>Ga0255220_1000393_pt1 | contig 18042 bp, 11 predicted proteins | sample Miss_Colum_RepB__FD_188423 | JGI IMG/M metagenome (GOLD analysis project Ga0255220, IMG submission 188423) | Freshwater microbial communities from Mississippi River, Louisiana, United States - Miss_Colum_RepB_8d | ecosystem: Environmental > Aquatic > Freshwater > River | place: USA: Louisiana...
TGTCGGCGAGCTTCTGCTTTCTGGGCGATGTGGTCATTGCCGAGCCCAAGGCACTGATCGGGTTCGCCGGGCCACGCGTCATCGAGCAGACGGTGCGCGAGAAGTTGCCCGAGGGTTTTCAGCGCGCGGAGTTCCTGCTCCAGAAAGGGGCGATCGACATGATCGTCGATCGCCGTCAGATGCGTGACGAGATTGCCGCACTGCTCGCGCTGATGCTGCGCCTGCCCAGCGACGCGCTGACCTGAGCGCACGTCGTTGATGCCTGATCCGGCCAGTCCGAACTTACCCCGCACGCCCGAAAGCCTCGCAGACTGGCTGGTGCTGATCGAACGGCTGCACCCGCGCAGCATTGAACTCGGACTGGAGCGCGTGCGTGCGGTTGCGCAGCGCATGCCGCTCGCCTTGCCCGGCATCGTGATCACGGTGGCGGGGACCAATGGAAAGGGCTCGACCTGCGCGATGCTCGAGGCCATCCTGCGATCGGCGGGCTACCGGGTGTGCCTGTATACCTCGCCGCATCTGGTGCAGTTCAATGAACGGGCCCGAATCGATGGTGTCGACGCTGGCGATGCAGCACTCATCGAGGCCCTTGAAGCGGTTGAACGGGCGCGTGGCGAGACCTCACTGACCTACTTTGAATTCACGACGCTGGCGATTTTGTGGCTCTTCGCTCGTAGCGAGCCCGACGTCACGATCCTTGAGGTCGGTCTTGGCGGGCGGCTCGATGCGGTCAACCTGATCGACGCCGACTGCGCGATCGTGACTTGCATCGACATCGATCATGTTGATTTTCTGGGCGGCACTCGCGAAAAGATCGGCTGGGAAAAGGCGCATGTCTATCGTACCGGCCGGCCGGCAATCTGCAGTGATCCGGTGCCGCCGCAATCGCTGATCGATCATGCGCGCGAGATCGACGCTGATCTGTGGCTGTTTGGCCGCGATTTCAACTATTCGGGCGATCGGCAACAGTGGTCTTACGGCGGACGCGCGCTGCGACGAGCTGGCTTTGCGTATCCGGCACTGCGCGGCGCGAACCAGCTGCTCAATGCCGCTGGCGTGCTCGCGGCGCTCGAGGCGCTGCGCGAGCGGCTGCCGGTGCCGCAGCAGGCGATTCGCCAGGGATTTGCCACGGTCGAGCTGCCAGGCCGGTTTCAGTCACTGCCCGGTCAGCCCGCGATCGTGCTGGATGTCGCGCACAATCCGCATGCGGCGGCGCATCTGGCCGAGAACCTCGACAACATGGGGTTTCATCCGCAGACCTGGGCGGTGTTCGGCGCGATGGGCGACAAGGACATTGTCGCGATGATCCGGGCCCTGGGCGATCGCATCGATCACTGGCTGTTGACCGACTTGCCGGGGCCGCGCGCGGCGCGCGCCCATGAACTCGTTGCGCGATTGGCCGAGTGCGGGATTGCCGCTGGTCCGAAGCATCTGGTCGAATGTCACCCTAGCCCGCGTGAAGCGCTGGCCAGCGCGACCGGTCGTGCCGACCCGAGTGATAGAATCATCGTCTTCGGTTCTTTTCTCACGGTTGCCGACGTGCTCGAATCCCGGCGTCGCTCCGCTCGTACACACTAATCGCAGACATGGCTTCGCGCACTTCGTCGACCAAGTCGAGCGCTGCGCTTGACCCAGCTCTCTCGCAAAAGAAGCGGGCGCGCCGCCGCTTGATAGGGGCTGCTGCCGTGTGCCTGGCCGCCGCGATCCTGCTACCGGTGCTGCTCGACTCTGAACCGCGCCAGGTGCGTGGTGATGTCGAGGCCCGCATTCCATCGCGTGACACCCCGCTCTACGAGCGGGTCGATCCCACTGCACGCAGCGGTTCGATCCGTCAATCCGTGCCGCAGTCGGATGGTCGGTCGGGGACGTCTGGCGCGGCAGCGGTCGTGGAGTCTTCGCAAAGTCGTGTCGCCAACGCAGCATCGACACCGGGCCAAGTGTCGCAGCAAGTGGCGCCGCAAGAACCGCAAAAAGCGGCAACGCAAGAAACTCCACAAGCGGCGCAACAAGCGGCGCAACAAGCTGCGCAAAAGCCGACACCGCAGGCGACACCTAAACCCATGGCTTCGACGCGCGAAACGGCCTCGATCTCCGAGCCGGCCGAGGATCCGATCGGCAAGCTCGCCCGGGCCCAGGAGGCGCAGACACCGCCGGCGGTGTCGAAGGGCGGGGGCTTCATTGTCCAGGTTGGTGCGTTCGCCAGTGACAAAAGCGCCGCCGAACAGATCGAGCGTACGTCGAGAGCTGGCTTCAAGGCCTATCGTGAAACCATCAAGACCGCTCAGGGCGATCGGATTCGCGTGCGCATCGGTCCCTATGCCAGCCGCGACGACGCTGACGATGCGCGGGCCAAGCTGCGTGCTGCCGGCATCGAGTCGGTGCTGATTGCGCCCTGAGCCAATGGATTCGTCGCTCGCATCTAGCTTGCAGCTGTCATCGCTGACCCTTTGGGACTGGTTCATCCTGATCGTCACCGTGCTGTCGGTGCTGCTGGGTGTTTACCGCGGGATGGTTCGTACCGTCTTCGGGCTGGCCGCCTGGGCGGTGGCGCTGCTTGGCACCCCGATGGCCGGACCGGCAGTCGTTCAGGCTAGCGGCATGCAGGAGCAGCCCTGGGTGGTGTTCATCGTGCTGTTCCTGGTGCTGTTTGTGCTGATCCGTCTGTGTGGCGTGCTGGTCTCCAAGGGGCTGGGCAAGATCGGCCTGGGCGGTATTGACCGCATGCTTGGTGCGGCGCTTGGCGTGGCCCGCGCGCTGGTGCTGGTCGCAGTAGTCGTCGTGGTCGCCCGCATGCTGGACATGCATCGGGCACTCGAGTGGCGCAACGCAATCTCCCGGCCGCTGCTCGATGCGATCGTGCAGTTGACCGAACCCTATCTGCAGGCCCGACCGGCCAGCATTCGAAAAACCTGAAGGAACGAGGCCCACGATGTGCGGAATTCTTGGCGTCGTCTCTCACTCTCCGGTCAATCAGCTGCTTTACGATGGCCTGTTGCTGCTGCAGCATCGAGGCCAGGACGCGGCCGGCATCGCCACCGCGATGGGCAAGAAGTTCAACATGCACAAGGGCAACGGCCTGGTGCGCGATGTGTTTCGTACCCGAAACATGCGCTCGTTGCCGGGTGTCAGCGGTATCGGTCATGTGCGCTATCCGACCGCTGGCTCGGCCGCGGATTCCGAGGAAGCGCAGCCGTTCTATGTGAATGCACCGTTCGGCATCATGCTCGCGCACAACGGCAACCTGACCAATTCCGATCAGATCAAGGACGAGATGTTCCGCCGCGACCTGCGGCACATCAACACCGAATCGGATTCCGAGGCGCTGCTCAATGTGCTGGCGCATGAACTGGAAGAAGCGCGTCACGGCGTCACGCTCGATCCGGACGCGATCTTCAGGGCGGTGGCCGGCCTGCACCGCCGGGTGCGAGGCGCGTATGCCTGCGTCGCAGAGATCGCCGGCTACGGCATGCTCGCATTTCGGGATCCGCATGGCATCCGACCGCTGTGTTTCGGCACTGCCGAGAACGACACCGGGCTTGAGTATCTGGTGGCCTCCGAGTCGGTGGCGCTTGAAGGTCTTGGCTTTCGGATGGTTCGTGATGTCCAGCCGGGCGAGGCGATCTTCATCGATCTGGACGGCAATTTTTATTCGCGACAATGCGCAAGCAACCCGTCGTTGAATCCGTGCATTTTCGAGTATGTGTACTTTGCGCGTCCGGATTCGCTGATCGACGGTGCGTCGGTCTACGCGACCCGCTTGCGCATGGGCGAGTATCTGGCTGAGAAGATCGCGCGCGAGATTCCGCTTGGCGACATCGACGTCGTGATGCCGATTCCGGACACCTCTCGTCCGTCAGCGATGCAGCTGGCGATGCAACTGAACCTGGACTATCGCGAAGGCTTCCTGAAGAACCGCTACGTTGGCCGAACTTTCATCATGCCGGGTCAGTCGGTGCGCAAAAAGTCGGTGCGCCAGAAACTCAATGCGATGAGCGTCGAGTTCAAGGGCAAGAACGTGCTGCTGGTTGATGACTCGATCGTGCGCGGCACCACCTCGCGCGAGATCGTGCAAATGGCGCGTGACTCGGGAGCCAATAAGGTGTATTTCGCATCGGCTTCGCCGCCGGTGCGTTTTCCGAATGTCTACGGCATCGATATGCCCACGCGCAGCGAATTGATCGCCAGCGGACGCAGCGACGATGAAATTCGCTGGGCGATCGGCGCCGATGCCCTGGTCTACCAGGACATCGACGCGATGAAGCGTTCAGTCACCGATGTAAACCCGCGCCTGCGCAATTTCGAAGCCTCCTGTTTTGAGGGTGTCTACGTCACCGGTGATGTGTCGCCCGAGTACCTCGATCGCATCGAAATGGCTCGCAACAATGCGGTGGGGCATGGTGAGGAAGAACGACAGCTCTCGCAGATGAACCTGCAGTTCAGCGTCGTCGCCGACTGATCTTTTTTGGTAAGAAAATGAGCAACGAATCATTCCTGGATGGACTCGGTTTCGACACGCTTGCGGTGCGAGCCGGCATCGATCGCACACCATTTGGCGAACATGCCGAGCCGCTGTTTCTGACATCGAGTTTCGTGTTCGAGAACGCTGCCCAGGCGGCGGCGCGTTTCGCCGGCGACGATCCCGGTTTTGTGTACTCGCGTTTTTCGAATCCGACGCTCAAGGCGTTTCAGGACCGACTGGCGGCGCTCGAGGGAGCGCAGGCCTGCCTGGCCACCGCGTCCGGGATGTCGGCAATCATGGCCACGGTGCTGGGGCTGGTCAAACAGGGTGAGCATATTGTGTCGTCGGCCGGTGTGTTCGGGGCCACCGCGCAGCTGTTCAACATGTTCGGCCGCTATGGTGTGCAGACCAGCTATGTGCCACTGACCGATGCTGCGGCCTGGGAAGCGGCGATCCGCCCCGAGACCCGGCTGATGTACCTGGAGACCCCGTCCAATCCGTTGACCGAGATCGCCGACCTGGCCGCGATCAGTGCGATCGCGCGCCGCCATGGTGTCCCGCTGGCGGTCGACAACTGTTTTGCGACCCCGGCGCTGCAACGTCCGATGGAGCAGGGCGCCGACATCGTGATTCACTCGGCCACCAAATACATCGACGGTCAGGGCCGGGTGCTGGGCGGTGCGATTCTGGGCAGCGACAAGCTGATCCACGACACCTTGTTGCCAGTGATGCGCACCACCGGGCCGACACTGTCCGCCTTTAACGCCTGGGTGCTGCTCAAGGGGCTGGAGACCTTGTCGGTGCGCATGGAGCGCCAGTGCGCCAGTGCGCTGCAGGTGGCGCGCTGGCTCGAAGCTCAGCCGACTGTGCGACGGGTCTACTATCCGGGGCTTGAGTCGCATCCGCAGCATGCGCTTGCCTTGCGCCAGCAGCAGGCCGGCGGTGCGATCGTCTCGTTCGAGTTGCATGGCGATGACGACGCGAGCGCGCGCATGAATGCCTGGAAGGTCATTGACGGCTGCAAGGTGCTGTCGATCACCGGCAATCTGGGCGACGTGAAGACCACGATCACGCATCCGGCCAGCACGACGCATCAGCGTATTGGCCCCGAGGCGCGCAAGGCAGCCGGCATCGGTGAGGGCCTGGTGCGGCTGGCGGTCGGGCTGGAGTCGCCGGCCGATATCTGCGCCGATCTGACGCGCGGCCTTACCGCCTGAGTTCGAACGCAGCGCAGCCAGTCAATGGAGAGGGCGATGGCAACTGACAGCCGCGAGATCGAACGCATCGTGACCGGGGTTGCGACCAGCGATGGGGCCGGGGTCAAACTGACGCGTGTGTTAACACAAGACTTGCAGCGACGGCTCGACCCGTTTCTGATGCTGGACGCCTTTCGTTCCGACGATCCTGACGACTATATCGCCGGATTTCCGTCGCATCCGCATCGTGGCTTTGAAACGGTCACCTACATGCTCGCCGGCCGTATGCGGCATCGCGACAATGCCGGCAACGAAGGGCTGCTCGGCCCGGGCGCGGTGCAATGGATGACTGCCGGTCGCGGCATTGTGCACTCCGAGATGCCCGAGCAGGAGCAGGGCCTGATGGAAGGTTTTCAGCTCTGGCTGAACCTGCCGGGGCGCAACAAGATGACGGATCCGGCTTATCGCGATATCCCGGCCGAACAGATTCCCGAGTATGCCTTGGCACCGGGTGTCACTGTGCGCGCGATCGCCGGAGATATGCCAGGGCTTGCCGGTGCGATGCGCCGACCCGACACGGAACCCGTGTTCCTGGACATTCACCTGGCGCCCGATGCTGCCTGCGACTTACCGGTACCCGCGACGCACAATGCCTTTATCTATGTTTATCGAGGGGAACTCTCGGTAGGCGCGGGTGCCGGCATCGTGTCCGCCGGCCAGATGGCTCTGCTGCAATCCGGCACTGCAGCGACCCGTCTGATGATGCATGCCTCCCAGGCTGGCGCTCGCACGATCCTGGTCGCCGGCCGTCCGCTGAACGAGCCGATCGCGCAGTACGGCCCGTTCGTGATGAACACCCGCGACGAGCTGATGCAGGCGGTGCATGACTTCCAGTCGGGTCGCTTTGGCTGAGCTTGCCAGCGGCTTGTAGCTTGTTCCTGAACGCGGGAGTGATACATTGGGTTGCTGATTCCAACTAGAGGAGGCGCACCATGTATCGAAGCATTGTTCTGGCCACCGATGGTTCATCCTTGTCCAAAAAGGCGATGAAGGCCGCCCTCAGACTGGCGCGTGATTTCGAGGCCACCTTGCATGTGGTCACGGTCCAGCCGCCGTACACGATTCCGTTCGCCGGTGAAGTCGCCATCCCGGCGATGTACGACCGCAAGGAATACGAGTCGGCTGCCAAAGAGGCTGCACTCAAGGTTCTCGACGAGGTTGCCGAGCAGGCGACCAAAATGGGCGTCAGCTGCAAGACTGTTTTTCGCATCGACGCGTCGCCGGCCAAGGCGATCGTCGAGATCGCCAAGCGGCGCCGTGCCGACCTGATCGTGATGGCGATGCATCGGCGTCGCATGCTGACCACGATGCTGCTGGGCAGTGAGACCCATGAGGTGCTCTCCTCATGCAGCATTCCTGTGCTCGTGCATCGCTGATCGATCCGGAGTAGGATTGCGCGAACTTCGCTCAATCATTTCTGGAGACTCGCTGATCCATGGTGGTCTCTGCGTTCAGTAGGCCTGACCCAGACTCCGAATTCACGGTCATGTGGGTATCGGACAAGCGGTTGACGCCGCCGCTTGAACCTCACAGAGGGCAAGCCACCAAGAGCCAGCCGTTCTTCGATTGGGTGACGACACGCACCTTGCGTAGCGTGGCGGACCTGCTGGCGCGTGATCATTTCGACGCGATCCTGATTCAGCTGCCGTTCGCTGGAGAGGTTCAGGCTGTCGCTGAGCTAAAAGCTGTCAGCCCCGGTTTGCCGATCCTGGTGCTGCTGGAGTCTGACGACTCCGAGCTTTCGCAGCAAGCCTACCGGCAGGGCGCCGATGCCGTGATCTTGCAAAGCGATCCTGCGCTGGATCGTCTGTTGCCCGAGTTCCTGGTGGCGGCGGCGCATCGCCGGCGCGCCGTCGGGCACAGGCAGATGCAGTCGCAGGCGGTGCAGTCGACGTCGACCCAGACCGAAATGTCTGAATTGCTGGAGGCGATGCCGCTGCCCAGTGTCGTGGTCGATTTGCACGGGCAGGTTTTGCATGCCAATGCCGCCGCGCAGCGCGAGTTTCGCACCGACGCGCAAGGCTTTGGGGCAATGCGCCTGAAATCCCTGCCCGCACCAGGGGCCAGTGCCGAGGCAGTAATCGAGTTGCCGGGCGGTTCGTTCACATGCCGGCTCTTCGCGCGCGAGATATCCTGGCGTGGTGCCCGGACCTTGCTGCTGAATGTTCTCAATCTTACCGGTATCCCGACCATCACAGAGCTCGAGGAGCGCGAGCGGCAGTTGCGCGAATACGAGTTGCGTTTTTCCGGTCTGGCCGAATTGGTCACAGAGGCGGTGGTACTCATTGACCGCAAGGGAAGGGCGATCTATCACGGTCCGTATTTCAATCGCCTCTACCCGGCTCCGGAGTCCAGGCAGGCGCAGCCTCAGGATCTGCTGGAGCCCGCCGACGGCGCCAAGCTCAGTGCCGAGATCGCCCGGATGCTGGAAGGCAAGTCCCCGCATCGGGTACGACTGGAGCTGCGCACAAAGCCATGGCGTGGGCGCCAGCGCTGGGTCGAAGTCGAACTGAGCGACTACGGCCTGGGCGGTGCAGGCATCGGCGCGGTGTTGATGCTGCAACGCGACATCACCGAGCTTCGCGAGACTCGGGATCACTATCGGCTGCTGGCTGAGAATCTCGATGACCTGGTTATCGTGACGACACCCGATGGCACGGTGCTCTACGACAGTCCATCGCGGATCCGGTTGTTCGGAGAGCGTCCGGGACGCAATATTTTCGCGCAGAGTGCCACGACGCATCCGGACGATCGCGACAAAGTCGCGCTGGCGTTTCAATCGGTCCTGAACGCGAAAGAACCGGTTCGTGTGGATTTCCGGGGGCAAATGCCTGGCGGGCGGATCCGTTGGTTCGATGCGTCTGCGAGGATGATCGCGGATGAGAACGACCATGGTCGTATCTTGATCGTGCTGCGTGACATCACCGCGCGCAAGGCGCTCGAGGAGCAACTTGCCGCCAGCGAACGCCTGTTCCGGACCGTGGTTGAGAACAGTGGCGACCCGATCCAGGTGGTCGATTCTCGCGGGCATCTGGTTTACGCGTCTCCTTCCTATTACCGGTATTTCCAAATCGCGCCGGAAACAGTGCTGGGCAAACTGGTCGGCGGCCGTGTGCATCCGGAAGATCGTGAAAGAGTGTCCGATGTGCTACGCCGCTGCTTATCGGGCGAGGTGGTGGAATCCAAACATCGTGTCGTCTTGGCAGATGGATCGATCCGCTGGATCCAGGGGCGGGGATATCCACTGTTCGATGCCAACGGCAAACCAGACGGTGGTTTAGCCGTCAATACCGACATCACCGACATCATGGAGCAGTCGGACGAGGCGATCAGCCGGGCCCGCTTCGGGCAGCAGACGCGGGTTGCGGCATTGCTGGATCTTTCTCAGGCACTGGTCTACGAAGTCAATCCAGACGGAGTGCTTGTCTATGTCAATACGCAGTTTTGCGAGTTTCTGGGGCGTTCGCGGGAGGCGCTGCTCGGCAGGCCGGTGGTGGAGTTCATCGACGCCTCGCAGCGGGAGATGGTGCTTCGGCGCATCCGGGAGCAGGCAAGCGGTGTATTGCCATTGTTTTCGATCACTGAGCGTCAATATGTGACGGCCGATGATCGCCGAGTCTGGTTGCGCGGTTCAGGGGTGGTGCTGCATGACGAACAGGGCAAGGTCAGCGGGACTCTGGTGATCGGCCATGACACCACCGAACGCTTGGCGCAGGAGTTGCAGTTGCGCCTTGCGCTGGACTCTGCGCGCGAAGCCGAACAGGCCAAGAGCGATTTTCTGGCGGTTGCCAGTCATGAGCTGCGCACCCCGCTCAATGCGATGGTGGGCACCTTGTATCAGCTTGGCGAGGGCCCGTTGGCGCAGCCGCAGGCCGAACGACTGCAGCGCTTGCAACGCTCGGCGGCGCGCTTGAAGGCGTTGCTGGACGACATCCTGGACCTTAGCCGGCTGGAGTCTAGTCAGGTGCCATTGCTCAGCGAGCGCTTCTCGCTGGCGACGCTGGCACAGGAAGTTCGCTCGATGTTCTCCGATCAGGCAAGCGCCAAGGGGCTCGAGTTGGACGTCTGGGTGCAGCAACCGCAAGAAGTCTTGCTGGGCGACGAGTTGCGTCTGGGCCAGGCGCTGATCAATCTGGTGGGCAATGCGATCAAGTTCACCGAGCGCGGTGCGGTCCGGGTGAGCCTGTCGGGCGAGCCGCTGGATGACGCGCATATTGAACTGCGCATCGAGGTGCAGGACAGCGGACCTGGACTGTCTGCCGAGCAAAGGGCCGGGCTGTTCCGACCGTTCGCACAAGCCGACCGGCGTCAGTCGGCCAGGCTGGGCGGCACCGGTCTGGGGCTGGCGATCGTGCGGCGCATTGCGCAGGCAATGGACGGCGAGGTCGGCGTAGAGTCCGAGCCGGGTGCAGGCAGCACCTTCTGGATGACTGCGCGGCTGGCGCGTGACAGCGCGGCGACAGACTCATCGACGGTCATGACGGATGCGGCGCATGGTGATGGTTCGGCGCAGAGCGGATTGCCAGAGCCTGAACTCACCGGCCAGCAGGCCAAAGAGCGGCTCGCAAGCCAGTTTTCCGGCAGTTCGGTGCTGCTGGTCGAGGATGATGCGATCAATCAGTTGATGATGACCGAGTTGCTCGAGATGGCGGGGCTGACGGTCACGGTGGTTGACGACGGCGTGCCTGCGCTGCAGCGGATGCGCAGCGGCTTGGCGCCGGCGCTGATCCTGATGGACATGCAGATGCTGGAGATGGATGGGGTGCAGGCGACGCGCGAGATCCGCGCACTGCCGGGCGGCGAGCAGTGGCCGATCATCGGAATGTCGGCCAATGCCTATGAGTCTGACCAGCGGGCATGTCTGGAGGCCGGCATGACCCACTTCATGGCCAAACCGATCGATCCGGACGCGCTGTACCGGTTGCTGCTTCGGGTCTTACAAGGCTAGTCGCACGCCTGGGCGTGCATGCCCGCCGCTCAACGGAAATCCCGACTCGCGGTGCGCAACTGTCCGAGCAGTGCGCTGTGGTCCTCAACGCGCGCTGCAATCAAGTGAGCGACCTCGCCGCCAGTGGCCTCATCGCGCTGCCAGGTGCCGTACACCGTCATCAGCCGTGCCGACAGTACTGCGCTGCGAAAGCGCTCCATCAGTGACGGCCAGATGATCACGTTGACCGCGCCGGTCTCGTCTTCAAGCGTGACGAACACCGTCCCGTTTGCGGTGCCTGGTCGCTGCCGGTGCGTCACCAGCCCGCTGGCGCGCGCCAGTCGACCGTTCGGAAAGTCGCGCAGCACCGTGGCCGGCTGCACCCGGTAGCGGGTCAGCTGCGGGCGCAGTAACGCGAGCGGATGCCGGCCCATCGGGATGCCCAGCGACGCATAGTCGGCGATGATCTGCGCGCCCTCGTCGGGTTCAGGCAGGCGAACCGGAGCTTCCTCGAAGCGGGTATCAGCCAGCAGCGCCGGCAGCGGACGGATGGCTGCAGCTTCCCAGTGGGCGGCGGCGCGATGGCCGGCCAGTTGCATCAGCGCATCGGCGCGCGCCAGCGCGAGCAGGTCGCGACGCTCGAGCCGCGCACAACGGGCGAGATCTTCGGTGCTGTCGAAGGCGAACACCTGCGGCGGCATGGGCAGCGGGCGTGGCAAGGGCAGGTGAGCCGGCAGGCCGAGACGCTCCTTCAGGCGTTGCTCGCGTGCTGCCAGCAGTCGCTGCGCGCCGTCGCGCGACAGGCCGTGCACCCGGTTCAGCCCCAGTCGCACCGCCGGCTGCGCGCGCGGATCGCGGGCGTCGGCTGGCAAGGCGTGTGGCAGCGGTCGCGGATCGGTTTCCTGCAAGCTGCTGTCCCACTGGCTGGCCAGCACATCGACCCCGAGCACCTGCACACCATGCTCGCGCGCATCGCGCACCAGTTGTGCCGGCGCGTAAAAACCGAGCGGCTGCGCATCGAGCAGGGCGGCCAGAAAGGCGGCGGGCTCATGGCACTTGATCCAGCAGCTGACGTAGACCAGCAGTGCGAAGCTGGCGGCATGGCTTTCGGGAAACCCGTATTCGCCGAAGCCCTGGATCTGGCGGAAGATGGATTCGGCGAAGTCACGCTGGTAGCCGCGTGCCAGCATGCCGTCGATGACACGGGTCTGGAACTGCTCCAGTCCACCCTTGCGCCGCCAGGCAGCCATCGCACGGCGTAGCTGGTCAGCCTCGCCGGCCGAGAACCCGGCCGCGAGCATCGCGATCTGCATCACCTGTTCCTGGAAGATCGGCACACCCAGGGTACGGGCGAGCGCCGGACGGATCTCGTCGCGCGGATAGACCACCGGCTCCAGACCCTGACGCCGGCGCAGGTACGGATGCACCATGCCGCCCTGAATCGGGCCAGGTCGCACGATGGCGACCTCGATGACCAGGTCGTAGAAGCAGCGCGGCTTCAGGCGCGGCAGCATGCTCATCTGCGCGCGCGACTCGATCTGGAACACGCCCACGGTGTCGGCGCGCGAGATCATCGCGTAGGTGGCCGGGTCTTCGGCCGGGATGTCTTGCAGGCGAAACGGCCGTGCAATGCCGTCGGCACCCAGGCCGTCCGGGTGGCCGGTGCGCCGCTCGGTGATGAAGCTCAGCGCCCGCCGGATGGCGCTGAGCATACCCAGTGCGAGCACGTCCACCTTGAGCAGACCGAGCGCGTCCAGGTCGTTTTTGTCCCACTGGATCACGCTGCGCTCGGGCATTGCGGCGTTTTCGACCGGCACCAGCCGGGTCAGTGCGTCGCGCGCGATCACGAAGCCACCGGTGTGCTGCGACAGATGGCGCGGAAAACCGAGCAGCAGGTTGGTCATGCTGACCCAGTGACCGAACAGCAGCGAGTTCGGATCGAAGCCCTGGTCGGCCAGCCGTTGCGCGCAGACCTGCCGGCCGTCCCACCACTGGTGGTTGCGGCAGACCTGGTCGATGCGCTGCGCGTCGATACCCAGCGCCCGGCCGACGTCGCGCAGCGCCGAGCGCGGCCGGTAGGTGATCACGGTGGCGGCCAGTGCGGCGCGGTGCCGACCGTATTTTGTGTACAAGTACTGGATGACCTCTTCGCGTCGCTGGTGCTCGAAGTCGACGTCGATATCCGGCGGCTCGTTGCGCTCGCGGCTGATGAAGCGCTCGAACAGCACCGACATGCGCGCCGGATCGACTTCGGTGATGCCCAGGCAGTAACAGACTGCCGAGTTAGCCGCCGAGCCGCGGCCCTGGCACAAGATGCCGCGCCCGCGCGCAAACGCGACGATATCGGCGACTGTCAGGAAGTAGGCTTCATAGCCAAGCTCGGCGATCAGTGCGAGTTCATGTTCGATCTGGTGGCGCACCGAATCGGGCAGACCCTGCGGATAGCGTCCGGGTACGCCGGCATAGGTGAGCTCGCGCAGCCAGCTGGCGGGCGTATGGCCTTCGGGCACGATCTCGCGCGGATATTCGTAGCGCAGCGAGTCCAGGGAAAAGTCGCAGCGTGCGGCTACCTCCAGGGTTTCTTCGAGTAGCGCGGCCGGATACAGCCGGGCCAGTCGCAGCCGGCTGCGCAGATGCTGCTCGGCATTGCGGGCGACCGCCTCGCCCAGCTGCTGCACCGCGCGGCCCAGGCGGATTGCGCTCAGGGTGTCATGCAGACTCTTGCGCGAGCGCCGATGGAACAGCACATCACCGGCAGCCACCAGCGGCAGGCCGCTGGCCTGGCTGACGTCGCGCAAGCGCTCGAGCAGCACCGCGTCGCCGCCATTGGCGTGCAGTTCGACCGCGATCCAGCAACGTCCCGGGAAACGTTCGCGCCAGGCGCGGGCGAGGGCGGTGAATGCGGTTTGCGGATGCGCTGGTGCTTGCGCTTGCGCGCCACAGCCCTGACCGGTGAATGCAGGATCCTGGCAGTGTTGATCGGACTGGCCCGCTTCGTTGATATCCGGTCCGGCCGCCAGCGAGGCAGGTGGTACCAGCAGTGCGAGGCAACCGTCGATGCCCCCGGCGAAGTCGGCCGGCTCCAGCCGATAGCTGCCCTTGGGGGCGCGCATCCGGGCCCGGGTAATCAGCTCGCTCAGATTGCCGTAGCCTGTACGGTCCTGGGCCAGCAGCACCAGTCGGGTTTTCTGCAGTGGCGGCGGACACAGATCCTGCAACGAGAATTGCGCGCCGATCAGCAGCGCCAATCCGGCCTCGCGGGCTGCCAGGTGCGCGCGCACCACACCGGCGAGCGAGCATTCGTCGGTGATGGCCAGCGCCGCATAGCCGAGTGCCTGCGCGCGCTCGACCAGCTCTTCGGCATGCGAGGCGCCGCGCAGGAAGGTGAAATTGCTGGCGCAGTGCAATTCGGCGTAAGCAGGAATCATACTGGATAAAAATACAGTATTTGTAGGGTGGCTCGCAAACTCGGGGCGTTCCATTACGTGCCTCGCCTCACGGGCGATGACTCGCGTTCTGCTCTAAGCTGCGACGTGGCGTCCGGGTCTGCCCGCGCGGACACGGACGGCCACGCAAATGCAATACGGCAGGAGAGCAAACGGATGGACATGGCGGAAATGGCCCAGGGCGGCGCGCAATTGCAGTTGGAGCGTTTCGACGTATTGATCGTCGGCGCTGGTATCTCGGGCATCGGTGGCGCCTATCACCTGACGCAGCAGTGCGCCGGCAAGCGCTTTGTGGTGCTCGAGTCGCAGGCCGGTTTCGGCGGCACCTGGCGCACCCATCGCTATCCGGGCATCCGCTCTGACAGCGATCTGCATACCTTCGGCTATCGCTTCAAGCCCTGGAAGGGCGTGCCGATCGCCACCGCCGAAGAAATCCGCAAGTACATGGGCGAGGTCATCGAAGACAACGATCTGGCCGGGCACATTCGCTACAACCACCGCATCGTGTCGGCGAGCTGGTCCAGCCAGGACAAGTGCTGGACCATCGAAGCCGAAGACAGTGCTGCTGGTGTGCGGCGCCGTTTTGCCACCACCTTCCTGTGGATGTGTCAGGGCTACTACCGCCATGAAGGCGGCTATACGCCGCAGTGGCCCGGCATGGAGAGTTTTTCCGGGCGCATCGTGCATCCGCAAGAGTGGCCGGAAGATCTCGATCTTGCCGGCAAGCGGGTGGTGGTGATCGGCTCGGGCGCCACCGCAGCCACGATCGTGCCGGCAGTGGCGGGCAAGTGTGCGCACGTGACGATGCTGCAGCGTTCACCCACCTATTTCATCACCGGGCGCAACATCAACGATCTGGCCCAGATGCTGCGCGAGTTGCAGATTCCGGAGGAATGGACCCACGAGATCGTGCGCCGCAAGATCCTGAAGGATCAGGCCACGTTCACGCAGCGCTGCTTCGAGGAACCCGAAGCGGTGCGCAAGGAGCTGTTGGGCAATGCGCGCAATCTGCTTGGCGAGAGCTGCGATGTCGACAAGCATTTCAACCCGGCCTATCGGCCCTGGCGTCAGCGCATCGCCTTCGTGCCGGACGCTGACCTGTTCACCGCGATTCGCGACGGTCATGCCTCGGTGGTTACCGACGAGATCGAGCGCTTCGAGGCTGGCGGCATTCGCCTGAAGTCCGGCGACTTGCTGGCCGCCGACGTGGTCGTCACCGCCACCGGCTTTCATTTGAGCGTGCTGGGCGACATTGCGTTCACGATCGACGGCGAGCCGCTGGATTTCGCCAAGACTGTCACCTATCTGGGCACGATGTTCACCGGCGTGCCGAACATGGCCTGGGTGTTCGGCTACTTTCGCGCCAGCTGGACGCTGCGCGCCGATCTGATCGCCGATTTCGTGTGCCGGCTGCTCAAGCACATGGATGTGCGTGGCGCGCAGATGGCGGTGCCGCAGCTGCGCGACGATGAGCGCGACATGCCGCTCAAGCCCTGGGTCGACCCGGAAAACTTCAACCCGGGCTATCTGCTGCGCGGACTGCACCTGTTGCCCAGCCAGGGCGCGCATGTGCCGTGGCTGCACACGCAGGATTACTGGAACGAGAAAGACCAGTTGCCGAGCATTGACCTTGACGACGGAGCCCTGCGGTACGCCTAGGGCGCAGCTGGCGACTCAGACCTGCTCGAGCGCCAGAATCAGCCCGCAGGCCTTGGAGGGAGCCACCACCACGCGCTGCGCCTGCCGTTCGGCAGCCAGCGTGCCCAGTGTTTGTGCTGCCTGAGCGGCATCTGGCACTTGCAGCACCAGACTTGCCGCGCAGTCGTCCACCAGCAAGGACAGGTCCACGCCCGGATAGCGCGCCGCGAGCGTCGCCCGATCCAGGAACAGGAAATGCGCGCGCCTGCCTCCGGACTCCACTCGCCAGCCTCCTTGCGGATCTTGGACCGCCTGCTGATCGGTGAGCGCTGCCATCTGGTCGGCAGCCGCCCGCGGATCCCTGGCGAGAATCTCGATGCGCAAAATGCGCTGCACGCCGTTGCGATGTTGTTGTAGCTGCGGGATCCAGACCGCCTCGCGGGTCAGATGCTGGCAGGCGAACAGGCGCAGGCCGCCGGGATGTGCATCGTCCGGCCAGTTGAAGGTGCGAAAGCTCGCTTGCGTGCTGCCCCCGCCGGGCAAGTCGACCGGGCGTCCGAAATCCATTGGCCCGGTGGCTGCGATACCGCGCGCGCGCAACGCGTCGGCACCGGCCTGCGCGTCCAGGGTCGTGAACGCGGCGCGTTCAATCCCTTCGCGACCGCGCAGGTAGTCGCGCATCGCGGCATTGGCTGGCGTGGGCTCAAGCACGCCGAGCAACTCCAGGTAGTCGTCACCGAACATGATGGTGTAGTTGCCGGTGCCCATGTTGGCACTGTGCGTGCCGCGCGGTGACAGCGTAAAGCCCAGTGCGCGCCAGGCTTGTGCAGCGTGCTCCAGGTCGCGCACCAGGATCACGACATGATCCAGGCCGATGATGGTTTGCAGCATAGGAGGCTCCAGAATTCGTTTGGCGAGGCGCGCGGTGGCGCGCGCTTCGGTTCGTCGACCGCAATGTAGCAACTTCGGGTTCACGACGCACGGACTGGCGATTTGCACTGCGCAGGCACGCAATGGGCTTCGAGCATTCTCGGCCCGCACTTGGCCTGTCCGGACTTTGATGCGACATTGCGGATTCTTTTGGTCGAGCAGGAAGGCATCCGATGAATCATGCAGTGCAATGGCCTGCCTCGCTGTGGGCGTCAGTCACTGCGCCGTCACCGGCGTGGCCGCAGCTCCAGGGTGAGATCGCAGCCGATGTCGTCGTGATCGGCGCCGGATTCTCAGGATTGTCGACCGCACTGCATCTGGCAAAGGCCGGCGTGTCGGTGGCGGTTCTCGAAGCCGCCGAACCTGGCTGGGGGGCGTCCGGACGCAACAACGGCCAGGTGATTCCGACGCTTACACGGCCCGATCCGGAGCAGATCCTTGCGCGCCACGGTCAAGCCGGTGAGCGCTTCGTCCATCTGGTGCGCGACTGCGCCGATATCCTGTTTGCGCTGGTACGCGCCGAGGGCATCGAAGCTGAGGCCGAGCAAAACGGCTGGATCCAGCCGGTGCACTCACCCGGTCGGATCAAGATCGCCGAGCGTCGCGTTCGGCAGTGGGGCGCGGTCGGTGCGCCGGTCGAGATGCTGTCGGCGCAGCAGGTGCGCGAGCGCACCGGTTCGGATGCCTGGTATGGCGGCTGGTGGAACCGTAGTGGCGGGCATGTCAATCCGCTGGCTCTCGCGCGCGGCTTGGCGCTGGCTGCGCAGCGGGCCGGCGCGCAGATCTTTGCGCGCTCGCCGGTCTGCGGGTTCGTGCGCGAACCGCAAGGCGGCAGCGCCCGGTGGGTTGCGCGTACCGACCATGGGCAGGTGCGTGCCGGTGCGCTGGTACTCGCCACGCATGCCTATACCGGCGAGTTCCGCTCGCAGCTTGCCCCGGACATCGCGCATGAGGTGGTGCCGGTGCTGTCCTGGCAGATGGCGACCGCGCCAATCGACGATCAGGCAAGGCGCAGCATCATTCCGGGGCGCGAGGCGGTGTCGGACACCCATGGCGATCTGCATTTCATGCGCTATGACGCGCGGAATCGGCTGGTCACCGGCGGGGCGCTGGTCAATCCGCGCAACGGCGCGCAAAAGCTGCGCAAGCGCATTGGGGCGCGGCTTGAGCGCTTGTTCCCCCAGATCGGGCAGGTGCAGTTCGATTACGTCTGGAACGGGTATTTGGGTATGACCACCGACTTTTTTCCGCGGGTGCACCAGCTCGGGCCGGACGCCTATGCCTGGGCCGGCTGTAATGGTCGCGCAGTCGGGCTGTCGGTGGCACTCGGTCGGGAGCTTGCGGCTGCGGTGCGCGGCGTGCCGCATCAAGATCTTGCATTGCCGT
>Ga0255220_1000397_pt1 | contig 17981 bp, 16 predicted proteins | sample Miss_Colum_RepB__FD_188423 | JGI IMG/M metagenome (GOLD analysis project Ga0255220, IMG submission 188423) | Freshwater microbial communities from Mississippi River, Louisiana, United States - Miss_Colum_RepB_8d | ecosystem: Environmental > Aquatic > Freshwater > River | place: USA: Louisiana...
CCGCTGTGGCGCGGCTATCAGGAGTTCTATAAGGTCGACATCGCGCGCGACACCAGCCTGCAAACCTGGCTGCGGATTCTCGATCCGTCCGAGCCGATGCATGGCGCATTCGTGCTCGACGAGACCGGTCGGCCTGTCGGCATCGTCCACTACATCGAGCATCGCAGCACCTGGACCACCGGCAACTACTGCTACCTGCAGGATCTGTTCGTCGAGCCAACACTGCGCGGCACCGGCCTTGGCCGGGCGCTGATCGAGCATGTCTATGCCTGGGCTAAAGAGGCAGGCTGTTCGCGGGTCTGGTGGCTCACGCATGAGAGCAATACGCATGCGATGCTGCTCTATGACCGCATCGCTGATCGTTCGGGCTTCGTGCAGTACCGCAAGCTGCTCTAGTTCGCGACCATTGCTGCGGACGGTCAGCGCGACCGGCGGCTGCGCTGGCTCCTCGCGAGCGATGCCAGTGCATAGCCGAGCAGCAACAGTCCCGGGATGGCGATACCGGTCTGGTGGCTTCCTAGCGCTTCATGCAGCGCGCTGATGCCGGTGACGCCGATCAGGATGCCGGCCAGCCTGGTCACCGAAACCAGCGCGCCGGCGGTACCGCGATGGCGTGGCGGCAGCATCGACGTGGTGGCGTCGGTGTAGCCAACCTGGAAGCTTCCCAAGCCGATGCCGGTGATCGCGAGCGCGAGACCGAGCAGCAACGGTGAGTGCAGACCGACCAGCGCGGCCACCAGCAGCAAGCCGAGCGCGGCGCACAGCAGGCCGGCGCGAACCAGCGCGGTTGCGGCCATCTGTCTGGCAAAGCGACCGGCCAGCAGCCCGCCCAGCAAGGCGCCGCCCGGGTACAGCGCGATCAGCAGGCCGGCGCCCGCAACCTCCAGCCCCGGCCAGCTGGTCAGTGCATAGGGCACCAGCAGCAGGATCGCAAAGCCGGCAAAGTTGATCATCACCGAATCGAGCTGTAACAGGCCGAATCCAAGGCGATCGAACTGCGGCTCGGCGGTGCCTGCGGTGCTGTCGTCAGCTGTGCCAGCCCATCCAGCCGATGCCGCCTGCTCCCCGCCAGTGTGGGTCGCAGCCGGCGGCGCCGCGCGCACATCGGCCAACCACGGCAGCCCGGCGAGCACCAGCACTGCCAGCGGTACCCGGAACCAGAACACGCCGGACCAGCCGAACCATTCGATCAGCAGCCCACCCACCAGCGGGCCGAAGGCCAGCCCGAAACTGAAGGTCGTCACATAGACCGCGACGATTTGGCGTTTTTGCTGCGGCGGATACAGCAGCGTGGCCAGCGCCGGCGCACAGGCTATCGCCAGCCCCACCGACACGCCCTGAAGCACGCGCAGTGCGACCAGCCAGCCGAAGCTCGGCGCAAAGCCCGCTGCCAGATGCGCGATTGCGCAGCAGGCCATGCCGATCGCGAAGATGCGCCGGTGGCCGTAAAGATCGCCAAGCCGGCCCGATGCCAGCGTCACCACCGACTGGGTCAAGGCGAACGCGAGCACCACCCATTGGATCTGGCGCAGTGGCAGCCCGAACGCTCCGGTGATCGCCGGGAAGGCGACGTTGACCGCCGTATCGAGCGGACCCATCAGCGAGCCGGCGCAGACCAGGATGAGTCCGATCAGGCGTTGTCGATCGTGCATCGATATCCAATGCGGGTTGTCGGACCGTGGTCCGAAAGCGGCGGACAGTGTTCCGCACGCTGCAAGGGCGCAAGCATCGCGCAGTTCGGCCTCCGCGTCGATGCATCCGGGCCTTGTGTACAGTGCAGGACTGTCCGGCTCTTTCGCCGGGCGATGCATGGAGACAGCCCGGATGTCTGGATCGAGCCAGCAGGAATTCGTCGTCGAGCCGCTGCCCGACGGCGCGATCTTTCGTCTGACGCGGCCAGCCAAGCTCAATGCGCTGACCAAACCGATGCTGATTGGCCTCGCACAATGCCTGACCGATCTCGAGGCGCGACGCATGAGCCTGCTGGTGATCATCGGCGAGGGCGACAAGGCGTTTTGTGCCGGCACCGACCTGGCCGAGACCCAGGTGATGCCGCAGTCTGACCGGCTCGACAAGAGCCAGATGGCGCGCAACCTGTTCGCACGGCTGTCGCGCTCATCGCTGATCAGCGTCGCCGCCTTGAATGGCCTGGCTTACGGCGGTGGGCTTGAGCTCGCGATGGCCTGCACCTTTCGTGTCGCCGCGCCGCATGCCAGCGTCTCGCTTCCAGAGATCAAGCTCGGCCTGCTGCCGGCCTATGGCGGCACGCAGTTCCTGCCGACGCTGGTCGGCAATGCGCGCGCGCTCGACCTGATGCTGACCGGGCGCAGCCTGCCTGCGGCCGAAGCGTTGGCGATCGGTCTGCTGACGCGTGTTGTCGAGCCCGGCGAGGATGTGCTCGCGCGCGCATTGGCGCTGGCTCGCGAGGTCACGCGTTTTAGCCCGTCGGCGATCGATGGCATCCGCGACTGTGTCGAAGCGGCCGGGCCGCAGGTTACCGACGACGGTTTGGCAGTTGAGGACACCGTCGTTCGCGAGGTGTTCATCACCGACAATGCTCGCGAGGGCATCGCGGCCTTCCTTGAAAAGCGCGAGGCGAAATTCAGCCGCTGATCCGTCGCGCAGTCAACCGGGTCGAGCCAGCCGTGCGGCCGGGCGCCAGGCATCCGTCCGGCATCGATCCATCAATCCTTGATCAACCCCTCACCAACCGCTCCCCAAGGAGGAATCCAAGATGGCGATCTACGAACTTCGCACCTACACCGCCCAGGTCGGCAAGATGCCGACGATCATCGACCTGTACAAGAACGAGGGCTGGCCGGCAATCTCCAAGCATCCGCCCAAGCTGGTCGGCTATTTCATCGGCGACGTCGGCGCGCTGCATCAGTTGATTCACCTGTGGAAGTTTGATGACGATGCCGACCGCCGCGCGTTCTGGGCCGGTGTGTTCGCCGACGAGCAATTCATGAAGTTCGCGGTGCAGCTTCGCCCGTTGCTGGTGTCGCAGGAAAACAAGCTGATGCTCGAATCACCGTGGGGCCCGCATCCGTGACCGGCTCATCGCTGTGAGCCGCGTTTCGCAGGCCAGCGGGCTCGACCGTGAAGCCCGCCCGTCGGGGATGCGCGGTTTACGGCCCGCCCCGGATGCGCGCGGGCGGGCGCGATGAACGCCCGCCTCACTCCCCGCCTGATCGGGCTGTTACTTCTGCCGCCGCTGTTGTGGGCGGGCAATGCGATTGTCGGTCGCCTGGTCACCGGCAACGTGCCGCCGCTCGCGTTCAATGCCTTGCGCTGGTGCGTGGCGTTGCTGCTGCTGCTGCCGCTCGGCTGGCGGGTGCTCGCATCGGCCTCGGCGCGCGAGCAGATCCTTGCGCGCTGGCGGACCTTGTCGGTGCTGGGCCTGCTCGGGGTCGGCGCATACAACGCGCTGCAGTACATGGCGCTGACCACCTCCAGCGCGATGAACGTCACGCTGATCGCCTCGAGCATGCCGGTCTGGATGCTGGCGATCGGTGCGATCTTCTATCGCGAGCGTCCGACCGCGCAGTCCTTGCTTGGGGCGGTGTTGTCGCTCGCTGGCGTTGCGGTGGTGCTCGGTCGCGGTGATCTTGCAGTGCTCGCGCAGGTGCGCTTCGTGGTCGGTGACCTGCTGATGATCGTCGCGATCATCGGTTGGGCGACCTACAGCTGGCTGCTGGCCAGACCGCATCCGTCGATGCGCGGCGACGCACGGCCGAACTGGAGCTGGGCAGAATTCTTGCTGATCCAGATGATGTTTGGACTGGTGTTTGCGGGTGCCGCCGCGGGCGCCGAGGTGCTTGTTGTTGGCGAGCCGATCAAGTGGTCCGGCTGGGTGCTGCTGGCGCTGCTGTATGTGGCCGTCGGCCCGGCAATCATCGCCTATCGCAGCTGGGGCCTGGGCGTTGCGCAAGCCGGCCCGGAGATTGCGGCGTTTTTTAGCAATCTGACGCCGCTGTTCGCGGCGGTGCTGTCAGCCGCGGTGCTCGGCGAGGCGCCGCAGCCCTACCACGGCGTCGCGTTCGCACTGATCGTCGGCGGCATCGTCGTCAGCGCGCGCCGAAAGTCCTGAGTCTGCGGCCCGGGCGATCGGTTCGCCCGGCCGGCACTCAAGGCTTTGGTGCTCCGACGCCCAGCTGCGCGGCAAAGCGCCGCATGCCGGCGATCCAGCGGTCGTAGTTGCTGCCCTTGCGCTGGAAGTACTCGATCACTTGCGGATGCGGCAGGATCAGAAAGCTCTCCGCATCCAGCCCCTCAACCACGCATTGGGCAAGATCGTCGGCCGAGATCACGCCGTCGTTGCGTGCCGCCGACGAGCCCGAGCGGCCCTGGATCATGGGTGTGTCCACCGCCTGTGGGCACAACACCGACACCTTGATGCCGGCGTCGCCGTGGCGCACGGCAAGCCACTCGGCAAACGCGATCGCTGCATGCTTGCTAACCGCATAAGTGGCCGACGGCAGGGAGGTGATCAGACCGGCCGCCGACGCGGTGTTCAGCAGGTAGCCCTCGCCGCGCGCACGCATGCCGGGCAACACCGCGCGCGCCGCATAGACATGCGCCATCACGTGCACCTGCCAGTTCAAGCTCCATTCCTCATCCGGCGCGGCCTCGGTGCCGTCGCGGATCAGTCCGGCGTTCGAACAGAACAGATCCACCGGCCCGAAGCGCTGCTCGGCGGTCGCGACCAGCGCCTGCACATCCGCCTCCAGACCGACGTCGCAGCCAACGCCAATTGCGGGCACTGCGGCCGCGCCATCACCGGCGCTGATCGCAGCCGCCAGTTCGTCCAGCGCTGCCTGGCGGGCTGGGACATCCGCCAGCACCAGGCCACGCGGCGCCTCGCTCGCAAAACGCAGCGCCAGCGCCCGGCCGATGCCGCTGGCGGCGCCGGTGATCACGATGTGTCGGTCCTTCAGTTTCATCTCGTCTCCAAGTGCATGGATCGTGTTCCGCCTGTTGGCAGCAGAGTCAGGCTGCGCGCGGCGATGGCGCGTAGTTGGTCTTTGCGTCTGCAGCCCGGTGACCTAGCATCGCTAGACCGTGGCGATCAGCGTGAGCTTGCCATGAAAGCTGTGCTTACACGTCGCCGGTACATGCTGCTTGCATCACCTCGGCGCTCACCGTGCGAGCATCGAGCCGCGCAATCGCTGGCCCCGGCCGGCAAGCTCCAGAAGAAGTGACACGATGACTCGGCCCTGCCTTCCCCCACGCCCGCTCGGCGAGGCGCTGCAGTTCACACCGCCACCTGGTGCCTGCGACTGCCACAACCACACCTTTGGTCCTTACGATCGTTTTCCGCTTGCCGAAGACCGCAGCTATACGCCAGCGCAGTTCGACGGTGCAGCCTATCTCGCGCATCTTGATGAACTTGGGCTGACGCGTGGCGTGCTGGTGACCGGTAGTGCCAGTGGCACCGACAACGGTTCCATCCTTGCTGCGATTGCGCAGGCGCCCGAGCGCCTGCGCGGCGTTGCGGTGCCCGACCCTGAAGTGACGGATGCCGAGTTGGCACGCTGGCATGCCGGTGGCATTCGCGGCGTGCGGGCGAACCTGTTTCGCATCGACGGTAAAGCGGTGTATCGCAATGGTGTCGGGCTCGATGTGCTGCAAAAGCTTGCGCCGCGCATTCGCGACTTGGGCTGGCATGCGCAGATCTGGGTGCATGCGCCGGATCTGCCCGCACTTGATGCGGATCTGCGCGCGCTCGGGCTGCCGCTGGTGATTGATCATGTCGGTCGGGTGCCGATTGACCGGGGAGTCTCCGACCCGGGCTTTCAACATCTGTGCCGGATGCTGGCCGAGGGCGTGGCCTGGACCAAGATTTCCGGGGCCGATAGAAACACCAGGGCTGGTCCGCCTTACCTCGACTACGACCCGTTCGTGCAGGCGGTGCTGGCGGCCAATCCGGAGCGCATCGTCTGGGGCAGCGACTGGCCGCACATCAATTATTTTGAAGACGCCCGGATGCCGGACGACGCGGTGCTGCTAAACCTGCTGGCGCGATGGATGCCGGATAGCGCCTTGCGCGAGCAGGTGCTGGTAAGCAATCCGGCCAGGCTGTACGACTTTGGCTAGCCGACAGGCACGATGAGATTGACCTGTGCGCTAAGCGATCGGGCACGATCCTAGACTGACTTTCCGTCGCGCTTCTCGCTTCGATCGGATTGGCCCGTCGGGTCAGCCGGGCGATGGAGCTCGAGTTGTCTGCGCAGCATGCCGCGGTCGGCCTTGCCGGTTCGGCCTAGCGGCAGCTCGCTTCCAACATGGATGACGTCGGGTTGCTTGAATCGCGCCAGCTGATGCGCACCATGTGCGCGCAACGCGGCTTCATCGATCACGCAAGATTCGCGCGCGACCACCAGCAGGTGAATGCGTTCCCCGAGCAAGGGGTCCGACACACCGGTGGCCATCACGGCCGCGACATCCGGATGACTGGCAAACGCCTGCTCGATCTCCAGCGGTGACACCTTGTTGCCACCGCGCGAGATGATCTCCTTGGCGCGGCCGGCCAGCTCGACCACGCCGTCGTCGCGTAGTCTTGCGATGTCGCCGGTGCGCAGCCAGCCATTGTCGAATGCGGCTGCGGTCAGTTCGGGCGCGTCCAGATAGCCGCTCATCGCGAACGGGGTCAGCAGTTGCAGCTCGCCGGTCTGGCCATCGGCAACTTCGCGTCCGTTCTCGACGATCCGCAAGCGCACCTGCGGCGCTGGTCGGCCGATGCAGCCGGCAAAGCGCGGTCGGTCTGCTGGCAGCAGGTAAACATCATTGCCGCAGGTTTCGGTCAGGCCGTAGGCGTTGATCAGCTGCGCATCCGGCAGGCGCTGCTCGATCCGGGTGCTCAGCGCCGCATCAAGAGACTCCCCGCCGATCAGCAACTGGCGGAGTGCGGGGGCGGCGATCGGCAGTACGTCCGAACCCGGCACGGATCCTCGGTCGAGGTCCGCCAGCAGCGCCCGCATCATCGTGGGCACAACCCCGACCCGTGCGATTCCGGCGTGGGCTAAAGCGTCGACGAAACCGTCGGGACGAAACTTGTCGTGCATCAGCAAGCAGCCGCCGCTGCGCAGCGTCAGCAGGCTGAGCCAGTTCGCGAACACGAAGCTCAGGTTCAGCACCAGCAGGGTGCGCTCGCCCGGCGCGCAATGCAGCAGGCTGTCGATGGTGTCCAGCTTGCCGGCCAGCGCCCGGTGCGACAGCACGACGCCCTTGGGCGTGCCGGTCGACCCCGATGTGAACAGCACCAGTGCCGCGCCTTCAAGCAGGGCCCGCGGCGCCGGAGCCGGGTGTGATCCACTGAGCAGGTCGCCGACACGCTGCCAGCCAGTCGGCGCTGGTGCCTTGCGCGTCGCGTCGATTGCGATGCGCGCGCCGCAGGCCTGCAGCAAGCCGTCGAGGGCGGCGGCCGGTGTGTCGCGATGCACCGGCACGACCACGGCGCCCACCAGCCATGCGGCCGCAAAGCCGACCAGGTCCAGCGGATGGTTGCCGACCAGCACGGCGATCGGCTCGTTGGCCTGCACACCGGTGCAGCGCAGCACCTGGCCCAGTGCTTCGGCCCGGTTGGCGAACTCCCGGTAATCGAAGCTCAGCGTGGTCGATTCAATCGCGATCCGGTCGGCGTGCACGCGACTTGCGTCGAGCAATACCTCTGCGAGATTGACGCTCATGCGGCGTGCGGCTGGCTATGGCGCAACATCGTCAGCGCTTTGCCTTGTCAAAGCGCGCGTCACGCCAATCGAGTGCAGCGCGCAGCCCCTTGTCGCGGGCGATATCCATGAAGGCCTGCTTATCCGGCGAGCCGTGTGATTCGATGCCGTGGTCGATGTCTAGCCCCACGGTCAGGGCTTCGCGCATGCCCTGGATCTCGTAGGCGCGATTGATCGCGCGCTTGGTCTCGCGCACCAGGTCCGGATCGATCACCGCGACATGCCGCGCCATCGCCATTGCCGCATCGACGTCGGTGCCGGCCGGCACCACACGGTTGACCAGGCCGAGCCGGTGCGCCTCGGGGGCCGGGATGTTGTCCAGGCCATTGAGGATGATCTCCTTGGCCTGTTTCGGGCCGGTGATCCAGGGCAGGATCATCGTGACGATGCCGGCGCCGAACTTCAGCTCCGGTTCGCCGAAGAACGCGGTCTCATCGGCGATCGTGATGTCGCAGGCCAGCGCCAGCTCGAACGCGCCGGCCAGGCACGGACCGTGCACCGCGGCGATCGTCGGTTTGGACAGCGACCAGAAGCGCATCGTCGCGTGGAAGTCACGATCGAGGATTTCGCGCCAGATCGCCTTGCCGCTCGGGCGCGCCTGCATCTGTTCCTTCAGGTCGAAGCCCGAAGAGAACGCACTGCCGGTGCCGGTCACGACCAGCGCGCGGATTTGCGAGTCCGTATCGACCGCATCGCAGACCTGCTCGATTTCCTCGAGCATGGTCTTGTTCATCGCGTTGGTGCGCTCAGGCCGGTTCAGCGTCAGCTTGGCGACCGGGCCATCGGTTTCGTAGATCAGCGTGCTCAGTTGCATGGGGCGATATCTTGAATTGAGAGGTTTGGCGGGCGGCGGATCGCGCTCAGATCGCCGCCGCAATGCCATCGCTGGCGGGGTCGGCGCCACCGTCGATCCGCCCGTCCTGCATGCGTAACGCATGGACCAGCGGGAACATGTAGCTGTGCGCATGGCGCAGCACCGGATAGCCGCGCGCCTCGAGTTCGCGCTGCGTCGCGCGCAAGATGCGGTTGGTCAGCTCGATCGTGTCGGAGGTGGCGCAAAAACGGGGTGCGCTGACCGCCTGCTGCGCGCTCATGCCGAAGTCGACCGCGTTCAGGATCGCCTGCAGGTTGCCCATCGTGATGGTGGTGCCGCCCGGTGCGCCGACCGCAAAGAACGGTTTGTCATCGCGGAACACCAAGGTTGGCGACATTGCCGAAAACCGGGCCTTGCCCGGTGCCAGCGAGCCGGCGCGCCCGGGGCGCGGGTCGAACACCATCATGCAGTTGTTGTACATGAAGCCCAGCCCGTCGGTGACTACGCCAGAGCTCGAGCCGAGCGAATGCGTCATCGTCACCACCGCGCCCTTGGTGTCGGCCACGCAGATATGCGTGGTGTTGCGGCTCTCCGGATTGCCGGCGTTCAGGCGCGGCACATGGGTCTTCTCGCCGCGTCGGATCCGCTCGGCCATGCGCGCCGCGAACTCTTTGGATGTGAGCTCGGCCATCGGGATGTCGACGAAGCGCGGATCGCCCATCCGGGCATCCTTCTCGGCGGTGGCAATCTTCATCGCTTCGGACACGGTCGCAATGTAGTCGGCCGAGTTGTGCCCCATCGCGGCCAGATCGAAGTTCTCCAGGATGTTGAGCATCAGCACGATCATCAGCCCGCCGCCTGGCGGCTGGTTGGTCGCCACCCGGTGACCGCGGTAGGTGGTCCATAGCGGCTCGCAGTTTTCGGTGCGGCAATCGGCCAGATCCTGCAGACCGATCAGCCCGCCGTGCTGCGCCATGTCGCGCGCGATCCGCTGCGCGATCTCGCCATGGTAGAAATCATCAACGCCTTGCTCGGCGATGCGCCGGTAGGTACGCCCCATGTCCGGGTTGCGCAGTACCTCGCCCACCTTGTAGATGCTGCCGTCGGGCTTCGTGTAAATCTTCGCAGTGGCCGGATGGTCGCGCAGCACACGGATGCGTTCAATACGGCCGTACTGCGCCGGCTGCATCCAGAATGCATGCACATCGGGCCGCACCGCGAAGCCGTTGTCGCAGTAGTCGATCGCAGGGCCGATCAACTCGGCCAGCGTGCGGGTGCCGAAGCGGGTGAGTGCCTCGTCGAAGGCCTTGATCGTCAGCGGTGTGGTCGCCGACTGGTAGCCGATCTCATTGACTTCGCCTTTGAGCACGAAGCCGAAGCCGTCGTCGCATTCGCGCACGATCTTGTCCTGCCACATCTCCGGTCGCGTGGCCTGCGGCGCGCGGCCATGGAAATCAATGAAGGTGTGTACGCCGTGCTCGGGCAGATAGATCTGCATCGAGCCGAAGCCGGCGATGCCGCACATCTGCGGATCGACGACGGTCTGCACCAGCGCCGCGCCAATCGCCGCATCGACCACATTGCCGCCTGCGGCCAGGATGTCGAGCCCCGCCTCGACCGCTTCGGGTTGCGGCGCACTGATCATGCCGTGTTTCAAGAGTCTCTCCTCGTTATCTGGATGGTCTCGTCATTCGGTCGCTAGCCGGAAGGCGTCGCCGTCGCGCACGATGCGCCCGGCGCTGGCTCCGGCGAAGTGGGTGCCGATCACCAGCGTCGGTGTGCCGGCCAGCCGCCCGAACACATCCCAGCGGGTGCGGGTGGATTGCTCGGCGTCGACGTCGGCTGCCGACGCCCAGGCCGGGTAGGCCATCTGGCAGGGATGGTGCACGAAGTCGCCGGTGATCAGCGCATGTTCACCGCGCGATTCGATTTGCACACTGACATGTCCGGGCGTGTGGCCAATGGTGGGCACAAGACGCACCTCGTCGCAAACCCGGTGGCTGGTCTCGACCAGGTCGACCAGGCCGGCCTCAAAGACCGGGCGCACCGAGTCGCCGAACACCGCGCTTTGCTCTTCATGGTCTTGGCGGGCGTGCCAATACTCGAACTCGGTGCGGCCCATCAGATAGCGTGCGTTCGGAAAAGTGGGCTGCCATTGGCCGTCGACCAGCATCGTGTTCCAGCCGACATGGTCGACATGCAGATGCGTGCACAGCACCGTGTCGATGTCCTCACGGGCATGGCCGGCCTGCTGCAAATCCCGCAGGAACGGACCTTGCAGATTGTTCCAGCCCGGCACGAAGCGGCCCTGCTTGTCGTTGCCGATGCAGGTGTCGACGATGATGCGTCGGGTGGTGGTTTGCACCACCAGCGCATGCACGCTCATCTTGAGCCGACCGTCGTCGGACATGAAGTGCGGCTTCATCCAGTCCAGGTGCGACACGGCTTCGCGGCTGGCCTGCGGCAGGATGAAGCGCGAGCCGCCCACCGATTCCATCTCGACGATCTTGGTGATCGTCACGTCGCCGACTTTCCATTTGAGCATCGCCATTCTCCCGGGCATCGCAAGGCAAGTCGCAAGCTAGCACAGCGCTGTGGGTGACAAGACGGCGCATTTCGCCAGGCGATCCGGTCGATGGCGGTTTTCGACGGCACAATGACGCGATGTGCGCGAACTACGCCCCGACCAGCCCCGACCGCCTGCGCGCGGTCTTCGGTGTCGCCCCCTATCGCACCGACTATGTTGCCGATGCCTATCCGGGTCATGTCGCGCCGATGATCCTTGGCGTGGGCAGCGCGCGCCGAGCCGAGCTCGCGGTGTTCGGGCTGATTCCGCCCTGGTCGCGCGATGGCCTGAACTATCGCCAGTGCTACAACGCGCGCAGCGAAACCGTCGCCGAAAAGCCGAGCTTTCGCGATGCATGGAAGCGCGCGCAATGGTGCGTGGTGCCGGCTGATGCGGTTTACGAACCCTGCTATGAGACTGGCAAGGCGGTGCGCTGGCGCATCGAATCGGCCGATGGCGCGCCGCTGGCGATCGCTGGAATTCATCAGCAATGGCGAGCGCCCGGCGGTGACATCGTGCAGTCGTTTTCGATGCTGACGATCAATGCCGACGCGCATCCGGTGATGAACCGTTTTCACGCGCCCGGTGACGAAAAGCGCTCGGTGGTGCTGCTTGAGCCGGATGCGATCGACGCTTGGCTGGGTGCCGATCACGACCAGGCGCGGGCGCTGCTGCGTGCCTTTGATCCGTCGCGGGTGCGTACGTTCAGCGCACCGCGCCCGCCGCGCAAGGCAAAACCTGCGGCCGGCAGTCCGCCGGCGGCTGACGACCGGCACTCGCCCGGTCTGTTGAACTTCGACTGAAAGGCTCACCCGATGCATCTGACTACCCCGAGAATCCCGCCGCTAGGCCCCGATCAGTGGAGCGATGAACAGGCACAGACCGTCGCGCCAATGGGCGAGCGGCCGGTGCTGAACATTTTCCGCACGATGCTGCACAACCCGCAGGCACTGCGTGCGTTCCTGTCCTGGGGCAATTACGTGCTCAGCAAGCGCAACTCGCTGCCGGCGCGCGAGCGCGAGATTGCGATCCTGCGTGTCGGCTATCTGTGCCGCAGTGGCTATGAGTGGACACAGCATCGTCCGATCGGCGAGCGGGCCGGGCTGACAGCGTCAGAGATCGAGGCGATCAAGCTCGGCGCCGACTCGCCGGTCTGGAGCGAGGCGGATCGGGCGCTGCTGCGCGGCTGCGACGAGTTGCATCAGCGCCAGTTCATTTCGGATGCCACCTGGCAGGCGCTCGGCGCGCACTTCGATCAGCGCCAGTGTATGGATCTGGTGTTCACGGTCGGGCAGTACACCCAGGTGTCGATGCTGCTGAACACCTTTGGAGTGCAGCTCGATGAAGGGCAGGTGCTTGATCCGGATCTGCAGGCCTACTGAGCGGCGCGCCAGTCGTGGCACCATTGCGGCTTGGCCCCGTTGCCGGCGCATGCCGTCTGGGCCTATCCCTTTCCCCTGGGTCAAACCCAAGTTCACTGCTGAGTTTTCGCCATGGACACCACGATTGAAACCTTCCAGGCCGATGTCATCGATGCGTCGATGCAGGTGCCGGTCATCCTTGACTTCTGGGCCCCATGGTGCGGCCCGTGTAAGTCGCTCGGGCCGATGCTCGAGAAGCTCGAGCAGCAGTATCAGGGGCGCTTCAAGCTGGTCAAGGTCAACACCGATGAGCAACAACAGCTCGCGCAGCACTTCCGGATCCGCTCGATCCCGACGGTGTTTGCGATCGTCGGCGGCCGGCCGGTCGACCAGTTTCAGGGTGCGCTGCCCGAGGGCCAGCTGCGTGAATTTCTGGACCGGTTGATGCCCAATCCGGCGGAAATCGAGCTCGATGCGGCGATGACCGCGATCGAGCAGGGTGATCGCGAAACTGCAGCCTCGCACCTGAAGAAGTCACTCGCACTGGATCCGTCCAGCGACATTGCCCGCATGACCTATGCGCAGTTATTACTCGACAGCGATGAGCCGGCAGCCGCTCATGAACAGATGCAGGCCCTGTCAGCCGTGGGCAAGATCGATCCGCATGCGCAAGCGCTCGCCGCGCGTATCCAGGCGGTGCTTGAGGAAAACCGGCTGCCACCGTCGCCGGAGCTCGAGGCGCGAATCGCCGCCAACCCGGGGGATCTGCAAGCCCGGCTTGATCTGGCTCAGCACTGCATTGCGCACAAGGCCTGGGAGCCGGCGCTTGAGCAGTTGCTTGAGATCGTCCAGCGCGATCGTGCCTTCGGCGAGGACATCGGGCGCAAGACGATGATCCAGGTCTTCGAGCTGGCAGCTTCGCAGCCGCAGCTGGTATCGGCCTGGCGGCGCAAGCTCAGCTCTTCGCTGTTCTGACTCAGCGCGGTCTTCTCAACCTTGCAACCCAGTTAGCGAGCCGATTGCGATGACTATCGATGCATCGTCGAACCCGCCGATCTTCTCCGCGATCACGCTCACGCTGGAAGACCGCATCGCCACGATCACGCTGAATCGGCCCGACACCTTGAATGCGCTGAACGCCGAGATGTTCCTGGAGATTCCGCGCGCGATCGACCAGGCGGTTGCCGCTGGTGCCGGGGCCTTGCTGATCACCGGGGCTGGGCGTGGCTTTTGTTCCGGCGCGGATCTGGTCGGGCCGCGCTTCGCGTCGCCGCCCAGTGAGGCGCAGCGCGAAAATGCCAACCGCGCGTCGTTCGAGAAAGTGATCGCGCTGGTGCGGGCCCTCAATGAGGCACCGGTTCCGGTGGTCTGTGCGATCAACGGCGTCGCCGCGGGCGGTGGGGTGGGTATCGCGCTTGCCGGGGATGTGGTGCTAATGTCCACAGAGGCGAAGTTTGTGCTCACTTTTGTCCCGAAGCTCGGTTTGGTGCCGGATGTCGGTGCCACCTGGCTGATGACACGGCTAGCCGGTCGGGCACGGGTGATGGCCGCAAGCCTGCTTGGCGATGCGATCAGCGCGCAGGACGCCGAGCGCTGGGGGCTGGTCTGGAAGCTGGTTGAGCCGGCGCAATTGCTGGAACAGGCCCGGGCGGTCTGCCGGCGGCTGGCCGATGGTCCGCGCCGCGCGGTGCTCGATACCCGCCGGCTCGTGGATGCCGCCCCCCAGATGCCGCTGGCGGCGCATATGGTGCTTGAGCGCGATCTGCAGGCCCCGCTGATCGGCGGCCCCGATTTCAACGAAGGCGTCGCCGCGTTCCGTGAAAAACGCGCCCCGCGGTTTCGATAAAACGCGGCTCGCGGTTTCGGCAAAAACGCACTCCGCGGTTTCGCTGAACGCGCGGCCCGCGTCGGCGGCGGTCGCGGCGCCCCTGGTGCCGCAGTGGGCAACTGAACCGGAGAGCCAAGATGAGCGATCTATTCGACAATCCGATGGGCTTGATGGGTTTCGAGTTCGTCGAGTTCGCTTCCCCAGAGCCGAACCTGCTCGAGCCGCTGTTCGAGAAGATGGGGTTTTCGCTGGTCGCCACGCACCGCAGCAAGGATGTGGTGCTGTATCGGCAGGGCGACATCAATTTCGTCGTCAACCGCGAGCCGCGCAGTCTGGCCGGCTATTTCGCCGCCGAGCATGGTCCGAGCGCGTGCGCGATGGCGTTCCGGGTCCGCGACTCGCACAAGGCCTATGCGCGTGCGCTGGCGCTGGGCGCCCAGCCGGTCGATGTGCCGACCGGGCCAATGGAGCTGAAGCTGCCGGCGATCAAGGGCATCGGCGGTGCGCCCTTGTATCTGATCGATCGCTTCGAAGACGGCAAGAGCATTTACGACATCGATTTCGAATTCCTGCCGGGTGTCGAGCGTCATCCGCGCGGCCACGGCCTGCGGATGATCGATCATCTGACCCATAACGTGTATCGCGGCCGCATGGGCTTTTGGGGCACCTTCTACGAAAAGATCTTCAACTTTCGCGAGATCCGCTACTTCGATATCCAGGGTGAATACACCGGGCTCGCAAGTCGGGCGATGACCGCACCCGACGGGCTGATCCGCATCCCGCTCAACGAGGAGGCCGGCAAGGGCGGTTCGGGCCAGATTGAAGAGTTTCTGATGAAGTTCAATGGGGAAGGCATCCAGCACATCGCACTGCTGACCGACGATCTGATTGCCTCGGTTGACGCGCTGCAGATGGCCGGCGTGCCGCTGATGTCCGCGCCCAACGCGGTGTATTACGAGATGCTCGAAGAGCGCCTGCCGGGCCACGGCGAACCGGTTGCCGATTTGCAGGCTCGCGGCATCCTGCTCGACGGGGACACCCGCTCTGGCGACAAGCGCTTGTTGCTGCAGATCTTTAGCGAATCGTTGCTCGGGCCAGTGTTCTTCGAGTTCATCCAGCGCAAGAATGACGAAGGATTTGGCGAAGGAAACTTCAAGGCGCTGTTCGAGAGCATCGAGCGCGATCAGATCCGGCGCGGTGCGATCGACACCACCGACTGACCGGCCTGGGCCGGCTGCACCAGTTGCCTGCGAACTTCGGTGCTCGATCCTCAGCGCGCCGCCACGGCAGTGCCAAGGCGCGGGAGCGCGCCGGGCCGTACAATTCGGGTCATGCTGCCCACCCAAAAACAGACCCTGGCGTCCTGGTTTCATGACGCTGCCGCCGCGCTGATTCACGCGCGGGCTGGCGAACTTGGCGATGCAAGCCTCGCCATCCCCGCGATCGAACTCGACCGTCCCAAGCAGGCCGCACACGGCGACCTCGCTTGCAATGTCGCGCTGCAACTGGCCAAGCCGCTGCGCATGAATCCGCGTCAGGTTGCCGAGGCGATCGCCGCGAAGGTGCGGGAATTCGACGCGGCCAGCGCCAGTGATGCGGTGGCCGCTGACGGGACTGCGCCGCTCGCGCTGATCGACGCGCTGGAGATCGCCGGTCCTGGCTTCATCAACATTCGGCTCACCGCGCAGGCCAGACTCGCGGTGATCGAGGCGATCCGCCGCGAGGGCGAGCGCTTCGGGCGCAACGATTCCGGCGCAGGCCGGCAGGTGATGGTTGAATTTGTGTCCGCAAATCCGACCGGCCCACTGCATGTCGGTCATGGTCGCCAGGGCGCGCTTGGCGATGCGCTTGCCGCGCTGCTCGAGGCCAACGGCTGGCGCGCGAGCCGCGAGTTCTATTACAACGATGCCGGTGCCCAGATTGCGAACCTTGCGCTGTCGGTGCAGGCGCGCGCGCGCGGACTGGAGCCCGAGGATCCGAGCTTTCCGGCCGACGGTTACCGCGGCGAGTACATTCGCGAGATTGCTGTCGCCTACCTGGCACGCGAGACCGTGTCGGCCGAGCGGGTCGATGCGATCACCGCCGATGGCGATGCCGAGAACCTCGAGGCGATTCGGCAATTTGCAGTGGCCTATCTGCGTCGCGAGCAGGACATCGATCTGCAGGCATTCGGTGTGCGCTTCGACAATTACTTCCTGGAGTCGTCGCTGTACTCGGATGGCAAGGTGCAGTCGGCAGTCGATGCGCTGGTTGCCGCCGGACACACCTACGAGCAGGACGGCGCGCTATGGCTGCGCTCGACCGCCTATGGCGACGACAAGGACCGCGTGATGCGCAAGTCCGAGGGCGGGTTCACGTATTTCGTGCCGGACGTCGCCTATCACGTCACGAAATGGCAGCGCGGATTTGCCAAGGTTATCAATGTGCAGGGCTCGGATCATCACGGCACGATCGCTCGTGTGCGCGCCGGCCTGCAGGCACTCGGATGCGGAATCCCGCAGGGCTACCCGGATTACGTGTTGCACAAGATGGTCACCGTGATGCGCGGTGGCGAAGAGGTCAAGATCTCCAAGCGGGCCGGCTCCTATGTGACCTTGCGCGATCTGATCGAATGGAGCGGCGGCGTCGGCGAGCAGGGGCGTGATGCGTCGCGCGACGAGCAGATTCGGCGTGGTCGGGATGCGGTGCGGTTCTTTCTGATCTCGCGCAAGGCCGACACCGAGTTTGTCTTCGACGTCGATCTGGCGCTGGCGCAAACCGATGAGAACCCGGTCTATTACGTGCAGTACGCGCATGCGCGGATCTGTTCGGTGCTGGCGCAGGCGCTCGCGCAGGGCGGCCCGGATGAGTCGCAGTTGCTCGCCCGGCTGGAGCGAGAGCCGCAGATGCTCGCGCCGCTGGTGGCACCCAGAGAGTTTTCGCTGACCGCGCGGCTCGCGCAGTTCCCGGAACTGGTCGCCTCAGCCTGCGCGGATCTGGCGCCGCATTCGCTGGCTTTCTATCTGAAGGACTTAGCGGCTGAACTGCACGCTTACTATAATGCCGAGAGGTTCCTGGTCGATGACGCGGCGCTGCGCGATGCTCGGCTTGCCTTGCTGCTGGCCACGCGCCAGGTGCTGCGCAACGGGCTCGCGCTGATCGGCGTGTCAGCCCCGGAAAGGATGTGATGCCCGAGCTGCAGTTTCAACGCTTCCGGCAGGTCCGGCCGGCCGCTGGCCAGCGCGGTGGCACGATCGTCGGCTTTCTGGTCGGAGTGGTCTGCGGCCTGGGGATCGCGGCGCTCGCGGCGGTGATGGTTTCGCGCTCGCCCGTGCCGTTCATGAACAAAACCGGCCGCAGTCCGGAGCGTCTGGCGGTTCCCAAGCCTGGCGAGGAATTGCCTGACCCGAACAAGCCGCTGTATGCAAAAGATCGCCAGCCGCCGCCCACCGAGGCGCCGTCGGCCGAAACCGGCCAGCCGCCTGCGCCTGCCGAAGGGCTTTCGATCCTTGAGCGGCTGTTTGGGCGTGCTGCGCCTGCGCCGGCGACGCCAGGGGCGGAACCGGCCGCAAGCGCCTCCGGCGCCGTGACGCCGGCAGCGCCAGCGCCGACAGCGCCAGCAACGACAACAGCGCCGGCAGCCCCAGTGGCCGCGCCGACGACGCCCGCCTTGCAGCCGGCGCCCGCACCCGCGATGCCGTCGGCC
>Ga0255220_1000398_pt1 | contig 17980 bp, 19 predicted proteins | sample Miss_Colum_RepB__FD_188423 | JGI IMG/M metagenome (GOLD analysis project Ga0255220, IMG submission 188423) | Freshwater microbial communities from Mississippi River, Louisiana, United States - Miss_Colum_RepB_8d | ecosystem: Environmental > Aquatic > Freshwater > River | place: USA: Louisiana...
CAAGAGTTATTGCCGATGATGACGATTGGTAAAGAGCTTTGCTCGAAAGACAGGTAAAAAGACAGGTAAAAGGACATAGTCCGACATAGAAAAAAAAATATAAAAAATATAAAAAATATAAAAAATATAAAAAATATAAAAAATGTATAAATATATTATTTGATTTTATTTACAATTTAATTTAATTAATCACAAAACAAAAATAGGGTTTAAAATAACTCTATTTTTTTACCCACTCAATTTTTTTACCCAATAAAAAAAATTGAATACAAAATAACAGAAATAAATAATATTATAATAATAACATAATGTCCGCTACCCAAAGTAATATTGAATTAAATAACAATAACAGAATGAACGAAATTAATAAAACAGTAGAACATATTTTCGGTTATGTTTTATTTTATACAGTAATCATATTTACTACATTAAGTGCTATATTAGGTGGTATAATCGTGTCACCAATTTTTGCAGCAATTTATATATTTAATAAAGTGAAAGCGAATTGTTTTAAAGAGGAAAAAGAATTGAAAAAAGAAGAAAACACAGATAAGAAAATGATTATAGACGAAAACTGGTGTAATGTGAGTATAAATAATATTATAAATTATCAACGTAAAAGAGAAGAAGTAAACTTAAAAGAAGAAAGCGACTCGGATGAAGAAAGCGACTCGGATGAGTCAAGCGAAGCAGACTTAGAATCAGATGTAAAAGACGTCATAAGCGAAGCAGACTTAGGATTAGAAAACACCGCTGAGATAAGCGCAAACTTGGAAGAAGAAATCTTATCACTTAAAATGCCAGAAGAAGAGGAATATGAAGATGAAGATGAAGAAGATGAAGAAGATGAAGAAGATGAAGAAGATGAAGAAGATGAAGAAGATTCACCAAAAGACAAATACAGTTTACGTTACAAGTCATACCAAGAAGAATTAACAAATTAATTATTATATAATAAATTTTAACAATTAATTAACCAAATATTTATTTATTTTTTAACCACATTTTTTTATGTTCCTCCAAACCGTGTAAAGCAATAAACTGCATATTCCTCATGGTCATTCCAAAAGACGCCCCAGAATGTCCATAATACCCCAATTCCTCCATTTTTTTTGATATAATCCCTATTTCTTTATCAGAACTAAACATATAACTTTCAGTAGGTTTTTTCATATAATCCCACATTTCAGTTAAAGAAATAGCCTGATAAGCGTTTTCAAACATATCTTTAGAATGGATATCAGTGTAATCAAAAATAGATTGTTCAGTCATTTAATAATACATAATACATAATACAATATTTAAATATTTTATAAATAATATATATGGAACAAGCGCAGATAAAAAAGACCAAAAAAAAAATAATAATAAAATCATCAACATCATCAAGTCAAAAAAAAAGTCTGCCGCATAAGCAGAAGAAAACAAAGAAGACAAAACCGCAAGCAAAGCAGAATAAAACAAAGAGGAAATTAATTATAGCATCATCAACCACATCAGATTTAGATAAAAATAAAAATGAAAATAAAACAGATTTAAACATAATGGAACAAATAAATAAAATGCCAACCCGTTTAAACGAAAAATTCATAGATTTAATGGAACAATTATCCAATATAATGTTGAAACAAGGAGAACCATTTAGAGCGCGCGCATATCAAAAAGCGCAAGAGACTATAATGGCATATCCAGATGATATTTTGAGTCCGGATGATTTAAAAGGTAAACCAAATATCGGGTCAACAATAATGGAAAAACTAAATGAATATGTTAAAACAGGTACATTACAAGTTTTGGAGCGCGAAAAAAACAATCCGATCAACATACTAGGTGAAATATATGGTGTTGGTCCAAAGAAAGCGAAAGAATTAGTAGACAAAGGCATTACCACCATAGACGCACTCCGCGCAAACCAAGACGAATTATTAAATGAAACGCAAAAGGTCGGTCTTAAATACTACGAAGATATTTTAAAGCGTATTCCAAGGTCAGAAATAGAAGAATACAAATCTTTATTTACAAAAGAGTTTCACAAAATCCAAGGAAATAATTCTGACGCAAAATTTGAAATAGTTGGTTCATATCGTCGCGGCGCCGAGAGTTCAGGAGATATTGATGTTATAATTACATCAACAAACCCGCTAATATTTAAAAATTTCGTAGACGGATTAATATCAAGCGGAGTAATCCAAGAAGTACTTTCACGTGGTCCTACAAAGTGTCTTGTTATAACAAAATTGCCAAATCATACAACATCACGCCGTGTTGACTTTCTTTATACAACTCCAGACGAGTTTCCATTTGCGATTCTTTATTTTACAGGAAGCAAGATTTTCAATACGGTAATGCGTCACGAAGCGCTAGCAAAGGAATTAACAATGAACGAACACGGTCTTTATTCTTTGGTAGGCAAAAAGAAAGGAGAAAAAGTAGATCATGTTTTTACTAGTGAAAAAGATATATTTGATTATTTGGGTTTAGAGTATAAGGCGCCGCATGAACGTACAGATGGAAGAGCAGTAATAAGCAAAGCAATAAGTAATGCGTCAAACGCAGTGAAGGAAAACGCAGTGAAGGAAGAAAATATAGTAAAAGAAAGTGAAGTAAAAGAAGAAAATGTAGTAGAAGAAATAATAGCGCCCAAAAAAAAGGCGAGAACTTTAAAAAAAAAGCAAGTACTTGTAGGTGAAGAGTCAAACGTAGTAAAGGAAAACGTAATAAAGGAAAAGAATGTAGAAAAAAACATACAAAACTTTAAGAAAAACGGTATAACAGTATTACAAGGACTGAATGAAAATGAATTAACAGAAATGCTATCAGTCGCAAATATACTTTATAGAAACTTCCAACCAATTATGACGGATAATGAATATGATATATTACAAGATTTTATAACAGAAAAATATCCTTCAAACCAAGAAGTTCATAAGATCGGAGCGCCAGTTGAAAAAAATAAGGTGACATTGCCATATGAAATGGCGTCAATGGATAAAATAAAACCTGACACAACCGCATTATCAAACTGGACAAAGAAATACACAGGACCTTACGTATTATCGTGTAAATTAGATGGAGTCAGTGGTCTTTATACTACGGAAGGTAAAACTGCTAAATTATACACAAGAGGAGATGGTAAAGTGGGACAAGATGTGAGTCATTTGATCCCGCATTTGCGTCTGCCAAAATCTAAAGGAATTGTAATTCGCGGTGAATTTATAATTCCAAAGACAACATTTGAAACCAAATACAAGACAAAATTTGCGAATCCAAGAAACATGGTCGCTGGTATTGTAAATCATAAAACACTAAATGAGGCGGTAAACGATATGCATTTTGTAGCGTATGAAGTGATAAAACCAGTGTTAAAACCTTCAGATCAAATGAGTTTCTTACGCTTACAAAATGTAGACATTGTTTTAAATAAAACAACATCATCATTATCGAATGAATTATTATCAGAAACTCTTGTTGATTGGCGTCAAAATTATGTATACGAAATAGACGGCGTTATTGTCACAGATGATAAAATATATCCTCGTAAGTCAGGCAATCCAGAACACTCATTTGCTTTCAAGATGGTTTTATCTGACCAAATTGCGGAGGCGAAAGTAGTTGACGTAATTTGGACGCCAAGTAAGGATGGATATTTGAAACCACGTGTCCAAATAGAACCGATTAATTTAGGTGGTGTCCGCATTGAATATGCTACAGGTTTTAATGGTGCTTTTATAAATGACAACAAAGTAGGTATAGGAGCTATAATCGAACTAATAAGAAGTGGTGATGTGATACCACATATTCGCAAAGTCACTACCCAGGCTGAAGAAGCGAAAATGCCATCAGTATCTTATAAATGGAACGACACACATGTAGATATTATGCTGGAAGATATAAGCGGCGACGAAACTGTAAAGGAGAAAGTAATTACTGGATTCTTTAGAGGTATTGGTGTTGAAGGTTTAAGTTCAGGAAACATTGCGCGAATTATTGAGGCAGGTTTTGATAGTGTTCCTAAAATATTAAGAATGACAATACCAGATTTCTTAAAAGTCGATGGATTTAAAGAAAAGACGGCAACTAAACTTTACAATGGTATAAAACAACAGTTAGATAGCGCTTCTATAATAACAATCATGTCGGCGTCCAATATTTTTGGCAGAGGGTTTAGTGGTAAAAAAACAGAATTAATTATGGAGGCGTACCCAGATATTTTGATATCAACAGAATCCGCACAAGAAAAGGTAAACAAAATTGCGTCTATTAAGGGAATGGCCAAAAAGACAGCGGAATCGTTTGTCCAAGCAATCCCCAATTTTATCAAATTTATACACGAGACCAATTTGACGGATAAAATATCACAAAAAGAAGCAAAAGAAGCAAAAGAAGCAAAAGAAACAACTAAAGACACATCAAATCCTTTATTTGGAAAAACAATTGTTATGACGGGATTTAGAGATGCAGCAATTCAACAAGCGCTAAAAGATGTAGGTGCCAAATTAGGATCAAGTGTTTCAAAAAATACCTTCTTAGTTCTAGTAAAAGATTTAGGCGAAGATACAGGAAAGGCGTTGGATGCGAAAAAACTAGGAATACAATTAATGACTCCGGAAGAGTTTAAAGCAAAATACCTTTAAAACCAAATAATAAAATAATAAAAATAATAAAATAATAAAATTAAAAAACATAATAAAATGAAAGTATTATCTTTATATATAATAAAAATGTTCCGTCTATTTTTGATAGCTACTACTTTTTTTGCTATGTGTAATGCACAAACCTTATTAAATGAGAATGAAATATGGTCTCATTTTACCAATTTCCAGGAGAAATTTGCTAAGAAATACGAGAGTATTCAAGAGTTGGAATCGCGTTTTGCGGTCTTCAGAGAAAATTTTCACAACATTATTACCCATAACGCTGATAGAAGTCAGAATTTTACAATGGGTGTCAATCAATTCACCGATTTGACCCCTGAGGAGTTCAAGGCGCAAATGATCAGAGGATTGAAGGCGCCAGTTGGTTCTTTTGGTTGCGGTACTTTTTCTAATTCGGCATCAGGTGCTCCCGCTTCGATTGATTGGCGTACAAAGGGTGCCGTTACTTCTGTCAAAGACCAGGGACAATGTGGATCTTGCTGGACTTTTTCTTCTACTGGCGCTATGGAAGGTGCTTGGGCGATTGCCAAGGGTCAACTAATTGATCTCGCTGAGCAGGAACTCGTTGATTGCGCTGGTTTGAAGTATGGATCAATGGGATGTAACGGTGGTCAGATGGAAGGTGCTTTCAAGTTTATTATTGAGAATGGTCAATGTGCCGCATCTTCATATCCTTATACCGCCAAAGATGGATCTTGCCATAGTTGTACAGCAGTCGCTCACGCCTCATCTTGTTATGATGTCAAACCTAATGATCAATTGTCTTTAAAGGCGGCAGTTGCCAAACAACCTGTTTCAGTGGCGATTGAGGCTGATACCAGATATTTCCAATCTTACGCTGGTGGTGTTTTGACTTCTTCAAGTTGTGGAACTAACTTGGACCATGGAGTTTTAGCAGTTGGTTATGGAACTGAAAATGGTATTGATTATTGGCTTGTTAAGAACTCATGGGGAACTTCTTGGGGTCAACAAGGATATGTTAAGATTGCTCGTTCTTCTTCTACTAATGATCCTGGTATTTGCGGTATTGCTATGGATCCATCTTTTCCAACTGTTTAAAATAAAATAAAAATAAAATAAAAATAAAATAAAAATAAAATAATATATATAATAAAATAACAACTTAAATATAAATAAGAATATACATTAAATAAAAATATGCTATGATGGCCGAGTGGTCCAAGGCGGCAGGCTTAAGATCTGCTAGTGATATCACTGCGTGGGTTCGACCCCCACTCATAGTAATTTTATAACATAACGATAAATTATTTATCTACATAAATAATTTATTTTAATCAAGATCACCACAGAATTAAAACTCAAACTCATATTCAACCATCGCCTTCATATCAGTTTTCATTTTATTATATATAACTCCCCTCATTTTATTGAATGTTATATCTGATTTAAATTCATTACCCATAATTTTAATCAGTGTTTTATCACACAAGATAGCAAACGAGTCTTCCTCACGAATCTTATCCGCGCGTACCTTTTTCCATTCGTGAAATGCTTTGGATATCTTCATTTGAATTCGCATCAAAAACAAGCATAAATTATCCTTAGACAATTCGACCCATGTAGCAGACCCCTTATCAGAAGACTCAACAAAAGCGTAAAATATATTGACTTTTTGGACAAACGCAAACAAAGGTTGAGAATCACAATTTTCGTAAAGAAATCTAGATAAAATCAGATTCATGGTATCTAAAAAGTTATTTTCTAATAAAAACTCGATATCAGAATCAATAATGATTATTTTATCAATTAATTTATCAAATACTAAAGAAGGTGTAACATTACTATTTAACCATTCGATAACATTGATTTTCTGCTTCTTTTTAATAACAAACTTATTAACCTCCTCCATTTTTTCTTCCAATTTGCTATATTTATAACCAAGTTCCAATAACATTTGATACATTTTTTTAGGAGATGGCAAATCATCGCCAATTTCATCATAATCATTTAAATCAGAAGTATTTTTATTAGTAACCCGTTTTTTACTAGATTTATGTATTAATTCGCATAAAATAGTGTGTTTTTCCAAATTAATCTTGGTTTTGTAACCTTTACCACACCAAGTACAACAACATTGTTTAGAATTTATTGACAACATAATATTTGTGATTGTTATTATTTAATAATAATATAAACAAATCAATTTTAATTTTATTTTTTTTAGATTTAAATATCACGCTATTTTATATATGACATCATTTGGAAAAACATCAATTGTATATAATAACCCAAACAAAATATTAGGATTACCACCATATTATTACAGATTAAGAAGTTGCGATACAAATTTGACAAGTAATACACCGGCAAACCAATATCAAAGATTAAAATTAATTCAAAATACAGTACGTGTTCCTAGTTCTATTTATACATCCAATTTAGGACCACTAAACGCTTATAAACAACCAACAGCAGCAACATATGGTGTATGTTGGAATCAAATGAGTGACAGACCGGTTCCGAGTGTTCAAAGAGTAACAGTTCCTACAGGGTCAAATAATAGTTTAAATGGTCGTCATCATTCAGTAACCTCGAGTAAACCAGGTAGTCAAACACCCGGTGGTGTGGGTTGCGATATTAAACATAATTCATATGATAGATATTTAAATCGTTTGAAAGGAAAGGGACCTTTAAGACGTGGACGTATTCCGGCAACTTTTGGAACTCCAGTACCATTTAATCCAGCGTTCCCGGTTTATGGTGGAAAAACAACAAAAACCAATATTGTCAATGGGTGTGATTGTCCAATTGAAAGCAAAGAAAAAGATCTAGTCCAAGATACTCGAATTTACAATGATCCGCTATATCAAGAATATCCTAGTTCACAATATTCTTTTTCAGTTGGTCAATATGTTTACGCCATAGAACCAGGAACAGATTATTATTCAAAAGCACTGGTTATAAGTGTAGACGGAAATAGTTATACAATCCAGTTTACAGATGGTACAACAGATGTCCAGAATATTAATCAATTACTAATATACTTCCCTTGTAATTGTGAAGGTGTTCCGCAGACGGACTTTTCACCTTATAGTTCAGAATTTTTGAAATATATTAAAGCGAAGTTCGCTTCTTTTTGTAATGTTGTAGCTTTAATTTCAGAAATAGAACAACAATATTAAAAATTTTATATTTGTAAATAATATAATATGCCAGCAACTATAAAAATGTCTTTGTTAAATACAAATCCTACAATAACTCAAATCGCGACTTTAACATATTCTGCCAATTTAGCGTCAATTCCTAAAACAACCAAGAATGCACCTTTAAATAGTGCGATGATTGGGCGCATTCATAATGCGAAACCTGGTTGTGGTTCTTGTGGTAGAAAGTAAATATTTTAAATTAAAATATAAACCTAAATTTAAAACCTAAATTTAAAACCCGAATATAATATTAATTTTATAAACTAATATTATAATGTCATCGTCAACATCGAATGTTACCGCATATCCTCAAGGTTTGTTAAATAGATCAACATATTTTAAAACAATGTTTGACACAGTATTGCTGCCATATAATAAAATGTATGATGGAAGAAAATTATGTTACAATGTTAGCAAAGGAACATTTATTTACAAACCGCATACAGATGTAGGAATGATTGGGAGAAGTTCAGCAGGTTATTTAGCGCAAAGGAAACGCATGTAAGAATCGATTTTATACAGAACTTTGAACATCTTTAAAAATATCAGATTCTTTTATAAAAGTGTTCCAATTTGCTGTAATTATTAATATGATGCCAAATAAAAACAGTAATAATTTTGTTTCGTAATCAATCATAAAAATTCTATTGGTTCTAGGATTAAATAAATATATTAATAAAAGTGACATCAATAATATAAAGACAAATTCAACGCGTTCCTTCCAAAACAGAACAGTAATATCTTTTTTGGAATTGGTTTTACCAACTCTTTTCAAATATAAATGCGTTACCGCTAAAATAATAAAACACAATTTTATAAAAAATATAAGAAATATATACATTGAATATTTATCCATTATTTATATATTTAATGATTAAAATATATAAACAAAAACAAAAACAAAAACAATAATTATATAATATAATATGGGTAATAAAATAACACAACCATCATCATCAATACAACAAGCGCAAAGACCACCAGAAACAGCAATTGTTTATCTTGCAACACATGGTAATTACAATGTGCCTACTTATAAAAATGAATTTGGTCAAGATATAGAAATAGATCCAGTCGGTCTTGTACCACGTTTTAAAATTCCTGACAATATGACTGTTCTGAAATATAATTTAGTTCCAATTGGTATTTGTAACTATGTTGGATTAGGTAATACTCCTGAAGAAATACATCATAATATTATGCAACATTTACAACCAGATTCATTAATGGCTAGATACGGTTTCAATTATTTTTTGGGAAAAGACCCAGAATTAGAGCAGTTCTTGAGAAATAGTGGAGTTTTTGAAGAGTTAGAAAAATGTAGGACATTCAGTGATGTTCCAGTATATTTATATAGTATTCTAAAGCATATTGCAACAGTAAATGGACACAATGAAAACACAATTTTGGATGAAAGTATACAAGATTTAAATGATAATAAAAATGTTATACGTGGTAATAATATAATAATGGAAATAATTAATGAAAGTATACAACCTATATTAGATAAAATCAAAAAAGATATAGTAAAAGATATAATTGATTACAAAATAAAATTAGAAGAATTGCGCAGGACAGATCCTGAACTTAGTCGCTTAGATAATTTAGTGAGTACTTCGCGTATACAAAAACATGATCCAAAAATTAAAAAGGCGATTACAAGATTTTACAATAGGAAAGATGTCCAAGATATAAAGACTAGTATAGATAATTCAAATGATTATATACGCCATGTAGATGACTTATCAAAAACAAAAAACTGGAATATTAGTATTCCAAATGGGAGAGACCGACTCTTATTTGAAAAAATTTACACAGTCGAAACAACTGAAAACCCCAATGGAATAGACTGGAATATTACTCTTTTTGATCCTAAAATAGGAACAACAGAAAGCCTTTTTACTGGTTTAAAACCAATAAACAGAATTCTAAACACGGATCGTTCAATGAATTTATCTGAGGTTATTGAATATTTGGGTAGGATTGGTGTAAAAAATGTAATATTAATTGACGAAACTTGTAGTGTATTCCGCTCTTTAGATGAAAATAGTGAAACGGAAATACCAACCCCACATGATGTAAGGAGGTGGACAAATATATTTAAAAAATTAAATCAAACTGGTACAGTATTTTATGGTGGTAAAAAGAATAAAAAACGCAATAATACAACGAAGAATAAAAGAAATAAAAAGAATAAACTATTAAACAAAATAATAAAAATCTAATAATATATAAAATGGTATGCGCTATTTCGTGTATGATATCAACAATATTTATTGTGGGTATGATTTATTTTTACAATATGACAAATAAGAGTGAAATTGTAAAACATTATAAAACTTCATTGCCGAGCGATTTACAAAAAAGGTATGATAATATTGCCAAAGAGAGAATGAATATAAGTATATATGGTTATATTTTGGGATTAATTCTTTCTCTCTTTATTGTATTTTATAATATAAAAATTAAGGGACAAAGAATGCAAACATTTTCACTAGTATGTATTGTAATGGCAACATGTTTTGTAACAAATTATTTTTATTATATGTTGTCACCAAAATCAGATTGGATGTTGAATCATGTTAGCAATCAACAACAAACACGCGCTTGGTTATTAATGTATAGAGAGATGTCTTATAATTATCACGCAGGATTGGTTTTGGGAATAGTAGCAGTAGGTGTTTTAGCGTTTGCGTTTAGATGTTAAAACGAAGTGACTGATAAAACGAAGTCATCTAAATCCATGTATAAGGATTAAAATTATATTGTTTTTCGACGCCCAAGTGCATTAGTCCATGAGATCCAACGGCAATAGATAAACTGGTTAATAGCATTATTTTCTGATAATAACCCAAATGTGAAATTGATTTGTAATGTTTAACCAATAATATAATTATGAATAACAATATTAACCCAGTAATAAACAACGAATTAAGTGAAGGAGCAATTAGATAATCAGCGATCATTTATATATTACAATTACATTATAAAAAATAATTTAAATATTTGACTGTATATTTTAATATAAATATAAAATGGCGACAAAAAGAATACAAAAAGAATTACAAGAATTGAGTAAAGATACACCGGCAAATTGTTCAGCAGGACCGGAATCAGATAGTGATATATTTAGATGGAGAGCAACCATCATAGGACCCACCGAAACTCCTTATGAAAATGGTATATTTAATTTAGTCATTTCATTTCCGCCAGACTATCCATTTAAACCACCACATATAACATTTGAAACCAAAGTTTATCATCCAAATATTAACGCAAATGGGTCAATTTGTTTGGACATATTAAAAACACAATGGAGTCCAGCGTTAAGTATAACTAAAGTACTGTTGTCGGTTTGTTCACTTTTATCGGATCCAAATCCTGACGATCCGCTGGTTCCAGAAATAGCGAACCTTTATAAAACAAATCGTGAAGAGTTTAATAGAAGGGCAAAGGAATGTACTATACAATACGCGAATTAATATATTTTACAAAAAAACTATTTAAAGACAAAATAGATATATAATATGTCTTAGGACAAAAGTAGTATCTCACAGCAAACTTTACATTTCTTCTAAATTTGTAAACGATACTAGAAAAAATATAATGCTCATATAGCTCAGTTGGTTAGAGTTTTGGTCTTATGAGCCAAAGGTCTCAGGTTCGAACCCTGATTTGAGCATTTATTAAGGATACAGCAGTATATAAGTATCCATTACAGCAAATTAAAACTTAAATTATATCATAACAAAACGACAACTTTTGGGGTGAAGATGGGGTAGTATTATATGTTTCCATACAGCAATTTTCAATCATTAAACGATTATTAAATGAGTATTTTTATTATAAAATAATTAAATTATTGAATTAATTATAAACGCCTTTTATTTATAAAATGGACATTAATTTAAATAATAATTATTTAAAAATTACAAAGGAAACAGCAAACAAGCGGTCTTATAGTGTAGTTGGTTAGCACCTGGGACTTTGAATCCCGTAACCTGAGTTCGAATCTCAGTAAGACCAAATTAGTGCTCTGTTAGCTCAGTAGGTAGAGCATACGGCTGTTAACCGTGAGGTCAAAGGTTCAACTCCTTTACAGAGCGAATTTTAATATATGTATTTTAAAATACTTATATTATGTAAATTTAACTTTATTTAACTTAACAAAAAAAATTGAAATGAAATATGTTAAATAATTAAAAGTATATTAAAAAGAAATGGAATCGCAAATTAATTTGACTCAAAACTATGATGGAGTACAAGAAGGTGATAGATTGATAAGTCTATTTCACGAATTAATTGAATCAGAAGAATGTCAACGTTTAAAATACCAGTGTTTAATTGATCCAGTAACCAAAATTATTCAAAACGAAACTGCTTTGGCAAAAATGTGTAAACGAAATACATTAGATTTTGATAGTGTTTATAAGCAACATTTTATCCAAAAGAGAAATACATTTGAACTTGTAGAAGACCCTTACACGAGTATGTGTATGGAATTTGTGATGCGAAAATGGCATTAAATATAAAAATTATAAAAATATCTAAAAAAATAAATCCATAATCAACTTTGGTTTATAAACTTTTTTTTCATATTCATAATCAATAGAATCCAACTCATCATAATATAAAATAAGTATTTAAGAATAATATTTTTTTCAAAAACAACTTAAAGACAAAATTCAATAACTAATTGGTAACAACTTATAAACAAAATATGAGTCATATAGTTTACCAAATAAAGGCAACTTGTCCGAGCGGTCAAGGAGACAGACTTGAAATCTGTTGCGAAAAATCGCGCGTAGGTTCAAATCCTGCAGTTGTCGTTTGTATTATTTTATTTAATAAATAGAATAATATTTTTATAAAAATTGAAATAATTATAACTTAAATAGTTTAAGATATACAGTTTACAGAATGACCAGTTTTAATACCGCTACTAAATATTTTACTAAGGGTTTCATAACCATTGAGCAAGAATCAACTCTTCCAACCAATTGTTTGCCATTTGAAAATGCCAAATTTGGGTTACTTAATTTACAAGCAATTGCTTGTGAACCATCAGACATAACACATGAATTAGTACTAACTATTGACCATTCAGGTTCAATGGATACAGATTTTAAAATAGTACAAGCAATTTATACTTTAAAAAATATAGTTGGTTATCTTGAAGAACACCCTAATATTAAAGCAAATGTTACTATATTTAAATTTGACAGTATATTTACTAAGGTTCTTGATAGAACAAATATTACAGAAGAAAATTATAAATCAATTGAAAAAACTATCGAGAAAATAAGATCGCGTGGTGGGACAAATATTGAACTAGCGTTGAAAGAGACAACTAAATATATTAATACACTAAAAACATTATATCCAACTCATCAAATTAGTCACATATTTCTGACAGATGGTGAAGTCACAGAAGGTGAAGATAATACAGATATTTTAAAACAACTCGTAGACAAGGATATTTATAATTATTTTATAGGTTATGGTAAAGATCACGATGCGAAACTACTAGGAATACTTAGTAATTTTCAAAAAAGTTCTTATCATTATATTGATGCAATCGAAAAAGCGGGTCTAGTTTTTGGAGAAATTTTACATGGTATTACTCACAAATTATTATACGACTGCGAAATAGTAGTTGAAAATGGAGTAATATATAACTACAATTCTAATTTGTACACAGATAAACTTTATGTTGGTGATATTGTTGGCGAGTCAAATAAAGTTTACCATTTATTTACTGACAATCCGAGTAGTTGTTATGTTCATTTAAAGACCAAAGAAGATACTACTTCTAATGAACCATTAGAAATACATATATTCCAAAAAACAAATCATGATTTGAGTTTTGTAAATTACGCATATAGACATAGAACGCTGACACTTCTTAGTGAAGTAAAAGAATGTCAAGAAAAGTATGATAATAATAAAAATAAAAAAGTAGGAGATGAAGGATATTTTAGTTATAATAATATTAGTGGTTGTAAAATAAAAATGCAAAAATTATTTAATGAAATGTTAAAATTTATGGAAGATAATAATGATAAACAAAATAAATTTATTAAAATATTATGTGATGATATTCATATTTCGATGAAAACAATAGGAACACAATATGGACGGATGTCTATTAATTCAAGACAAACATCGCAAGGAACTCAAAGAATTTACACAGTAAATACTACACCACTTGACCGTGATAAAGGTGTAGCAAATACTCGTTCTTTTGGATATGATTCAGATGATGATTGTCAAAAAGCACCATCACATTTGGTTGTAGATATAGATATCTATGAGGTTTCTAATAATTGTATGGAAGACTCACCATATTTAACACAGACTGCTAAAAATGTAATGCGTTCGATTAGTTATGTTTCTTCAAGCGATAGTGAAAAGGATGATAAAAAGGATGATAAAAAGGATAGTGATGATGATTCATTAACGACTTCTCCATAAATATTTCCAAACACTGCTAGCACCAGGTTCAACACCTTTAATATCTAAATTATAAGGACATGAATAATCTGACGAAGAATTAAGCGCCTTACAAGGATCACAAGGTCCATTTAAAAATTTAAACCCAGGTATTTCGCTTTCCAAATTATTATAATCCACACTACTTTTTTTACTTGTTTGCTCGCCAAAAATACCTCCCTTACCTGTATATTCAGTTTTTTCTAAAGAAGCGTTCCCATTATCATCTATATTACACTTTATTACAGGATTCATATGTTTTATTAACCCAGATTTGTAACCAAAATTACCAAATCCACTAGGTAAATCTTCATTATTATTTTTTGGTCCATCATTTATTTGTACACCAGATATTAAAAAATTACCTTCTTTGGTTTCCATAGATAACAATTGTAAAATAGCGTTTTGGTTGTAAATTTTCCTTGCATAATTAACAGAGTCGCCGGAATATGTTCTTATAAATGTATTACGATTAATAGCGTCAGTATACAAGTCAATCACTTCTTGAGACCAAGGCCACATACCATTTTTTAAAAAATAATCCAATTCAATTGGTCTCACTTGTTTTTTTATTATTTCCATATCAAAAACAATTTTGGGGTTTATTGTATGTTGTATTTTTAAAAATACTCCCTCTTTTAATTTAGATAATTCTGGTGATAATTCAAAACCTTCATTTTTCGCTCGTATTATATCTACAAAACGCATAAATATTATTAAAATTAATCCCAACATTAATCCATATCTATAATTATTTACGCCTACAAGAATTACAGATAATATCAATATAATTCTTCCTAAAAATGTGTCAAAGAGAGAAACAAAAAAGGAAGGAATTAAATATATGATCAACCATATAAATATTAGTATTGTTAGTAAACCTAATAACATAGTTTTATTTTCATCATTTACAAAATCTTTTATTTTTTTTAACATATTCATAATAAATAACTATAAAATAATATAGTTATTTATCTACTAAACTTGAATCCTAACGCCCAGTAGACCCAAATCCTCCACCGCCCCGCGCGGTTTCTTCGCCAAGTTCTTCTATTGTATCCACAATTTGGACTAAAATGGGAACTAAACCAGGTGCGCAAATTTGTACATATCTATCAAATTTTTTTCCCCAAAAATCTGCTTCAATATTAGAATCATTATCAGTTGTATCAATATTTACAACATCAAACATCCCAGTTAAATGACCTCGATAACCAGCATCTATAATTCCTACAGAATTTGCCAAACGTAATTGGGTTTTAGATAACGATGACCTAGGATACATATAATAACCAGTATTAAAACACTTGCCTCTATCTGTCACCATTTGTGCCGAACAAGATATCTTAAAATCGAGTTTGTTAACTGGAGTTCTATCTTGCCAACCAGGACCAAAAAAACGAGTCTTAATTCCATATTGATCTAATTCATCATCTTCATTACCAGGAGCATACAAATCAAAACCGGCATCAATATGCTGAGGTGTTTGATATATAATTTTATTATTATGATTACTTGCTGCATTGGTATATGTATATTTTAGATTTTCATCATCAGAATCAACAAATATTTTTAAAATCATAACTCTTTCATACGTTTCAAGTAAATTATTAATGATACTGACAAAGGTGGTATTTATATTATTATTTAAAAAATGTGACATTATACTTTATAATAATATAAACAAACAAATGTTTATATTCTTTTATTGAATTTATTTAATTTCTTCCTCTTCAATTAAATCCAATATTTTTAATCTATTATAAAAAACACGGCGACTCATATTTAATTTTCTCTCTTCTATTTTCATTTCATATAATAATTTATCAATCTTTTCTTCTATATTTACCGCACCTTGCTCTTTTGCTTTAGATAACAAATTATTTAATTTTTCAATCTCATTACGGACTTTTGTAATATTTTCATAAAATATACCAAATTTATCACGCATGTCACTAACAATTTCATCATAATTTTTACTTGGCATCTCCTCAAATATCATAATTTCATCTATTTTGGCGCTATCAATATCCTTATTTTTACTATCCCAATCTTTAAAATAAAATAAGACTTCGCCTTTATTAAAATCGAGTAAAAATATATGACCATATATGTCATTCTTTTCATTTAATATGTAACCCGCCTCTAAAATATTAATATAACTGCTTTGGCAGTAATGTAATAAAGAAGACCAATTAACATCTTTATTAACACTGTCAAAATCTGCGAAACATTTACATTGTTCTATTTGTTCAACCTTAGGTTTATTTTTCGCCACAATAATTTTTTCAAATGCTTTTTGTAAATCCTCTTTGGTTTTAAAATGTTTTATTAATACATAAATCTCTCTAACCAAAATTTGCCAAAGTAAATCGGCGTCATCATTTACAGGCATTAATCGTTTTTTTTTGCCGATTATATATCCAAATGCACCTTTGGTTACCATTATTATTAAATATAAAATCTAATAATAATTTTATATAGTTTTTATTTTAAATTTTTAATTATATATTTTATTTTATTGATTTATAAGTGGTGATGTTTGAGGAAGTTCAGTAGTATTTGGTTGTGATGTTGGTTCCCAATACCAAGCAGGAGGTGTCAAATAAACATTCGATGTTCCACAAGCATTACCAACACTGCTCATACGTATACCACCAGTTTTAATACCAGTACCCGTTTGAACCGCAAAAGGAAATGGTTTTTGAGGACCAACCGGATTATTACAACCGCGTGTAAGATACAAATTATATTGACCATATGAAACGGGTTGGTAAAGTGTTTTGGTATAAGGAGCGTTGCGCGCCATATCATTAAACTTGAAACGAGCAGTTGATCTTCCAGGAGTACATAATGTAGGACCACAACCAACTTTATGTCCTTCATATGTTCCAATATTATTAACTTTCAAATTACAAGTATTTGCCGCAGCCAAATTTTGAATATACAATCCTTGACTAGCGGAATCGGTTTGATTTCCAGTATAATTAGGTTGAACCCAATAGTTAGGATACTGACCATTATGAATCCATTTATAACGTTTCTCCAACATGCCTTTAGTAGACAAAACTGAGGGTTTAACATAAATATATTGTGTGCCCATGGTATTAATCTCGCTAGAGTTAAGAACTGGTTGAACAACTGCTTGTTTACTTCCAGCATTAGGAACCGCGCCACTATATTCACCTACTAATGTAGCCGATGGATACTTTCCATAAGTACCACCAAATCCAATAGGTTGTGTACCCCTATAAGGTGTTCCAGATTTAGACATTCCATATGTTTTACCCACATATCCTACATTTCTATGACCGCCATTTATAGAGAACCCTACCGGACCGTATGTTTGTAGCGCTTCTTGTAAAGCTACTGTGGCGTGACCAAATGGACCCTGTGGTAACCAAACACCTCCAGGAGCGCTACCAGAGCGTTTTGAACCATATTGGATTACCGATTTTCTTTTAAAAGCAGTTAATGACATATATAACATATTATAAGATAATTAAATCTAATCAAAATATTCAAAATATTCAAACAAATAAAAACAAAACAAAAAATTAAATAAATAATAAACAACGATTATTTGGTTCTTCAACTAAACTTCTCTCTAAGAAACAATAAAACTTGGTATTTTTAACTAATAGTGCATTCAACAGTCGTTTCAAA
>Ga0255220_1000399_pt1 | contig 17931 bp, 19 predicted proteins | sample Miss_Colum_RepB__FD_188423 | JGI IMG/M metagenome (GOLD analysis project Ga0255220, IMG submission 188423) | Freshwater microbial communities from Mississippi River, Louisiana, United States - Miss_Colum_RepB_8d | ecosystem: Environmental > Aquatic > Freshwater > River | place: USA: Louisiana...
CCATAGACGCTGGAACTGCTGGCATAGACCAGGTGCTGCACGCCGTGATGGCGACAGCCCTCCAGCACATGGGCAAAGCCCACGATGTTGCTGTCGATATAGGCCAGTGGGTTCTCGATCGAGTAGCGCACCCCAGCCTGCGCGGCCAGGTGGACCACGCGCTCGGGACGGTGCGTGGCAAAGCACTCGGCCATGCCCGAACGGTCGGCCAGGTCCAGGCGCACATGGGTGTAGCCCGGGTGATCGGCAAAGCGTGCCAAACGCGCCGCTTTCAGGGACGGGTCGTAGTAGTCGTTGTGGTTGTCCAGCCCAACCACCGTGTCGCCGCGCGCCAGCAAGCGTTGCGCCACCGCCGCCCCAATAAATCCGGCCGAACCGGTCACCAGTACCTTCATTGCGTGTCCATATTGCCTGAATCCGTGCCACCCGACGCACCATGGCGCCAAACGATCTTCTCTTTCAAGATTACATCACGGAAGGTATCGATCGCAGGGGTGGAACGCCATGCCCACGCCTACTGCCCCGCCTGGGTTGAGGCCACAAACGCATCGAGCTCTGCGCGCAGCATCTGCCCGAGGGCCATGCGTCGATCGGGGGGCATGCGCGAGGAAATCGCGGCAATGCTCAGGCCGATTTGCGTGGTGGCCGATATCGGGGTCGCATAGCCCACCCCGGCGGTGTGCTCCAGCACAAAGTCGCTCACCTCCGAAAAGCCTTGCTCGCGCGTGGTGGCGATCAGCTCGCGCAGGCGCTTGAGCGTCAGCCCGATCTTGGCGTAACTCAGGTTGTGGCGCGCATAAATCCGGGCAATCTCGTCGTCGCTCTCGCGTGCCAGGATCGACAGGCCCACCGCGCTCATGCACAGCGGCCGACGCGTGCCGGGTGACAACAACAGGACCTTGACGGGGTAAGCCCCCTCCTCGCGGTGCACGCACACGGCCATGTCGCCGCTGCGCACCACCAGGAACACCGAGTCCTCGGTGATGCGGGCCACCTTCAACATCAGGGGCCGGAAGCGGTCCACCAGTGGCGCCATATTGGCCGACGAAAACCCCAGCTGCATCGACTCCATGCCCAGGCGGTAAAGCTTGGTCGACGCGATCGGCTCGACAAAGCCTTCGTCCACCAGGCAGCCCAGCAAGCGGTGTGCCGTGGACTTGTCCAGCCCGGTTGCGTCGATCAGTTCCTTGAGCCGAATGCCATGCTCGTGGTGCATGCCCACGTGCTTGAGCAAGGTCAGGGCTTTGTGCGTGCTGGTGAGCTTCTTGTCCATGAATCTCATTCTGCAAGAAAAAATTGCAGAAAACGATTTTGATTTGAGATTGATCCAGATAAATTGACGGCATCAAACGACCCTGGCGCCCTGCAGGGCCCCACAACAAAGGAGACACACATGAGCACATCCAGACGCCACTGGCTGCGCGCCGCCCTCTTGATGACGGGCCTGGCCAGCGCCTGGGCACTGCCCGCCAGCGCGCAGACCTATCCCAGCAAAACCGTGCGCATGGTGGTCTCGTTTGCGCCGGGCGGCGTGGGCGATTTTCTGGCCCGCACGCTGCAGCAACGCTTGCAAGAAAAGTACGGCCAGTCCTTCATCGTGGACAACAGAGCCGGCGCCAGCGGCACCATTGGTGCTGCCGAGGTGGCGCGCGCCGCGCCCGACGGCCACACGATTTTGGTGACGAATCAACTCATCGTACAGGCGCCCAATCTGTTTGTGAAGCTGCCCTACGACCCGGTGCGCGATCTGACGCCGGTCACCGACATGGGCGGCGCCCCCCTGATCCTGGCGGTCAACCCGACCAAGACGCAGGCCACCACCCTGGCGGAATTCGTGAGCGAGGTCAAAAGCAAGCCCCGCACCTTCAGCTACGCCTCGGTGGGCATGGGCTCGATGGGGCATCTGTACGGCGCGCAACTCAACGACATTGCCGGCATCGACCTGATGCACGTGCCCTACAAGGGCAGCTCGCCGGTGGTGATGGCGCTGGTGGGCGGCGAGGTGCAGTCGGCCTTCAGCGACTACGCCACCATGAAGCCCTATCTGGACAGCGGCAAACTGCGCCTGCTTGCCGTCTCCAAGCCCTATGCGCCCACCCCGCAACTGCCCACCTTTGCCAGCCTGGGCTACCAGGGCCTCGAGTCCTACAGCTGGATCGGCATGTTCGTGCCCGCCAAAACCCCGCGTGCCATCGTGCAGCAACTGGCCGCCGATGTGGCCTGGGTGGCCCGCATGCCCGAAGTGCAGGCCAAGCTGGCGGAGCTGGGGCTCGAGACCGGCGGCATGCCGCAGGCGCAGTTCGCCAACATGGTCGCAGCCGACGCGGTGCGCTGGGCCGCGATCATGAAAAAAGCTGGCATCAAACCCGAATAACCCCAACCCCGAAAGACCCTTGATGAGCCAAGACGTCAACGACGCCACCAAAATCGCCGCCTTCAAAGAAATGGCCCGTGCCTGGCAAGCCCAGGATTGGCGCGCCTGTGCCGATTTGTTTGCCCCCGAGGGCGTGCTGCACTCGGTGATGCTCGAGCCCATCGTCGGCCGCGAGAACATTTACCAACGCATCTGCAAGCTGAGCGCACCGAACAAGCAGGTCGTGCTGAACATCCACCGCATCGGCGTGATCGACGGCGCCCTGTTTGTCGAGCGCACCGACGAGATCGTGATCGACGGGCGGCGCGGCGAGTCGCCGGTCGTGGGCGTGCTCACCTTCGACGGCGACAAGATCCTGCTCTGGCGCGAGTACTACGACCGTGCCCAGCTTGGCCGCGCAGCCGGCTACACGCCCGAGCAGCTCCACTCCTGAGCCCTCATCCCCATTTCCCACCCCACGCATCACCATGGCCAACGCCCCGCTGAAAAAAATCATCGCCTTCTACGTCCGCTTTACCGGCAGCTACAGCAAGATTGGCTACTACCTGCGGCGCGTGTTCTGGCGTCGCTTGCGTGGCGACTACCACGGCCAGACCTGGGTGGTGGTGGGCGGCTCCGAGGGCATTGGTGGCTCGGCCGTTCGCTCGGCCGTGGCCGGTGGCGCCCGGGTGATTGTGATCGCGCGGGACCCGCGCAAGATCGAGGGCTTCATGGCGACGCTGGAGGGCCCTGGACAGGTGGTGCCCGAGGTGGCCGACTTCTCACTCAAGGCGCAGGTCTGGGCCTGCGCCGATCGCCTGCAAGCGCAGGGCCTGAAGATCGATGTGCTGATCAACAACGTGGGCATTCAAAAGCGCGACCAGATCATCACCGCCGAAGGGCTCGAGACCTCGTTTGCCACCAACATCCTCAGCCACTACATCTTCACCCGCGAGTTGCTGCAGCGGGGCCTGCTCAAGCCAACGGCCACCGTGATCGAGGTGTCCTCGGGCGGCATGTACAACCATCCGATGGTGGTGCCCGATCTCAACATCACCGGCGCCGGCTACCTGGGCGTGCGCGCCTACGGCCTGAGCAAGCGCGCACAGGTCATGCTCACCCAGCACTGGCGCCAAACGCAAGGCGATGGCGGCCGGCGCTTTTACGTGATGCACCCGGGCTGGGTCGACACCGCCGCCGTGGGCCGCTCCATGCCGCGCTTTCGGGCCATGCTCAAGTCGGTGCTGCGGCGCCACCACATGGGGGCCGACACCATCGTCTGGTTGGCCGACCGTCGGCCCGATCAGCGCTCGGACGAATCGATCTGGTTTGACCGAAAGGAACGCACCGCGCACATCTTTCCCCGCACCCGCAAAACCACCGACACCACCACCTCACTGGTGGCGTTTCTGGAATCCCATTCGCATCGCCCCTGAACCCACGAAAGGACGCCCATCATGGCTTTGACAAGACGACAGTTCTCCCTCTCTGCAGCCTACAGCGCCATGGCCCTCATGGCCCAGAAGGCGCAGGCGCAAAGCTATCCAGCGCGCCCCATTCGCATCATCGTGCCCACGGCGGCCGGCGGTGGCAACGATGTGATCGCGCGCACGATTGGTGAAAAAATGGCCGACTCGATGCGCCAGGGCATCATTGTTGAAAACAAGGTGGGCGCCAGCAGCATCATTGCCAACGAGTTTGTGGCCCGCGCCGCTCCCGATGGGTACACCCTGCTCTTCAACGGCCCGCTGATCGTGCAAACGGCCGCGCTGATGAGCAAGCTCAGCTACGACCCGCTCACCGACTTCATCCCCATCACCGATGTGATCCGCACGCCGCTGTGGCTGGCCGTCAACGCCAGCAAAGTGCCTGCGCGCAATCTGGCGTCGTATGTGGCGCTGGCCAAGGCAGCGCCCAACGATTACCCGTATGCATCCATTGGCGCTGGCTCGTCGCACCACCTCTACGGCCATCACTTCAACACCGTCAACGGCCTGTCGCTCACGCACGTGCCCTACAAGGGCGGTGCGCCGGCGGTGCTGGCGGTGGTGGGCGGCGAAGTCGCCTCGGTGTTCCTGGACTATGTGAGCCTCAAGCCCCACGTCGAGTCGGGCAAGCTGCGCCTGCTGGCCTCGACCGGCACGCGCCGCTCGCCGCTGACACCGGATGTGCCGACCTTGCTGGAAGCAGGTTTCCCGGGCTTTGAGTCCTACGGCTGGGGCGCCTTGTTTGCACCGGCCAAAACCCCCATGGGCATCATCGCGCAGCTGCACGACGAGATCAACAAGGCCTTGCGCCACCCCGATGTGGTGGCCAAGTTTCAAGGCTTTGGGTTTGAAATGGGTGGCACGCCACAAGCGCAATTTGCCACGCAATTCAAGGGCGACCACGACCGCTGGACCAACCTCATCCGCAAGGCCGGCGTCAAGCTCGATTGACCGAGGGCTGGGGGCGCAAGCCCCCAGCGCCTGCGCGCCCACCACGTTCATCTTGCGTAGGCGACACAGGGAGCCAAGCGCCCCATGAGCAGGATCCGCACTGTTTCCTGTTGACCGCCCTTGCATTGCGCATCGATGCCCCCATCTGCGCAGGTCAACCCATCCAAGGACACTTTTTCCATGTCGAACCTGATTCAAGACCTGCAATGGCGCTACGCCACCAAAAAAATGGACCCCAGCAAGGTGGTGCCGGCGGACAAGCTGGCGCGCATTCTGGAAGCCGTGCGGCTGAGCGCCAGCTCGAGCGGCCTGCAACCGTACGAGCTCATGGTGGTGACCGATCCGCAGGTTCGCGAGAAGATCAAGGCGATTTCCTGGAACCAGGCCCAAGTCACCGACGGCTCGCACCTGCTGGTGTTTGCGGCTTGGGACCACTACACCGAAGCGCGCATCAACATGATGTTTGACCTGGTCAATGCCGAGCGCGGTTTCAAGAACGAGGGCTGGGAAAACTACCGCCAGCAATTGCTGGCCAACTACCCCAAGCGCAGCCCCGAACAGAACTTCCAGCACGCGGCCCGCCAGGCCTACATCGGCCTTGGCACCGCGCTGATCGCCGCAGCCCAAGAGCAGGTCGACAGCACCCCCATGGAAGGCTTTGACCCGGCCGCGCTCGACGAGATCCTGGGCCTGCGCGCGCGGGGCCTGCGCAGCGTGGTGATGCTGCCGCTGGGTTATCGCGCCGAAGAAGGCGACTGGCTGGTCAACTTGAAAAAAGTGCGCCGCCCCAGCGAACAGTTTGTGACGCACGTGGGGGCATAAGCCCTCTGCATGGCGGGTCCGACATCAGGGCATCACGCAGTCGGACTTTTTGACCAAAGTTTCAAACAACAACTGGTTGCTGGCGTCCTGGTAGGACTCAAGAAAAAGGACATCGACGTCCAAGAGCTTTTGCTTGAATTCGTCCCGACAAACCTGTTGCGTCAAGGCAAATTTGAGACGTCGCAGTTGCTCTTCTGAAAACCCAGCGATCGCCGCAGAGCTGTGCAACTGATACCGGCTGATCACCTTGCCTTGCGCATAGGCGATGGACTGCAAGGTGGTGTGTTCGTCTATTCGGTGGGGCAGCTTTCGGTTGATCTCTGGCAGTTCCTGAACAAAGGAGTTGATCAGGTACTCACGCAAGGACATGACCACCTCCTTGCCTTGTCCATCCCGCGCGACACGGTTCATGGCCAGCAAGCCGGATGCCAGCAAGAGCAACAACAGCGCCCAAGCGCCCCAGCGTCGGCCAAGGCTCATTGGCAAGACGCCCCAACGGATAGGGGCATCCAAGGCATTACTTCGAACCCTCTTGAATGGTGTTGTCCTGCCCCATGATCAGACGAAGCACTGGCGGATATTGGTAAGCGCTGCCATTGTTGTGGTCGATGATGGCACCAACGCCGCCGCCAAAAATGATGTTGCCCCACATATTGGCTTTGGTTTTGGACACCACATTGGCGCGAGCGTCCATCATTCCTTCTTTGGTGCATTTGACCAGCAAGTCCTTGTTCGAGCGGCGAATCATGACGGTCCCAGGTGTGACCGCCGTCCAGGACCCTTCGTCGTTTTTCAACTCGCACGACGCACCGGTCAAATCTTTGTTGTCGGGGGTGAACGTCATGATGGAAAGGTTCTGACCAGTCCCCTCACCCGTCAGGGTGGAGCAGCCCGTTGCCAAAACAGAGGAGAGCAAAACAAGGGAGAGAAGCTTGAAGTTCATGATGTTTCCAAGTTTGATGAGGAAGTTCATGGCCGAATGATACAACATAGATATCAATTCAGATCTCGCAATTAACTCTTATGTTTGTTTTTTTGGCGGGTACAGACTTCAGACACCACGGCGACCGCAGTGGCACGCACCCGGGCCAGCAAGACTGCACGGGCTAAGGCAAATCCCGCCGGCCCATCAAAAAGTGGGCCAACTTGTTGGTGGCCAGCGCGGCGCCTTCGGGGACCACGACGCCGATGGGGGCCAGCGGCAGGTCATGGGTCACCGGCAAGAGTTGTTCGCCGGTGGCGGTCAGGCTCATGCCCTTGGCATGCCGCAAAAACAAGGGCGCCTCCAGCAAACGCTCCAGGTCCAGAAGGTGTTTGGTGGCGCCCACGCGCAGATCGATCCGGGCGAGCAGCGCAGATCATTGCAGCAGGCCTTGGCATCGCTGCCCGTTGGACCGCTGCATCGGCGCCACCGGCCTATTGGTCTGCCAGCTCGTAGCCGGTGCTTCGCCCGCCGCCCGGCGATTTCTTCAGCACGCCCAGTTCCAGCAACTGCGTGATGTCGCGCAGGGCGGTGTCGGGCGAGCACTTGGCGATGGCGGCCCACTTGCTGCTGGTGAGCTTGCCCTCGAAGCCGTCGAGCAGGCGGCCCAGCAGTTTCACCTGCCTTTCGTTCAACGACGTGCCAGCCCAGCGTTGCCAGAAGCGCGCCTTGACCAGCACGGCGTCCAGCGTGGACTGCGCACTGGCGACCGCGCGTCCGAGCGTACCGAGGAACCACGACAACCAGCCGGTGGCGTCGAGCGTGCCCTTCTGCGTGCGCTCCAGCACGTCGTAGTAGTCCGTTCGCTCGCGCTGGATCTGGGCCGATAGGCTGTAGAAGCGTTGCGGGCTGCCATCGGCACGGGCCAGGAACAGATCGCCCACGGCGCGGGCGATGCGTCCGTTGCCATCGTCGAAGGGGTGCAGCGTCACGAACCACAGATGCGCCAGCCCGGCCTTGATGAGTGCTGGCTCGCCGGTGTCCGCGTTGGCCCATGCCAAAAACCGCGCCGTCTCGGTGGGCAGCACGTCGGCGGGCGGTGCCTGGAAGTGAACCTTGCGCCGCCCCACCGGGCCGGAAACCACCTGCATCGGTCCGGCGGCATCGTCGCGCCACTGGCCCACGGTGAGCCGATTCATGCCCGAGTACCCAGTTGGGAACAGGGCGGCGTGCCAGCCGAACAGTCGCTCGACGGTCAGCGCTTCGGCGCTGCGGGACGTGGCGTCCAGCACCATCTCCACGACGCCTTCGACGTGTCGATCCACCGGCGCGACCGCGCCAATGTCCACGCCCAAGCGCCGGGCGATGGACGAGCGCACGGATTCCACGTTCAGCACTTCGCCTTCGATTTCGCTGGTCTTGACCACGTCCTCCGTCAGCGCGGCAAGGCTGGCCTGATCGCGCAGCGCCATGCCCACGTCGGACAGACGACCCAGCAGCACGCCTTGGGCGCGGCTGACTTCGGTCAGCGGACCGGTCAGCGCCATCAGGTCGTAACGCCAGGCCGGCCAGTCGGCGGCTTGCCAGATGTAGGGTTTTTCTCCGCTATCCATGCGGAGATTAAACACCTGATTCACCGCAACAGCAAGTCATTCTCCGCGTGATATACGGCGAATGTGGCAGCCCATCACCGCATCCAGCAGCGCGATGTTCCTTTTTTTCTCCAAAATGCGCCATCGAGAGAATAGATGGAACATGCCCGAGCCATGCCCGCCGACACCCACAGCCAGCGAGTGATCGTACTGGGCAGACTTGTAAGCAGCCCCACAAGCCGTCTTTGGGCTATTGGGAGGGGTGTGGATTGACTCATCAAGCATAGTCCCACAGCGTGGTGCCAAAGTCTGTACAGCGTGGGCGTTTTCGTGTGAAACACGCTGCCGCAAAAGAAAAAACCGTTGCCCCTTTCGGAGACAACGGTTTTTGTTTGGTGGCCTGGGGCGGAATCGAACCACCGACACGCGGATTTTCAACGCACCTCTCCAAACTGCGAACCGTGCTTTTTCAAGCACTCGCAGCGTCTTAAAAGTGAGGTGTGCGTGTTTTTGCTGCGTTTCGTAAAACGCTACTTGAAACACATCTTGCCCCATTTTAACTATGCCTCTCATCCGTGCCACCATCATTTTCTAAACACTACATTTCCGCCACAAAACCCCGCGTTTTCGCGTCTTTCTGCGGCATTTCAGCGACAGCACACGCTGCCAAGCACAGCACCACGCAGCGTTAGAAGCGTTGCTGTTGCTGCTGGCGTTTGCGTTCTGCCTCACGCTGCTGTCGTTGTCGCTCGCGTTCTGCGTGTAGTTGTTCCCTGCTTCGTTCTACGCCTTGTTTTAGCGAGTTGATGCGGGCTTGTGCGGGGGTCATTGGGGGCTTGGGCTTGATGGGTTTTATGGTGCTGTCCAGCAATCTGTCGTCTTCATCTACACGCACGGGACTTGCGGCAATGCTGTTCATCCCATACTTGTATTGACACAGCAGTCTTGCGTGGATGGTGCTGTCGGCAAACACTACCGTTTTCACCAACTGCCCACCAATACGCACGGATACCAAATATTTGTTCATCAAGTATTTAGTGCCCACCCAGTGCCGCATCAGCCCACCCTGTTTATGTAAAAGCACGGTTTTTCACCCTGTCCATGCAGCGTGGCAAAAACCGTGCTTTTCAAAAAACCATACCCTTCCCCCTAAAAATCAGCCCCCAAAGCCCTCACGCAGTTTGTCCGATGCTGCGTCAATCTGCCCATCCAACTCACCAGCCAGCACCGCAGCCTTCAGCGTTTCAAGCACTGGCACCAAATCCTTCTCACCAGCAAGTTCTACAGCCCACTTGCCCTTCGCCAGTTCCAGCACCTTTGTGCCGTATCTCACGCTCAAAACCAACTTGCCCGTGTCAGCAACGAACCACCAAGCCTTGACACGTTTGGCAACTTCTACCTGTGTGCGTAGTCCAGTGTCGTTTTGAACGACAGAGCGAAGGCGTGTGGGTGCGAATGTCGTGCCCGCTTGCTGTGCCTTTGCCAGTTCAATCTGTTCCCACAGCCGCTTTGCCAACTTGTTGCGTCGTTGCTGGATAGCGGGCATTTGGGTTTGCTTTTGTGCCGCGACGAGTTTCAGTCCGTTCAGTGCGTTCATTGCCGTTGTCCTTTCTGTGTAGCAATGAACTAACTTTATTTTCGGACCGCTGGCAAGGACAACCGAAATCCTGCCACTCAGTGTCAATCTGCCACAGCATCCAAACATTCATTCAGTTTTTAACGCCGATTGTTTGGTCGCTGCTAAATAGTTGTATGAAAAACAAAAAAGACCTATTGACCGACAAGCAGTTCCACATCAATCAGCGTTCTGCTGCTGACACACAAACAGCAAAAGAATGGCTGGCACAAGTTGGACTGAACGCAAACACATTTGGCACTACCCACATCCGACTACTACAGGCACAGCAGCAGGCACACGCTCTGCTCACGCATCACAGCGACCTACTCACAGCATCACAACGCGAAACACTTGAACACTTCCAACAACTTATGGCACACCGACGCACACGCGACCGACTCAAACCACAAGCAGCAAACCCCATCCTCAACATCAGCAGCAAAATCAACCGACAACTATTCAAACAGCACAGGTCTTTGACACAGGCATAAACAGGCATCACAACAGCAGATACTCCACTGCAACAACAAAGGGAACAAACGCGGGGTGGAATATGACGGCTAATGCCCCCGCACTCGTAGCAAGTTGGATTGGAGGCTTGCTACATTGAGTGAGCCGCAGAGTTGCTGCCAGGCAAAACAATGCCGAAGCAGTTTGCGAGTTTCAATACATTCGTCTCGCGTCAAACTCTTCCAGTCTCGTCCTGCGACGGGCTTTTTACGGACCAGAGACGACACGGCGGCAATGTTCATCCTTGTGGTGACATTGCCGTCGTTTGCTCAAAACATTCCCAAACCAGTCATCTCTCAAACACAAAGAGAGGAAAACTGCGTGAGCGACGAGCGATACGCAAGCGAACAGCGTTCGCTCTTACCACTTACCCCACATCGGTCAAACTTTCGTATGACCACTTGCTTGTTCAGCACCAGTGTTAGAGCAAATCACCAGCACCCGAGATCTCCGCATCACGCGAAAACTGCAGCCCAGATTTTTTTTGCGGCACTGGTGATTCGGGCACAAACACGCAGCAACACCTCAAATCAGCCCTATACGCGGTCGTTTTGGGCTTGTAGTCCGCTACGACTATGACGCTGGCACGCAAACGCTTGTAGGGCGTTTTATGCGTTCTGTGCGTTTTGTAGCCCGCAGCCCACGCACGAGCGTAAATACTTGCGAGATAACAGAATACACAAACTACTTGGACGGCGACGCAACCTGTTGATTTTCAACAAATCAGCATCAACCCGCCAACGCATCGGGTTTCTCTTGTCCATCCAGCAACAAAGAACGCACACTTATTTCACGCACATTATTTGGAGAACACAATGGCAACAGCAAAATCACTTACAGCAGCAGAACTGGACAAGGTCCTCGCTTACACAGCAACACAACCCTACGCACAACGCAACAGGGCTATGCTGATGATGACGGTTGCTGCTGGACTTCGCGTTTCCGAAGTTGCTGGGCTGACACTGGGTGATGTGTTGGACAGCACGGGTGCTGTGCGTAGCGAGGTTTATTTGGCAGCACATCGCGTCAAACACCAACACGCTCGCACTATCTACATCAACAGCCGCTTACAGCAAGAGTTGGCAGACTACATTGCCACACGCACCAACAAGGACCCATCGCTGCCCTTGTTCCCCACACATAGGGGACCACGCTGCTCGTTTTCACCCAACACACTCGCCCAGCATTTCTATTGGCTGTATCGAAACGCTGGCGTTAGTGGTGCCAGTTCGCATTCAGGTCGCAAAACATTTCTCACATCACTCGCCAGTCAAGGCGTTAGCGTATTCGTTCTCGCAAGTTTGGCAGGACACAAGAGCATCGCAACTACTCAACGCTACATTACGGTCAATGACGAAGTGAAGCGTCGTGCTGTTGAGTTGGTTTAAGGTAGTGGTTTAGCAAAAAGCACGGTTTTTTTACACGCCGTTTGGTGTGTTGGCAAAAACCCTGCTTTTCAAAAAACTATACCCTTCCAGCCTACCCAATCCCTGCTAAGCCATATCCCAAGCGGCTTCCAGCCTACCTACCCAGTTTTTTCCTGTTCTCAGCCACTGCCTTTTCGTGCTCGCGTAGCAACTCAAGTTGCTCACGCTCGTAATCATCCATCTCACTCTCTGCCTTCTGCAGTATCGCGTCTTCCATTGCTCTAATCTCACGGTCTCTGGGCGAGAGTCCTTGCGTCCCAATCAACTGCCCATCCAAGCGTCTCAACCCTGCTCTCGTCAGTGCATTGTTCGCTCGTGTCTTCGCAGTCTGCATATCCACGCCGTCATTGATTTGCTTGCTCAACTCATCAAAGAACACACGACCTTGCCGAACCTCTGCATCGTTCAGTCGCTTTTCCCACGCTGCTACTTCTGCATCCTGTGCATCTCGCAACGCTGATTTCAACGCTTCTATGTGTATATCGCGTTTGGTTTTCCATCCCAACGCTGCTTCTTCTTCCTTGTTTCTTGCTCGCTTCTTCTTTCGCAACTCTTGCTGCTCTGCCCACGCAGCATCCATCGCCGCTTCTTGCTCTTCGGTAAGCAATGCTCGCAAGTCTCTTGCAGCAACTTCTTTTCCTTGTTGCAGTTCTTCCAAGCGTCCTTTCAGCCGCTCTGCGATGTGTGTTCCATCAAGTTTCGGCATAAAAAAACAGCGTGAGTTTTTGGCTCACGCTGCTCTCGTCATCAAGTCGCGATTACTTGGCTTTGGTTGTCTTTTTAGCACCCGTCTTTTTTGCTGCTGGCTTTTTCGCAGCACCATCAGCAGCAGGTTTCCGCTTGCCTTTACCTGCCAAGCATCCACGCAAGTTGGTTGCAGTAAAGCCGTGCTGCTTACACAAATCACGCACCGTTTTCAGGTCTTCTTCTTTGCTCGCATCAAGCAGTTTCTTCTTTTCGTCAGCAAGTGCTTGTTCTTGTGCTGCGATTTCTTTCAGTCGTTGCTGTGCTGTGCTCATTTTCGATCTCCTTTATCTCACTTGGAATATTTTCTCATAACCACCGTTTGTGCTCGAATATCCTAACGTGTCATAGAAAGCGATGCATCCAACAAGCCAATCACCGGTTGCAGAATGCATTGGGATTGTCACTGTACTCGTAAAAGTTGCAAGTTTATTATCTCCAGAAATCTTGACCCAAGTGCTGTCTATTCTTGTACCAGCAACTTGCGTTGTTTTAAACCAGTATGGACTGGGCAATCTTGTTAGATCAATGCCAGTTTCATCTGCAACTGTAATCGTGGCAACTATAACTTGGCTAGTTGATGAAACATCTAATATTGTCTTATCGACAGTTATCGCTGAAACCGTAGGACCGTTCGTATCGTAAGCAACTGCATTAACAGTGACAGTAGATGTTGCACTGTTGATTTTTCCATCATTCACAATCAGAGATGCAATATAAGTACCCACAACATCCGCTGTGAAAGTTGGGCGAATAGCAGTAGAAGATGAAAGTTGTGCTGCACTTCCAGCAGGTTTTGTTGTCAATGTCCAAGAATACGTCAGCACATTGCCATCTGCATCAGTGCTACCACTTCCATCAAGCGTCACTACTGCATTGCTTAAAACATTTTGATTGCTTCCTGCGTTTGCTACTGGAGCAACATTACTTCCTGTACTGCCACCACCGCCTCCGCCACAGGCAGCGACAAGTGTCAGCGATATTGCTGCGAGTGCGTATTTCAATGCCTTCATATTTTCTTTGCGTGTTTGTTGTAACAAGTCGTTCCCCCACATTCAACCACATATCATTTCAACAATCAACCCGCACCCTCAAGCCAACCTATCCGCCGCCATAGTCGCCGTGAGTTTGCTGTAGTGCCGCTCAATCATTAGCGCAGAGTTGCCCATCTGCTTGCTCAGCGTGTGTATATCAGCACCACCCTCCAGCAACGCCAGCGTGGCGTAGGTGTGTCGTAGGCTGTAGAGGGTTCGCGTTTGTCCCGCACTATCCAAGAGCAAGCCCGAATCCCGCATCAACTTGCGGAATGTGCCCACCAAACTGTGCGGCTGGTGCCCGTCGCTGAACCTGAACAGCAAGTGCGGCACCCGTGTTGTCAATGTCGTTTCAAACGACATTTCACAGATGTCCTTCTGCCGTGCGTGTAGCCGCTTGAGCACATCCACCGCAGCGTGTTTGGCAATCAGCCAGCGTCCGCCCGTTTTGCCATCCACCCACACACGCAAATACCGCACACCATCCTTGGTGTGCCAATCCAAGTCCCGCCACCGTATGCCCATTGCCTCCGTGCCGTGCCGCATACCCGTGTAAAGCAGCATCTCCACATAATCACGCAGCAATGGGCGTATCTCGCGTTCTACTGCCAGCCTACCTTGCTGGCTCCACCCTTCCATAAACACCAGCAGTTGCTCAACCTCTTCCTTGCTGAACGCTGGGCGTGTTTTTCCTTTCTGCCCCTTGCTCGTCAGTTTGGGCACGGGCACACGCTCACTGATGTAGCCCTGCTCTACGGCTGTAGCAACCAGTCTGCTCCACGCACTGGTGAAGTTGTTGAGGGTGCTGGTTTTGGGCTTGCGTGTCATCTGCCTATCCCGCCACACCTCAAACTCGCGTATGTCCCCGTGCGTCAGCGTCTCCAACTGGCGTTCGCCAAAATACGGCACAAAGTAGCGTTCGATGATGCTGACATAGTCATTTAACGCCGTTTTCTTGCCCTTCGCGTCAATCTGCTGCCGCAAAGCAGCACAGCAAACGGCGGCAATCTGTGCGACAGAGTGTGTGCGGTGTGCTAAACCCAGCCGCTGCCTGTATCTGGCTTCGTCGTATATGTCGCAAGCACGGGCAATGGCGTGTTCTAACGCTGCTTTACCCGTTGTCTGCCTCACCCAAGTGCCATCTGCCAACTTGTAGCGACACTGATACAGCAAACTGCGGCTGCGGCGATAGACGGCAAGTTCCCCGTCCCGCAAGTAGATGGCAGTGGGTTGGGCTGGGTTGAGGGCTGTGAGGAGGCTACGGAAGGTGGTTTTTGAAAACGCAGACTTTTTCCCATCCGCGTGTCGCTCAACACCTAAATACGAGGGAGAGTGCGGTGGCTGCGTCATTCAGCAAGCCCCACAGCGTGTAGCAAGCGGGCACAGCGTAGGGTGAGCGTGTATTACGCTGGCACTACAAAGCAAAACACCATCAGCACTTTCGCACTGACGGTGTAAATATGGTGGTGGACTATAGCAGACTGGCAAACACTCATCCCGCAGGAGTGAGGCGTACCGTCCTGAAATTGCCCCTCAATGAGGAATACGGGGTGCATCCAAGGATCTGCTCTAACCACCTCACTGGTTAGGGAAATTCCGGCCCAGTGCGTGTGTCGACTGCTTGCTCCAACCTAGTGGCGCTTACGTAGATCTGATTCTATCCCCATCTAGCGTTTCTTGCCGCCGCCAATGGCCCCGCCCGAAAAGGTGGCTGTGTGGTGCTGGTCGCGGACATCTCGAACTCGCTCGGTCGCCGAAACCATGTTGACCGAACGCGTGACCCGCCTCAGATCCACTGTTGAAGGATCCGAACTTAATTTCTGCTCCAAGGCCTTTTTGAAGTCTGCTGCGCTAACGTCAGGATGGGCCTTCTTTGCATGCGCCATCAGTCAATTCAGCCGGGTCTGGGCGTTGCACAAGGGGCAACGAACGTCGACTTCATATTCACGCATATGACTCCTCACCAAAGTCAGGATCAACCTCCCCGACCTCGACGTCATACTCACCGCCTGCCAGTTCAATTGATGGGTCTAATTCATCAACTGCGACATGCTCAAGATCGCCGCGCAAAGTGATGAACACATCCACTTCCATCTCATGATTGCGTGTGACTTCTAGAGAGCCAAAATTAAGCTCATCATGGTCGATCGTGTCATATACAAAGAATTCAACATTTACGTCCACAGAAACCTGAACTGTAGCCCTGACCTCGATGATGCAAATGCTTGGGTCATGCTCCACCAACCATGTACCGATTCCAGTCAGGTCCACCGAGTGAGCGAGGTAGTGCGCTTGATCCACCTCTGCCTCAACACGGTGACAAAACCCGGTCCAGACATCATCTGCATTCCAATATGCACCGGCGACATGATTTTCAACTGCGGCTTGCACCAACGTAGAAAGACTGCTGGCGGTGTTTCTTAGCTCCGCGCTCACTTTCGTAGTCACGGCCGCCGCCACCGGATTGGTGGACTTGAACAGCGCAGCGAATTCATCCAAGGATTTCACACAGTAGAGCCAATCACTGTGCTTGGCGAAATCTGCCCAACCGCCGTCCCTTGAGATCAAGATGCCTTGCTTTTGGGTTGCCTTGGCATGGTTTTCCAGTGTCAAGAGCGCGGCAGCATCGGGGAATTCGGACTTCTTTCTGGCTTCAAATGGTGCTGCTTCCTGGAAGTAGCGGTCAAATATCTGCCGCGCCAAATCTGGTCCAGCTATTGGTAGGACGCCCCCACCTAGGCTTGCCACAAAGGCCCTGAATTCTCTGGAAAAATTGCGCGCGGCAACAGATTCGGAATCAAGCGCTTTGATTTGCTCGCTGACTGGGTTGAAATTCACCCCTGATAGGCGTTGCAGTTTCGCAATTGCCGTATTCAAGTCTTTAGCGACCTTGGACACCGGCTCCATCCGATGACTATGAACTTCCCGCTCAACGATCTCGGTTTGCTGAATGCTCAGCCAAGCTGGCCTCTGCAATGGCAACGCGCGTAAAGCACCGGCAGAAAATTTGTACCCATGGTTATGAAGTACGTCCGTATCGATCGAAAAGAAACCAACGCTCTTATCTTCGAGTAATGCTTGCGCACTTGGCAATCCAATAGGCATACAACTCCCTTCGGTCAACTATGAACAAATGAAGTCAACCGACTTCATTGATTGAATGTGGAAACTGCAGGGAAAATCGTGTTCTACCTTGATTAGATGTGACCGTGGCTGTACCTCCATGGATTTCAGCGATAGCTTTCGTAATTGATAAGCCCAATCCGGCACCATCAGATTCTGGGTGAGACCGTGCCGGATCAGCCCGAAAGAAGCGATCAAACAAACGAGGAAGTACTTGTGGATCAATCTCTGAACCGGTGTTTTCAACCCGGACCTCTGTAACAGACCCCTTATCAACGACTGCCACATCCACCTTCCCGTCTTCTGGAGTGTGTCGCAATGCATTCGAAAGTAAATTGCTAACAGCGCGGCGGAACATTAATCGGTCCCCAAGAATTTCACCATCTCCATACGTCGTCAGCGAAATTCTCTTTTCCTCAGCTACTGCTTCGTAGAACTCACACAAGGACAGAATTTCGTGAGCTGCAGAAAATTTTTCTTTGTTTGGCAACTCAACACTGCGCTCTGTTTTCGCCAAAAAGAGCATGTCAGATACCATCCGACCCAAGCGCTGTAACTCTTCGGCGTTTGACGCCAAAATTTCACGGTAAGTCGCTACATCGCGTTTAGTTGAAAGTGTTACCTGCGTTTGCGTGAGCAGGTTACTGATTGGAGTACGCAACTCATGAGCCAAATCTGAAGAAAATTCGGACAAGCGCTGAAAATCACTCTGCAACCTATCTAACATTTGATTGAGCTCACGGGCCAAATCAGCCATCTCAATCGGGACTGCATCTACAGGCATGCGCTCTTGCAGTTGTTGACCTGAGACGCCTGCGGCCCTGGTCTTCATGGCTCGCAGAGGTGCCAATCCTTGATGAGCTGCCACCCAGCCTAGAAAACCGCTTACAAGCGTTGCCATGACAGCGTAAATTGCTAAGCTTCGCTCCAATTCTTTCAAAAATTCCTGATGGTGCTCAGCATCAATCGCCAAGGAGACGTCGAAGTCCACATCCTGGATGTACTTGGCTTTCGCTTGAAATTCAATCGCATGAAATTCAGTTGCATTGTCCTTCCAAGTTTTTAACTCTCTCCCATCCTTCCCATTCATAGATTGCCGAGAGCTTTCAGGAGGATTAAATCCCTCAGATTGAAATAATGTTTCACCGCTTGAGCTTCTAATTAAAGCCCAAAGTCCATGGTGGTGACTCAATGATTCACCAAGCCGCAAACGGGCATCATCCGATGAATTGGCATCTGAAAGAATGCCTTCAATTAGCTGCCTTTTGTCAGCCAACGCAACACGATCAAGGTCCAGAAAGTGGCGATCTGCTGCAGTCATTAATATCCAACCGAGACCCAAAACAAC
>Ga0255220_1000401_pt1 | contig 17864 bp, 18 predicted proteins | sample Miss_Colum_RepB__FD_188423 | JGI IMG/M metagenome (GOLD analysis project Ga0255220, IMG submission 188423) | Freshwater microbial communities from Mississippi River, Louisiana, United States - Miss_Colum_RepB_8d | ecosystem: Environmental > Aquatic > Freshwater > River | place: USA: Louisiana...
TAAATACGTCAAAAAGAAAAATGACGAGGAAATAGTTGAATGAGCACTCAAAAAAATAACGAAACCACAAAAAAAGTCCATTTTATAAGTTTAGGTTGTCCTAAAAATTTAGTGGATAGCGAAATAATGGCTGGCACACTAATGAAAGATGGCTTTCAAGTTGTCTCTGAAGCTGAAGATGCAGATACGGTAATTGTCAATACTTGTGGATTTATAGAGGATTCTAAAAAAGAGTCTATTCAAAGAATCCTGGATATGTCGGCATTAAAAGAACAAGGACAAATTAAAAAAATAGTTGTAGCAGGTTGTTTAACTCAACGTTACAAAGATGATTTGGTCGAAGGTCTACCTGAGGCAGATCTATTCGTTGGCGCTGGGGAATTTCAAAATATATCAAAAATTCTTAAAAACCACGAAGCTGGTGAAAAGAAAAAAACATTTTTTAATCTGCCAACATACTTACAAGAAGAAAACACTCCTCGAGTTAACTCGCAACCGAAACACAGAGCGTATCTTAAAATTTCAGAAGGATGTATGAAGCGCTGTGCATTTTGCGCTATTCCTTTAATTCGTGGTAATTTGCAGTCGCGCACAATAGCAAATATTGTTAATGAGGCGAAACTGTTGGCTGCGGGCGGAGTAAAAGAGCTTATTATTATCAGTCATGATTTTACTGATTACGGTTGGGATTTAAGAAGAAAAGACCCTACAGCAAAAGAAAACCCAGTTGAATTACTAAAGGCATTAGCTGAAGTTGATGGCGTTGAATGGATTCGCATGTTGTATTTATATCCAGACGGAATCACGCAAGAGCTTATTGATTTAATGAAATCAAATAAAAAATTTGTAAAATACTTTGATATGCCGTTGCAACACATAAACTCAGATGTTCTTAAAAAAATGAATCGTAAAATGACTCGCGAGGAAATAGTTGAGGCTCTCGATCGTATTCGAACACATATTCCTGATGCTGTAATACGAACACAATTTATTGTTGGATTTCCTGGCGAAACAGCTGATCAGTTTGAAGAGTTGTTGCAGTTTGTTGCTGAACAACAGTTTGACCGAGTTGGATGCTTTCAGTATTCACCGGAAGAAAATACTCCAGGTGGAAAAATGGAAGATCAAATTGATGAAGAAACAAAACAGTATCGCTACGATGCTTTAATGTCGATTCAGCAGGATATTTCTGCTCGAAAACATAAAGCATTTATCGGTAAAACTGTTGAAGTATTAGTCGAGGGCTATAGCGAAGAGACTGATTTGCTTTTACAAGGAAGAACATCTCAACAGGCACCTGAAATTGATGGTGTTGTGTTAATTAACGATGGTCAGGCAAAAATTGGCGACATTGTAAATGTGGAAATTACAGAAAGCATGGAATACGACTTAATTGGCGCGATTGTGCAATAAAGTAGATTTATTTCTGATTGCAGCGTTGAACCTCTGAGTAATATTGTGTCGCAATTTTTATTTTTTGCTCTTCGACTTTTTTATAAGTTTCTTTAAGTGCTGGAAGGCTTGTTTTTTTATCTAAATCACAAGCTATCTTAAAACTTGCAAGTGCACTTTCATATTGCTTCATAACTACATCATTGAGCGCTAAACCCAGAATTGCACGACCAGATCTAGGCTCTAGCTCAAAAGATTTTTTGTAATACTCTGATGCTTTTTTATAATCTTGCTTAAGTGCATAGGTTTCCGCTAGGCATGTTAAGCCGAACTCTGTAGGTTTTAAATTAATCGCCAACGTGAATTGATCAATCGCCTTATCGTAAGAAGTTTCCTCTCGATAATTGATGCCAAGATATATTCTGGGTAATTCGTTTTGAGGTAATAGTTTAGTGGCGAGTTTGCAGATACTTTCAGCTTCGCCATGACTTGAGTCCAGAGTTTCTAATATGCACAATTGTAAAATATATTTACTAGGATCTTTCTTATGTTTTTTAGTAAGGTCTTGATAAATGCTTTTAGCCTCAAACAGATTGCCAATTTCTTTGTAATTATCTGCTAGCAGCAAAAGCAAGTTCTCTTCATCAGGAGTTTCCTCGAGTTGTTTGTTTAAAGCTGTGATGGCTTCACTGTATTTCTTTTTTAAGAACTTAATTTTTGAATCATAATAAGCAATTTCTAATGGTTTTAAAATTTTACTATTGTCTAGAAATAAACTTTTTAGATCGTCATGTTTTTTATTGATGTAGTAAAAATTAAACAGATTTCCAAAATTAACTGTGGAAGGTTCTTTTTTAAAGAGATCATGTAATTCAGTAGCTGTGGTTTGAGAAAAAGCTTCTTTCGGTTCTTGAACAAATGCATATTCATTCCTGCAGATAGATTGATGTTCTGAATATTTACCTTCAGGCGCATCTGATTTCGGCAAGTTAACTGAATTATTTGGATTAGTCGGAGTAATCGTTGGCGTTGTTATATTACTTACGGGTAACGGTGGAGTTAAGATATTTGTATTTTGTTGAGCTAGGGCTATGGTTTGTTTCAATATGAGACACAGTACCAAACCACGGTTAAAAAGTTTGTATTTTTGATACTTGTTCATATTACCTCACTCTAAAATCATCCGATAAGTTGTGGAGTGAAACAAGTACGTCATCTAAAAACAAGACTACATAAGATCGTTAGATCGTCGCAATCGGGTCAAGCTTTGGTTGAGTACGTTCTATTGCTTGTTGTTTCAATTTCAATCATTATAGGTTTAAAAAATGCATTTCAAAGTGCAGGTGAATTTGTCCGAGGATACGTAGGTGCGTACACACAGTGTTTGATGGAGTATGGAGAACTGCCCTCGCTTGGTTTAGATGAGCCCGACATAACAAGACACAAATCTGATGCTGTCGGTTGTAATCACAAGTTTAAAGGCTTTACGCTTGCGGAGGGGCGCCCACCTATTGGTGGCACGGGCGGCGCGACGCAGTCGAAATCAGCTGCGAACTCCAATGAAAAACAAAGTCAAAAATCTAGCTCGGATAACAGACAGTCTAGGAATGCGGCAGATGGTGGAAATTCTTCATCATCTGGCGGAGGCTCATCCCGTAGTAATTCTCCGTACTCGAGTGGTGAAATCAGGCGTAATGGATCAGGCATAGTCGCTGATGGGGCTAAAGCCGTAAGTAAAGTTAAAGAAATTGAAGAGCAGGTTGAGGACGGACCACAACGACGCACGCCGGGAACAGAAACTCGCACAGTTTATCGTGTTCGTGAAAAATATCGAGCACTCACTGGTCAAATGGCTGAGGACTTCGAAAAGAAACAAAACAAAACGGCTAAACGAGAGCCCGGTCGACTCTCGGTTGTAAAAGCTTCTGATGAGGGATATCGCCCTGGGCCGAGAACAGGATTTATAAACCCACCAGAACGAAAAGTTGCTGCGGTAGAAGAAGAAAAAGATTCTGGTTGGGGATTAGGAAATTTAGTTAAATGGATTATGATTATAGGTATTATTATCGCTCTCGTTGTGTTTTTTGGTGGGCAGATCATGAATTACTCAAACTCTGATTAGCCAATAATTTCATCATTATAGAATATACAAATTGGTAATTCATTCTTGAAACTTTAGCTAATCTGTAAAATAAAGAATTCTCTTAAATACTTAAACGAGGGGCTTAAGTTGGCAAACATATTTCAGATAAACCAAGGTCGTTTGTTCACGTTAGATCAAGCAAACGAATTATTGCCATTAGTTTACCGAATTACAGAAGATAGCAGTAAAGAAGTAAAGTATTTAATGTCTTGCATTGATGCCTTGCCAGAAAAAAATTGTGAAACTTCGCATGAGTTACAAAATCGTATTAACAGTATCATTGAAAGATGGCAAAATAAGCTTGAGCGACTAGGAATGAGACCAAAAGGTTTATGGTTAGCTGATTTTGATTACGGTGATGGTTACTTTTGCTGGAAATTTCCCGAAACAAAAGTTCAATACAGGCACGGTTATCAAGATGGCTTTACTGGTCGCACACTCATAGCAGATAATTCTGTGATGAATGAAAAAGCGAAAAGAGACATCAAAAATGAGAGTAGCCCTAGCCCAAATTAATGCAGCACTTGCTGATTTCAATCAAAATTCAGAAAAAATAATTGCGCGAATAAAAACTTTGTCTGAACAAAAGGCTGAGCTCATAGTTTTTCCCGAGGCGAGCTTGTTTGGATATCACCCATTTGACTTACTCGAGAGAGGTCAGTTGGTTGAGGAGCAAAACAAGGCTTTAAAAAAAATTTGTAAATTTATTCCAAAAAATGTTTTCGTTCTTATTGGTGGTTTTGAGAAAAATAAAAATAAAAATGGAAGACCATATTATAATGCCGCTTATTTGTGTACTAAAAATAAAATTATTAGAAGTTTCCATAAAGAGTTGTTGCCAACAGGTGATGTTTTCGATGAGGCACGGTTTATTGAAAAAGGCTCGCTTAAAGAAAACTATTTTAAACTCAACGGTAAGATATTTTTTTTGACAATTTGTGAAGATATTTGGGCCTGGGAAAATGTACAAAAAAGACTGAATAAGCGCTCTGAATACACGTATAATCCTATTAAAAAAGTGAGCAGAAAAAAAGTTGATCTCGTAATCAACATGAGCGCATCTCCATATTTTATAGACAAAATTGAGCAGAGAAAAATGGTCGCGCTCGAAACAGCAAAGTACTTTAAAGCTCCGATTTTGTATGTCAATATGACTGGCGCTCAGGACGAGATTATTTTTGATGGTCAGAGTTTTGTAATGACCCCAAAAAATAAAATAATTTACAAAGCATCAGCTTTCGAAGAAGACATGAATGTCTTTGATCTTGTTAAGCTAAATTCATGGAGTCCGACTATGACTAAGCTTGATGAAACAGAAGAACTACGGAAAGCATTAATTTTGGGAATTCGAGACTTTACTTCTAAAATTGGTGTTAAGACGGTTCATCTAGGGCTATCGGGAGGAATCGATTCTGCTTTAGTGGCGGCGCTTGCTGCGGACGCACTAGGATCAAGTCGTGTGAGTCTATTTGCTTTACCAACTCAGTTCAATGAAGAGAAAAGTTTTACATATGCACAACAACTTGCTCAGAATCTTGGAATTAAATTGCAAACAATTTCTATTCAATCCACTTTTGAATTTATTAAAAATATTCTAGATGTTCAGTTTGAGGTTAAAGATTTCTGTTTGATGCATGAAAATCTCCAGTCGCGAATTCGCGGAATGTTTATGATGGCGTACTCTAATTTTACCGGTAGCATGCTTTTAACGACTGGAAATAAAAGCGAATATGCAACCGGATATGCTACGCTTTATGGCGATATGTGCGGTGGATTAGCGCCAATCGGTGATCTTACAAAAAAGCAAGTTGTAGATCTTTGCAGATTATACAACAAGCAAGTTGAAATTATTCCTGAGTTTATAATCTCTCGCCCACCGAGCGCAGAGTTAAGGCCAAACCAAAAAGACCAAGATAGCTTACCACCATACGATGTATTAGATAAATCTGTTGAAAACATCGTACAAAATAAAAAAGCTGCACGTAGTGAAATTGATAAGTGGTTGTTAAAGCAATTAATGAAAACTGAATTTAAGCGTTGGCAGGCGCCACCGATTTTAAAAGTAACATCACACGCATTTGGGCGCGGCAGAAGATATCCGATTGCTCATAAATCTTCAGTTTAAGGCTACACCCAAAAGATTTTTTAAAACAAAAAACCCATTTGTTTGGGTTGGCGCTCGATTTGCGGAAATTTAAACTCAGGCTTACCAGTTAAAGAAACTAAATTTTCTATTTGTGCTGGTTTATTTCCAACAGAAATCTTTTTATACATTTCCCAAAAAACCATACCACAATAAGTAGCATCCTCTTCAGCTCTGTGAAAATCAGTAGATGGAATTTTGAAGTGTTGAACAAGAGTGCCGAGTTTGTAGTTTGGTAAACCTGGAATGACCTTGCGTGAAATAGGTAGGGTATCAATAACTACACCACGAGGGGCGAGAGTTTCATATTTTTTAATGTCTGAAACTAAAAATTGACAATCAAATGGTGCATTGTGGGCAACCAATACATCATCACCACAAAACTCTGCAAAAGATGGCAACAATGACTCAATCAAAGGTTTGCCGACAAGCATATCATCTGTGATGCCATTGACTGCCGAAGCGCCGGGTGGCATTGGTCTTTGCGGGTTTACAAGAGTTGAAAAAATTGATTCAACTTGGCCATCAATAATTCGAACCGCACCAATTTCCACAATTTGATCAACACCTGGTACAGTTCCTGTCGTTTCTAAGTCAAAAGCTATAAATCTCATAGTTTATTTGATACATATAAACTATGGACGTTTCAACAAAAACACTTTTAATTTTTGAAGATAATTCAACCGAGTCACTACCCGTAAAAACTGTTAAATTTCATGGCACAATCAACGTTCTGGAACTTTTAAATGAACACAAAGTTAGCATTAACCAATCCTGTGGGGGTAATGGATCTTGTACGACGTGCCGTGTAATAGTTCGTAGTGATTTCAGGCAGCTGATGGCTAGAACAGAAATTGAGTCTGATAGAGCGCAAGAGCGAAGATTCTGCGCTAATGAGCGCTTAGCTTGCCAGCTTGAGATCGATCAATCGATAGAAATTATTATTCCGTGATATAAAAATTATTGGTGTAAATCCAAGTGATCCACTTTATGGCGTCCGGCAATGGAAATCGAGGGCTAAGTCTGACTTGCAAGCGATAGACACCGGGAGAATTTATTTTAAATAAACCTTCAAAAGTATTAAGATGATCTAAGCGTGTACCATTTTTAAATAGAACCACTTCGTAAAATGCAGTCGGCTCACTCGGCAGTTTGTAATAAATTGTGGTTTTTGAATCGAACTTAAGGTCATCACCAAAAAAGTATTTTTTATTTTTTTGAATTGCATAAGCAATAAAACCATTCGAATTTCCTAGCGCATCAAAGGCAACGTAACTTTGTTGGTTTTTTAATGCCTGATAAATCTTGAGTTTATCTTGATTGATATCACCAGTTAATTCAGATTCGAGTAAAATATGTTGCGAGGCTATATCAAAACTACTTTCATAGCTTGGAAATTTAACAAACCAATTTGCAAATGGCACTGCACGCGCTGTTGCTTCAGCGCCACAAATAAATGAAATTTTTCTTTTCTGCGACAATCTGTCAAATAATTCGAGTTCTTCGATTGGTTCACGATATAAACGCATCAAAGCTAAGCGTGGATTAAATGGGTAATACAACAAACTCCAAATAGTTGAAAGTTTTGAGTTTTTCCATGATTTTTGAATAACGCTTTTAAAATTGATGACCTCAAGACCATCAATCTTACGTCTATTGATTTCAGATTCGTCAAAGTTTTTTGATAGTGGATGATTTGCGATAATTAAATAGTCATCAGAATTGTTTAGCACAGAACCCGTGGCTGAGCTTATATTTTTAATATTTGGCGAATACACTATGTAATTATAGTTGTTTTCTTCAAGCTTAAAAGCACGCAAAACTCCAACATTATATAAATAGCGATCAGGCTCGACTGACTCAGCGAGATCATTATCAGAAAGCATAATAAAGTTGAGTCGCGCTCTGTTTGCTTCTTGAGCTATAGTCGTTGGATTGCCCGATCCACTTGAAATGTTTGTATATATATTTAACGAAAGTTTGTAATCATAAAACAACGGAATAGTTTGGGGATCATTTTTTTTATTTGGAATTAAAGAAAATTCGAACTGTGAGATGTAGAACCCATAAACAACAAACGAGATAAGTGTACATGCAAGTAATAAAAATAATCTATTCATTGATTATCTCATAAAGCTTCATTTTTAAATCAGGATACTCTTTGATAATTCTAATTTTAAATTTAGTTATATATTGTGGCCATTCAGTTAGATCGTATTTTAAAACATAAAATTTTTCTGCGTTTGGTAGGGATTGATTTACGGTGTCGTAAAAATCAAATCGAGACAAATCTCGAAGCTTATAAACATCTTTGTTCTTCATGAGCTGGATCAAAGATGATAACTGATAAGTTGGTCCATAAACCGGACTAATATTTTTAATATCATCATAAAATATTTCAATAGCTTTAGACGTCGGCAATGACAGTGATTTTTGACTGAAATGTGAAGACTTAAAATAAAAAACCAATGCAGTATAAAGCACTAAGACATATGCTAATGCGGCGTAGATTGTTTTTTTATTACTATAATTGAGATCAATTAAAGACATCGCATGAGAAGTCACCGGCCAATTAGCTTCGACTTTTGCTTTAAATGAACTATAAAGAAAAAACAACCATTGTGAATATCCGGTTGTGTTGCTGAGTGATAATTTTGTAAAAATCAAATTAACAAATAAAAATGGATTAAATAGGAAAATTTGACCAAGGATATAGGTGTATGTCCACCAAAATTGATATTCATAAATCGAAGTTAGACCGTGACTGAGTTGGAATTTAAAAGACGCAAAATCATTATTGATATTCCAGATTAAAACAGGGCTAGAAAATATTAACCCGAACAAAAAAGTTATTGAAACATACTTCATCTGAATTAAGCGAATTTTTTTAGTTAATAATAAACCAACGAGCGCTGTTAATGGAAAGAAAACGATGTGATATTTAGAGCAAAAACCAAGACCTAAAAATAGCCCTAGTAGAGCATAGTGTTTTTTGCTTTGAACAATTAAAATATTAATTAAAGCCCAAAAGCTTAAAGCCCAAAATAAAAGTAAAGGCACATCGGGTGTAACTATAAACCCACCAACTCCGAGCATCGGGTTTGTAAAAAAGAAAACAGCAAATAAAATCAATGATTTTTGATCTACTTCGTTAGAACGCAAGAGTAGATAATTTTGAATCCAAACAGCAAAAGTAAGCGTACTAATAATTGAAAATATGACTCGCAAGGAAAACCATTTTGGAAAAAATGGAACGTAGTTTGTTAAGCTAGATAACCAAGCGACCATGCCAGGGTGATCGTAGTAACTCAGTTGCAAGTGTTGACCCCAAACCCAATAATACGCCTCATCACCAGCAACTGGTAAAAGTAAGCCGAGCACACACTTTAAGATAAAAGTCGTCGATAATATGAGTAAAACGAGATGAGATCTTTTCACTTAGTACGTTATTTCAATGGGTTTATTTGAAGGCGATAAAAGTCCTTTGTTCATTCCATTAATAGTTATATTTACCGCACTGCCATCTTCAGCTCTAATATGTAAACCACTTGTTGATTTTAAAATTTGATAAGTATTAGCTTTCAAAATGAGTTTTTTAAAATCTGCAGTGTTTCCCTTAGCATATTCTATTGTTGTGTCTTTACGTGCTTCTAATAACATTTCGACGGGTGTGCCTTTTGATTTTTCAACAGGCAGTTTAACTAATACTGCTTCCGTTTTTTTAGAATCTTGTTTGTCCTGTTCTTTCGCTGCCAATTTAGATTCAGCTGTTTCATGACTAGTTGTAGGAGATGATGCTGCTAAAGTTAATGTTGAGCTTGTTGTCGGCACAGATTCTACGGCAGCTTGTACTGGAGCCGATGCCGACGTTGCGATGACATCGTGAGCAAGAGCTGTTGTTTGCGGTTCATTTTTATCTTTAGCCGCCGTTGGAAGGACTTCTTTCTCATAGTGCGAAATGATTTTATTAACTGTAACAATAGCAATGATTAAGCTGAGTACAATTGCAAAAGTAGTAATGTGATTTTTTGTTAACCCACCTTCGTATTTTTTTCCTGAAATTGATTCTGCTTGGCCGCCAAAATCTACTTTTGGACGTTTGTTAGATTGTGTGTCCGAATGCGAATTTGCTTCAACCGTTCCGATAGGTACCGTTTTGTTGACGGGTAGTGTTGACCCCATTTCTTCTTGAAACTGTTTTAGAACAGCTTCAGTGTCGATTTTAAGATAGTCTGCGTAGCTTTTGACAAAACCACGAACAAAAGTTTTAGCCGGAAGCTCCTCTGTCTGACCGTTTTCCAGAGCTTGAATTATTCGCGGACTTAATTTTAAAGCATGCGCAACATCTTGCACAGAGAGGTTTTTATTGATTCTTTCTGATTTTAATAATTCGCCAGTAATTTTCATAAACTTCCTTTATCTACTAAATCAATCATTTTTTTGGCTTGCTCGTGGTATCGGCCGTTAGGGTAAAAAGATCGTAATTCTTTAAATTTTAAAAGAGATTGTTTTTTTTCGCCGGATCTATAAAGAGAAATTGCTAAATAATACAAGCCTTCGTCTTGTTGCGTTTGTTTGCAAATTTCAGCTGCTTTTTCCAGCTGCTGTTGCGCTGTAGAAAGCTGTTTTATTTCCATATAGCTTCGACCTAAATAAGTTTGAACAAGACAATCCTCACGACTTTTTTGTAAAACAAGTTTAAAGTTTTTAATCGCAGCTTTATAATTTTGAGAGTTAAATTCAACCAGACCTAAATTTGCATAAGCTTTATGAGCATAAGGATACGTTAAGTCTGCTAAAACCTCAGAAATCATTTTTCTCGCCAAATCATATTTTTGAATCTCAATATAAACACGAGCGAGGCTGTTTTTAGCATCAGTGTACTTGGGATCAAGTTCGATAGCTCTTTTGTAATGAGATATTGAGTCATTAAACTTTTCTAAAAAATAGAAGACGATACCTAGATAGCTTTGAATGACAGCGTCGTTAGGGTTTAACTCTTCCGCAGCAAGTAATTCTTTTAAAGCTAGTGGATAGTTTTGTTTTTCAAGTTGTGAAACGCCAAGCTGCATTCTAAGTTGTGACTTCTCAGCATCTTTTTTGCTAACAGTGTTACACGCGATTAATAAAAAACTTGCTATAAAAAGTATGGTTTTTAACATACAAATATTAAAGCTTGTAAGAGCATGCAGGGTCAACTAATTAGACCCTTTCTATGAGGCAAACGGTTTCAAAATGATCAGTTTGTGGAAACATGTCAAAAATTTGAAAATAATCAATTTTAAATGTATAGCCCTGTTTTTCTAAATAGCTTAAATCTCGAACGAGAGATACAGGATGACAACTAACATACAAAATACGCTGAGGGGAGTTTTGTGCCAACGATCTTAAAAGCAATTGTTCACAGCCCTGTCGCGGAGGATCGAGGAAAATAAGCTCATTTGAGATTTCATTTTGCACAGCAAATAGCTCAGATTTAGTTGTATAAAAACGAATATTTTTTTGTAGTTTTTCGGACAGGACTCTTTTGGTGGCAATATTGGTTAATTCTGCGTTAAGTTCAACAGCATCAATTTTAATTTGCGAACTTAATTTAGCAAGCTCAAAAGTGAAATTGCCGCTTCCTGCATAAAGCTCAGTTATAGTCTGTGGATGATATAAAGAAACAGTTTCAACAACTGATTGTACCAATTTATGATTAATAAATCGGTTAACTTGAGAAAAAGATAGGCCTTCGCTTTTTACACCAATTGGATAAAACTGAATTTTATTGTCATGATCGATTTTCAGCTCATATTTTTTAAGCTTATCCGTTGGTTTTAATTTATTTTTGTTGTTCTTAAACCAATCGCGTAGACTATTCTCTGCGATTAAACAATCTGATATATCAACCAGGTCATGAGACTCAGGTTTAAAATAACCAATTGAATGGCCAATTTGCTTGAGTTGAATTCTGTTTCTATAGCCAAAGTTGTGCTCGTCAAAAATGGTTGGTTTTAATTTATAGTCTTTATGATTTGGCAAAAATTTAGCAATGAGCTCTCGCAAAAGAAGCTCTTTTTGTTGAATCTGAATATCTTCGTTGAGATGTTGCCAAGCACAACCACCACAATCTTGATAGTGAGCACAAGGTGCTAACCTTCGGCCTGGGCCAGGGTTAATAATTTCGAGAATTTCACCTGTAGTATAATTTTTTTCAACAGAATTAATTTTAATTTTAACATGATCGTGGGGTGCTGATTTTGGAACAAAACAGACAATTTTTTGATCTAAAAAAGGTATTCGACATACCCCTGAGCCGCCAATAGCCATTTTTTCAATGGTCGTTTCATGGATAGAATGCAAAAGGGACTCTCGATGAGAGTCCCTTTTTTTATTCTGTGAAAAAATAGGTTTTTTGTGATCCACGAAACTACATGTTCACAAGTTCGTGTTTATCAAAAAAGATTGCTAATTCGCGCTCAGCAGATGCTACTGAATCAGAACCATGAACTGCATTTTCGCCCATAGAATCACCGTGCTTAGCGCGGATTGTTCCAGGATTGGCTTTTTTTGGATCTGTAGCGCCCATGATTTCGCGATTTTTAAGAACCGCGTTTTCACCAACTAAACACATTAACATAACAGGACCAGAAGTCATAAAACTAACAAGCTCACCAAAAAATGGACGCTCTTTATGTTCTGCGTAGAATAATTCACATTTTTCTTTTGATAACATAGATAACTTTGCTGCAGCAATTTTTAATCCACTTGTTTCAAAAGTGTTGATGATATCACCGATAGCATTTTTTTTAACTGCGTTTGGTTTAATTATAGAAAATGTTCTTTCAACTGCCATGACAAACTCCTTAGTTTTTATGCATTTTTTAGAACTAAATGTTTAAACCGAGCACTCGACTGGGTCAAATTATTTCCGATTTAAGCCAGACTAGATTGTAATAAATTAAAAGCGGCCTAGGCATGTTGTTATAAAAAGTCCCGTATAGCCAGCCGCATGTGTATTTCTTTCTGTAGCACCCGCGATGCCCGATGTGCCGTAGTACTCAAACTGCCTAAACACTGCGCGATACCCAAGGATAAATGAAAAATTATAAGGAGCATTAAGGCCAAAACCCATTTCATAGCCCAAGCCAGGATCAGGACTGAGGCTAACATTATTAAGATAGTAGGGTTGCCCCTGAATGGGGATATAAATTCCTCCAATAGTAAAAAAGAGTTTATGTGAGAAAACATTAACGTATCGATCATAAGCTACATGAAAAAACAGATGGCCAAGTTTAAAAACATTATCTTTGTTAGATTGATCGTAGATTTCGCCGAATTTTTCATAACCGACAAAGAACAAACCGCGATTATATACGTTTTGAGCCTTTAAACCGACTGCGAAAGAAACATAACTGTCATTTTTAAATTTAACATTAAAATTATCACTCAAAAAAGTTGTGTTTTTAATTGATGTTGAGAGATAGATAGCAGAGGTTACATTTTGAGTATTCGCCTTATTTTCTTCTGAGGCGTTTTTAGGTAGTGTAGAGCTTTGTATAACATCATTGCTTGACGCATATAAGGGTAAAAATAAAAGCATAATTATAATATTAATTTTTGAAAATAAGGATCGCATATTGTTATTATGAAATTTCCAAATTAGTTTTTGCAACTTGAAATAACTAAAAAGACTGTTTAGCCTGAAGCTCGAGGTTTATCATGCGATATTTATTGCAATTCGTGATGCTCACATTTTCTTTTTTGACTTATTCATGTGGCACTCAGCTTAAAAGCGCACCCATCAACAAACAGACCGGTTTAATAACTGATCAAAAAGGAAACTCAAAACTGGCGGCTGTCATTAAATCTGAAAAAATAGAAATACAAAAATATAAAAATATGATTTTTGTTGCTAATGGTGGTGAGTTTGCTGTTCAGCAAACAAAGGAATTAAATTTTTTTGATCTGGTTTTGAATACAGAGCAATTAGAAAAAAGAATTTTAGAAAACAATCTACAAAGCAAAATTTACTCTTTAAAGACGGGACAAGACTTGCATGATTTGTCGAAATACGAAAAGCCTTTTTTAGTATTGTACTTTAAAAAAAATGATTTTGTAAAAAGCTCTCATTTGCATGAGCCATATTTGCAAATGGTTGTCAGTGATCCCTTGACGTTTCAAGACGTCTTTGTTGCTCAAGTTCCATTAAATATCTGGACGGGAAATGTGAACGACCAAAACACAAGATACCCTCTGTTTAATGCGTTTTATGCGTGGATTTATTCGAATAAATAATACTAATGCTGTGTCATCGTTGTCTAAGCGCTGATCAGAAGCTTTAGTATTCAAGAGAGTTTATTTTTTTCAAAGCGTCTGTGAAGTATAAACACTCAATATTTTCTGAAATGCGCGAGTTTTTATCTTGCGATATTAAAATTTTTAGGGATTTCTTTTTATATTTTTTATCGAAATCTGGCCCTAAGCTTAATATGCTTTTAAGTTCTTCATCAGTTGTATTCAAAGTCGATTTTATCTCAATTAGAATAAATTCATTCTGTGGTCGTTGAATAATCAGATCAATTTCTTGACCTTCTTTCGTGCAGAGATACGAAAACGTCCATTCGCGGCGATGTCGTTCTGCAATTTTGCGAATTTCCATAACAATAAATGTTTCGAATAAGTGACCATAATACGAGGTGTGTTCGACCATCGGAATCGACAATGTTTTTTCTATGGCGCGCACAACGCCAGTGTCAAAAAAATAAAATTTATCTGCTAGGCGAACTTGTTTTCGAATAGATGTGTCAAAACCAGGCAGCCTAAACCCGAGAAGAGTATCTTCTAAAATTTCGAAATAACTTTCAACAGTCGTAGACTCGACACCAATCTGCTTTGCAATTTTGGATTTATTGATAATTTTAGAATTCATCTGAGCAGCGATTTGTAAAAACTTTCTAAAGGGCTCTAACTTTCTAACCCACTGCTCTTGTTGAATTTCTTTTTCGATGTAAGTGTACACATAAGACTTCAGATATTCATGAACCTCGTTAAGTGATTTTGCGAAATAGGCCTCAGGTAGTAGCCCTCGTTCGAGAGCTTGGTTGAGATGAAAATCATTAGCGAGTTCAAAATAACTCAGAGTATACATAAAATAGACCGATGCTCGGCCAGCTAATAAATTTACACCTTTTTGTTTTAATTTGCGCGAGCTTGATCCAGTTAGTACAAAAATTCTTTTATTTTCAGAAATCTCATTGTGAACGACATCAAGCAATGCGGGAACTTTTTGAACCTCATCGATAACAACAGTTTTATTTTGATTAGATTCTAACCGAAGAACTTCTTTTAGTTTTTGAGGTTGAAGTAGAAAGGTCTCAAAAACCTCAGGATCTAAGAGGTTAATAAAAATTGAATTTTCGATCGTATAATTTTGTTTAAGCCATGTGCTTTTGCCTACACCACGGGCTCCAAATATAAAATAACTACGTGATTTCAACGGTTTAAAGAATCTATTTATCATACACTGAAATTATCCGCTATTTTTGGTTTATGGTCAATGATATATTATGCGGGCTGGATCTGGTGTGGTCCAGGACCATTCAATGAATGAAGCTATAGGGTGGGGTTTTAAAATTAGATGAAAACAAAGTCTTTTGTATGTACAATTTATTAATGAGTAAGATATTAAATAATCAGATCGCAAAAAATTGTTATATCTTTGAAAATCCAGAACACATCAAGATAACACATTATTGGAAAAATGAAATAATAGCGCCAATTATAATATTAATCTCTCTTGCTTTTTATTTTTTGTATAATCTATTTAATTATGGATTTAAATATGATCAGACAGCGCTTATCGTTTATGTTGCTGGTGGCATAACTTGCATCATTTGGCTTTGTATCGGATGTTTTGGTCGAACTACGCTTGTGTTAAATCGAAAACATATTTTAGTTATAGAAAGAGGATTCCCTTTTTTAAATTTTGGATGTCCAACTAGTAAATTAAATTCATTCAAAATTGAAGGCAAAGAAACTGATAACAGTGACTTGCCAGAAAAAATTTATGTTGTTTTAAATTACGACAATATTTATCAAAAGCGCTTATTCAAGTTTTCCAGTGATAAAGATGCTGAAAATATTTGCGAAAAATTAAATTCTTTTTTGGTTTGGTTAAAATAATTTTTGTAAAATGTGAATAGTATAAATCGATTCTTATCACAACAAAACAAAGCCCCCGAATGCATCAACGCCCGGGGGCTATCCCTAAAACAAAATGCTCAATAAAAACTATTTAAGCATTGATTTTAACGTAGTACCCATGTCAGCTGGTGATCTTGCGATTTTGCAACCAGCAGCTTCTAGAGCTGCAAACTTGGCTTCAGCAGTACCTTTGCCGCCGCTAATGATCGCGCCAGCATGACCCATGCGTTTTCCCGGAGGAGCAGAAGCGCCAGCGATAAATACCGCTACAGGTTTTTTGAATTCTTTTTTGATGTATTCAGCAGCTTCTTCTTCTGCAGAGCCACCAATTTCGCCGATCATGATCACAGCGTCAGTGTCTTTGTCTTCGTTAAATAATTTTAAAACGTCGATAAAATTTGTGCCGTTAACTGGATCGCCGCCGATACCAACGCAAGTTGATTGACCAAGACCTAATGCTGATAATTGGCCAACAGCTTCGTAAGTTAATGTGCCTGATCTCGATAAAACACCGATACGACCTGGTTTGTGAATGTGACCTGGCATGATACCAATTTTACATTCTCCTGGAGTAATAACGCCAGGGCAGTTTGGTCCGATCAAACGAGTGCGTTTACCTTGCATGTATTTTTTAACTTTAACCATGTCTAATACAGGAATACCTTCAGTGATGCAGATGACTAAATCCATATCTGCATCAACAGCTTCCATAATAGAATCGGCCGCAAACGGAGGTGGAACGAAAATCATTGAAACATTACAGCCAGTTGCTTGTTTTGCTTCTTTAACTGTGTTGAAAACAGGAATACCTTCGTGAACAGTGCCACCTTTACCTGGAGTAACACCACCAACCATTTGAGTGCCATAGGCTTTGCATTGTGTTGAGTGAAATGAACCTTGCGATCCAGTTAACCCCTGACAAATAACTTTTGTGTTTTTATTAATTAAAATAGCCATTGTTTAAAATCCTTATTTGATAGCTGCAGTAATTTTTTTAGCTGCATCAGTTAAATCGTTTGCTGGAATAATATTTAAACCACTGTCAGCTAAGATTTTTTTACCAAGTTCAACGTTTGTACCTTCTAAACGAACAACTAAAGGAACTTTTAAGCCAACTTCTTTCGATGCTGCAATAACACCTTCTGCGATAACATCACATTTCATGATGCCGCCGAAAATATTAACTAAAATACCTTTTACATTTGGATCTTTTAGAATGATTTTAAATGCGTTTGTGACTTTTTCTTTGTTAGCACCACCACCAACATCTAAAAAGTTAGCCGGAGATGCTCCGTGTAACTTGATGATATCAAGAGTTGCCATCGCAAGACCTGCGCCATTCACTAAACAACCAATGCTGCCTTCAAGTTTAATGAAAGCAAGATCAAATTTTGAAGCTTCAATTTCTGTTGGTTCTTCTTCAGTTAAATCGCGCATTTCAACAATTGCTGGTTGTCTGTAAAGTGCATTTGAATCAAAATTCATTTTAGCATCCAAACAAAGAACATCACCTTCTTTAGTGACAACTAAGGGATTGATTTCTGCGATAGAACAATCACATTTTACAAATGCTTCATATAAACCCATCATGAATTTGACAGCTTTGTTAACAACATCTGCAGACATGCCGATTGCAAAAGCCAACTCACGAGCTTGCCATGCGCCCAATCCAGTTGTTGGATCGATATCAACTTTTTTGATTGCGTTAGGGTTGTGCTCAGCAACTTCTTCGATGTCCATACCACCTTCAGATGAAGCCATCATTGCAACACGGCCAGTTGCGCGGTCGATAAGACATGCTACGTAGTATTCTTTAGCAATGTTACAACCTTGTTCGATAAAAACGCGGTTAACTTTTTTACCTTCAGGGCCAGTTTGGTGAGTGACTAAAGTCATTCCTAAAATTTTTGTAGCCCAATCTTTAACTTCGTCGAGTGATTTTGCGACTTTTACGCCGCCACCTTTACCGCGACCGCCAGCATGAATTTGAGCCTTAAC
>Ga0255220_1000404_pt1 | contig 17722 bp, 34 predicted proteins | sample Miss_Colum_RepB__FD_188423 | JGI IMG/M metagenome (GOLD analysis project Ga0255220, IMG submission 188423) | Freshwater microbial communities from Mississippi River, Louisiana, United States - Miss_Colum_RepB_8d | ecosystem: Environmental > Aquatic > Freshwater > River | place: USA: Louisiana...
TGTCAAGGCCGGGCGAGCCCTAGAGATTCAGACCCCCCCCACCCTGGGCAGCCCGAGGGAGGAAGGCGACGGGCGGCACGTGTTAGCGCACCCGGGAAACGCTCACGGCGGATCGGGAGGAGTGGACCGATCCAACGGCGAGCGACCGCCGGTGCCGCCCGTCAAACTGGTGGCGATATCACCGAAAGCACGGTGTCGCTGCCAATGACCAGCAGCTTCCGATCAGCACCAAAGACTGCGCGTATGGCCGCGCTGACGCGATCGTGCTGCTCGCACGTCAGGACACAATTGACTTTCACCACGAGGATGTCGCGATCACTCAGTTGCAGCTTCTGCACCTCACCAAGGAACTTGATTTCCTGACCATCGCTCATCGCTGCCTCCAGTGGTGGTTGGAATCAAGCGGCAGACCATCCAGCCCGCAACCCGACACGCGGCCGGAGTTCTCCAGGCGCTGCTTGTGCACGTCGTGGCAGGTGGCGCACAGCGGCTGCCAGTTCTTGCGATCCCAGAACAACTTCAGGTCTCCACGGTGCGGCACCTTGTGGTCGACCACCGTGGCCTCGACCACTTGGCCGCGCTCCTTGTGCATGACACAGAGCGGGTTGGCTGCAAGGAAGACCTCTCGGGCCTGGCGCCACTTGTGGCCATAGAGCCGGGCTGCACTGTTCGGGCGGTCTTCGGCCATGGCTGGAATGCAAAAGCCCCAGGTCTTGCGACACCGGGGCTTGTGTGGAACTGATCGAGAGACACTGCTTGCACAGCTTGCCTGAAATGTAGGGCAAATGTTTATGGTGTAAAACTCCCTCAGACCCTTGCCTGCCACGACTGGATGGCCCCGGCATCAGCACTGGGAGGCCTGCGGAAGGCCACCTCGAGGATCTTGTGAGCCTGGTCGATCCGCTGAGACAGCGTGCTTGTCGAGATGCCGAGCCGCGCACGGACATGAGCGCTGTCCCACAGGTAGTAGATGGCGATGGTCTCGCTCAAGGGTGATGGCAGCTGCTGGATGCACGCGTGGGTGCGAGTGGCCTCTTCGTCATTGACCGGGATGGGCGCCTCTCGAACCTCATCGCAGTCGACGCGGAAGGCCGCCCACATCGGGTGAGTCCCGCCCGCGGCGCCTACGCCGCCCCGGTGCATCCAGATGGCCCAGCGCTCGAGGCGGTGATGGACGTGCTCAATCTTTGCCATGTTCTGTCCTTGTCCTTCGGTTACTCATTGAGATCGCAATCAGGCAGTGAATCGCGCGCTCGCCCGCATGAGCACACCTCCGCCTGCGGTGCTTGCTAGACACTGGACAGATCCAGGCAAAGCTCCGCCTCGACCCCTTGAATCTGGTCAATTGCCAGATTGAGGTCTCAATGCAATCCGCGTGGACACGCGGACAGAAAGACAGCGAAGGTGCAGGGGCGCCTGCTCGCAAGGTCAACTACATGGTTTCAGCCGAGGCGTCGCCCGTGACCTTTTCCGCCGTGCAAGGCGATCGCTGGTCATAGCTGGACAACATGCTCGTCCTCTTCAAACTGCTGGCCCTGCACGTGGGCCGATTTCTCTGCTGACGCTGGGCGAACCCAGCAGTTGGCGCGGGGCGCGTTGCCGCTGGCCAGGGTCTTGCCAGGCCTCCAGCCCAGCTTCTTCATCACTGCGTTGGCCTGCTTGATCAGGCTGGGCGCAGTCACCTGCTTTTCAATTCCGACGCCGATGGCTGTCAGCACGTCGCTGGTGGTGATCCTGTTGACGAGGTAGCCAGCGAGCTGGCCATGGGCCACACGGAACGTCTCGTCGTGCAGGTAGGCGCAGATCCGGGCCTCGATCGGGATGTCGACCATCCGCGCGTTCTGCTGCGGGTCGAACAGCTGGCGCTGCTCATCCTGCGTCGGGTGGAATCGATGCCCCTGCTCGAGGGCGTCAAGTGCCTCTGCAAACAGCTGGTCGCGGTTCTCTCGCACCCAGGCGATGTCAATGGGGCCGCCCACGCGGACCGGCCAGAACCGACGGTTCCCGGTCGGGTCGGTGAGGTAGTGGTCCTCGTTGGTGGTGCCCACGAAGACGACCTGGCGCGGGTAGTCGCGCGGCCGTCGGTCGAAGCTGGCGCGGAAACGATCCTTCTCTGAGCTGGCGAACGCCTTCACCTTCGTCACTTCGGCGCGGCTGAAGCTGTCGAGCTCACCGATCTCGTACACCCACACGCCCTGCAGGTTCTGATAGGCGTCTTTTTCGCCCATCACCAGCCCGGTGTCGGCGAACCATGCACCCCCGAGCGTGCGCGCCAGGGTGGACTTACCCATGCCCTGCGAGCCCTCGAAGATGACCATGTAGTCGAACTTGCAGCCAGGCGTCATGACACGGGCAACCATGGCCATGACCAACCAGCTGCCGACCCGGGCCAGGTACTGCGATGTCTGCTCCTCGAGGCCCTCTGGCGCCGTGGCCTTGCAGACCTTCTGCAGCCACGAACGCAACCGACGCTCACCGTCCCAGGTGCCTCGCAGGGTGTCGAGGTATTGACGCACGGGGTGGTAGCGGTGTCGGCCGGCCACCATCTTGACCGCCTCTTCCAGCGCGGTTCGCGGCATGGAGGGCAGGTGGTGCTTGTGCACCAGCCAGTTGCCCATTTCCAGCTCGTCCTCCTCCAGCCACTCACCCGCCTTGGTCCCCCAGGGAGCCGGCTTCAGCTTCTCGACGTTGTTGGTGAACTCGTTGTAGGCTATGACCCCGGCCACCTCATCGATGCCAGGCACACCCAGCGTCGGGAGGCCATCCAAGGCCAGCACGACGTTCTCCCGACAGGCTTTGGTCGCACCCTTGTCGGTCACCAGGAGGTGGGAAACCCAGGCACCGCCTCGCCGCCGCTCGCCTGCGCCAGCCGCTGGAAGGGGGTGATCGGCCTTGGGAGCCTCTCGGGCGAGGCCCGCTTCCAGCTGCTTGAGCAGCCGGGCCTGGTCCCAGCCATCGTGCTGGATGGCGTCCGCCACATCCCAGCCGTCTGGCACATCACCGATGGCCGGGATCTCGCACATAGCGACCTTGCAGCCGAGGCTGGCCAGGTGTTTGGCCAGGCCCATCATGGTCACCAGCCCAGGCTGCTTCTCTTCGGGAAGCAAAGGCTTTGACGCCGGGTCTACCCCTGCCTGCCGCTCCGCGTTGGAGAGCTTCTCGCGTTTCGCGTCGCGATCTGGCCAAAGCACCACCGTGCAGCCCTTGAGCCACGACCATTCGGCCTTGTCCCAGGCCTTCCCGCCACCTGGCCAGCTGACAACCTGCCAGGGCGTGCCCTGCAGCAGTTCGTGAGCCGCGAGCGCGCATTTCTCGCCCTCCACAACGAGGACAGGACGGTCGACGACAGGCAGTGAACCGGATGGCAGGTACAGGGGCCGAGGCAGATCCCACTGTTTCATGTGCCACTTGCTGAGGCCCCGGGTGTCGCCGGTGTCGACGCACCACGTCCAGGGCACGATTTCCTTGTCACCGTCGCTCGTGCGGTACCGCGCCACGAAGCCCCAGAGCTTTCCATCCACCACGTAGGCCCAGGACGCCTCTGGCAAGCCTCGCTGCCAGTGCTCGAGAGAAGGATCCTTCGGTGCGTGATCGGGCACGGGCACCACGGCCCGCATGGTCGTCCGCTTCGCCTCGGGCTTGCCCGATTGCCCCCCTTCAGGTTGCTGCGCCGGCCGAGAGGCCTGGCGGCTGGGCGGGGCAGGGCGGCGAGGCTCATCCTCGCGAGCCCAACCAAGCTCGACCATGAGCTTTCGAGCGGCCTGCCCGTTGTTGATGCCGTGGATGGCCGCGTACAAGCTGATGAGGTCGCCGCCCTTGTCGTCGGTGGCGAAATCCGACCATTGGCCGGTGTGCATGTTGACGCTGCAGGACTTGCCGTGGCCACCCGAAAGGTCGGCGCACCGGTACTCTCGGCCGTCGCGCTCACCACCGGGGAGCCACATTGGCAGGAGCTGGTCGATTCGGTCGAGCAGCGCCGCGGCCAGCTGCACGAAATTGATGGGGTCACCCATGCGAAACGCCTCCGCGAGAGGTAGGTGTGCCCTCCAGGCCGATGCCTGGATACGAGGTGTGCATGGTCATCTCAGGCGGCGGCTGCGGCCCAGGCGTGAACTGCAACGGCCAAAGACCCCGCAGAGTCATTGGCAGACTGTTCACCACGCGAAACGGCCGGCATGTAGGTGCGCAGGGGGCGCTTTGACCACACCACCTGACGCGTGGCCCGGGGCAAGAGCTCGCCCTCTCGAGCCATGTTCTTCACGACCTGGCGAGCGACGTCGTAGCCAACCATGGCCCGTTCGGCCAGATCGACGTAGGTCAGCCCACCGCGTTCCGCAGCAACCTCGGCCAGCTCATGGACAGCGCGACGGATCGCGGCCCGGACTTCGCCGGCCGGCCTCATGCCGCGCTCCGCACAGGCCGGGCGGCCTGCAGGCGTTGCAACTGCGCCAGCATCTGGTTCTGGCGTTCGATGCCTTCCAGGATCTTGGCCTGGAGGTCAATCTCCTGCTGCTCGAGCGTGACCGGGCGCGGAGACTCGTAGCGGCAGTAAGCCGCGAGGAAGTTCATGGTGCCGTGGTAGCCGGCCTCGTTCGACCACAGGAGGATCAGCAGCACCTGCTCGATGGACAGCTTCTCGCGGCGCTCGGGGTTCAGGCAGTCGCGCAGCCAGCCCTCAGCCTGGGTCACAGGCATTTCGGGGCGCAGGCGAGCGCCGACTTGCTTGTTGCCGCCGAGCTGGCGGACCGCCTCGCGGAGGGCATCATTGATGTCCTCGAAAAACTCACCGAAAGCTGTCTGCATAGGGGTGTCTCCTGGGGAACTCAGGGCTTGTCCGCGCTTGTCCGTGATTCACGGACAGCCACGGACAGACGCCGATGGGCAAAAAAAAGAGACTGCTGGACATGGACACCAGCAAGCCAATCAAGAAAGAGCCCGCGCGACCGCAGCAGCAAAGAAGCGGCGCTGTCATCACACCGCTCACTGCGCAGGGAGGAATCGCAGCCAGTCGCGCTACCCGACTGAGACTGCTGCGCGGCTTGACCGCGCGGGCTGGAAAGTGGAGGGCGCCCCTGACCGTGGCACGATGGAAGCTCCACCGACCAAATGCCCAGGAGAGGGGATCCCATGGAAACCGAGTTCATTCGCCAGGCCTTGCAGAAGTTGCGGGCCGACCTGATGGCGACGAACAAAGCGCTCGCAGCCGTCGCGAGCACGCTGACAGAAGAGCAGAGAGACCAGGCGCTGCGCCGGTTCGCTTTGACATCGCTTCTGAACGAAGAGACCGCCGCTGGAGCAGCCAAGCAAGTGGCGCCAGAGACACTGCAAGCGATGCGGGAAGCAGAGGAGCGGGCGTATGCACTGCTGCTGAACGCAAAGGCCACTCCGCGAGGCTGAGCGCCTGCAGCTCCCGCAGCTCGTACTCGAACACCGCCCGCAGGGATTCGATCGCGGGCTCAGCCATGGGCAGCCTCCTCAGCGATCGCAGATGGCCACAGCTGCCTCCAGTCGTGCGGGCGGAGATACTTCACGTGCACCCCCGAAAGAGCGGCGACGCGAAGGCAATACCTTGCCGGGATTGGCCTAAACTTAGGGTTAGTGTTAGGCAATGCCCAACCCGCGATGGTCGGGGGCTTCACGTCAAGGTCCCTGGCCAGCGCGGCCTGCCCGCCCAGGGCATCGATGGCAAGCCTCACGGCTTCTGCTTGAGTCTGCATTCCGCCATCTTAGGCGGCACCTAATCACAAGTCAAGGCATTGCCTAAGCGTAAGGCGCAGGGGTCCACTATGGAGATGCTCTCGGGAGAACAATTGGGTGCGGCCCTGACGCAGGCCATGGCGCTGAAGAAGGTGGGGCCGACCGAGGTCGCCAGCCACTTCAACATCAAGCCGCCCAGCGTCAAGGACTGGCAGAAAAAGGGCTGCATCCACAAGAAGCACCTTGGGAGGCTCGTCGCTTACTTCTCCGACGTGGTCAGCCCCGCGCACTGGGGCGTCCAGCAACTCGAGGCTGAAGCACTCGCCTCCGCGTGGTCGACACACACCGATTTAGGTGGGCACCCCCCATCGGCCATTAGTACAGGTGACGGTCGGAATCGTCCACTCGCTGCGAACGAGGAAAAAGCGCCCTGGTCGGTTTCGTCCAAGTCCGAAAAGCCTAGCTTGAGTTTCGGAAACCCGTTCGGTACAAGTGTTATATCGGCTCCCGTTGTTGCATGGGCCGACTTGGAAGTAGCACTGATGAAGCCGAACAGGGAGTGGCCCGCCGAGGCCTTTTTCACCAGCGTGGCAATCGCGACTCAGGTGTCCAACCAGCTCAAGTTCGCCACCGTGGGCGACTCTAGGCTGCCCAACATCAGTCCCGGTGACATGGTCGCGATTGACCCGAAAGCTCAGCCACACGACGGATGCGTCGTCCTGGCCAAGCTGCCCAACGGGCGGCCCACCCTGTACCGGTACAGGCCGCTTGCAAATGGTGCCTGGGAGGTGTTCGCGCCCAACGAGCCACCACTCGAGTCTACCCGTCACGGCCTGACCCTTCTTGGTTGCGTCGTCTCCCTCATCAAGGGAACCATCTGACGTGGCACTCACCAACTGCCCGGAGTGTGGCGCTGAAGTTGCCACCTCCGCAAAATCCTGCCCACAGTGCGGCGCACGCTTGACCACGTCCATCTTGGTGAAGGTCATCGTGGGCCTGTCGATCCTCTTTGTTGGCGTCGTGGTGATCGGCGTGCTCGCTAAGCCCGACCCTGACCAACAGCGCGCACGGACTGCAATCGAGGTCTGCCTGGCGGCATCCCCCTACATGCACTCCACGACCCATGACGAGGAATGCCAGGCCAAGATCCGGCAGTACAAAGCGAAGTACGGAAGCGCCCCCTGATTCGGGGTCATCCTTTTAGGAGAATTAGGCTGCGCCTATTGACACGCAGTTAGGCGCCACCTAATATCACCCCCGACGCCACCAAACGGCGCACGGAGGTGATCAACATGCACGCAACGACTGCCTGGCACGGCCCTCAAGCCGCTGCCAACGCTTCGAGCCTGAAGCCCGGCTCCAAGCACATCCGCCTGACCTACGCCTTGGCCGAGGGCCCGACGGTTCGCCTGGACGGCATCTGGCCGTCGACCTCTGCTGCCATCGCCTGGGCTTGTGACCAGGGCGCCATCGTGGCTGCCGCGAAGGTGCTCCCATGATGGCCGCGCTTCTGGCCCTCTCGGCCTTCGTGCTGTTCATGGTCCTGGTCTTCAAGTGGGCCATCGAACACTGCCTGGCATCCGACCCGGACGCCGACAGCATGGAGGCCACCAGCGACACGGCGCTCAGCCCTGCAGCCGTCGAAGAGATGGACGCCACATCGGCCTACGCCGAGGCATGCAACCCGGGCCCGCTGCTGGCGCTGCGCACCCACCGCGTGCTGATGCCCCACCACCACGTGACCGACGCCGACATCAAGCGCCGGGTCGTGATCGGTGTGGGCTTCGTCCTGGCCATGACCTGCCTGTCGGCATGGGTGGGGGCGCGCTGATGACCACGCAACGCATCCTTCTCCCCCTTGAAGAGGCTGCGCACGCAGCAGGTGTCTCGGTTTCCACGTGGCAACGCCTGGTCGCCCGAGGTAAAGCACCGAAGCCCCGCGACCCGACGGGCAGCTCGGCGCGCTGGCTGCTCAAGGAGATCGCCGAGTGGGCGGAATCCCTGCCCGTGGCCAACAACCTGCCGCCCAAGAACTGCGGCCACGACAACCGGCCTCACGCAAAGCGCAACCGGGCAGGAGAGGGGGCCTCGGCATGACATGCAAGGTCGTCATCACCGGCCAGCTCACCGAGCCAGCCGTCTACTTCCTGCGCCGCGACAACGTCTACGTCGTGCTCATGCACATCCAGGTGCACGGCGAGGTCGTCATGGTTGAGTGGGCTTTCGGCGAAGGGGCTGCTGGCAGCCATGCCGCCGGTAACGCGGCCCGGGCCCTGCGCAAGGGCACTGAGGTGGTCGCCCACGGCTGCGGCCTCACCCGCGGCAAGTACCGCAACGAGTGGCACCCGAAGCTGGTCGGCGTGAACCGCGTCGATCGCCCGGTCCCCGCCCACTTCACTGACTTTGAACCGGCTGCGCTCGCAGCCTGAGGAATCCCATGAACACTTTCATCGTGGGCCTGACCGGCTTGGCCGGCTCGGGCAAGGACACTGCCGCCCGTTTTCTGGCTGACGCCCTCGAAGCGCGCGGCCGGCGCACCCGCCAGATGGCTTTCGCCGATCCCATCCGCCAGGCTCTGCTGGCCATCGGCGTGCCCTCGAGCTACATCCATGACCGCGACCTCAAGGAGCAGGAGGTCCCGACCTTTGGCGCCAGCTACCGGAAGATGGCCCAGACCCTGGGCACGGAGTGGGGGCGTCAGATGATCGGCCAGGACACGTGGGTGCGCGTGCTGGAGAACCGCCTGCTGGGCCTGCAGCGCAAGCCTGATGTGCTGATCGTGACCGACGTGCGCATGCAGAACGAGGCCGACTGGATCACTGCACAGGGCGGCATGCTTGTCCTGGTCGAGCGCAAGAGTTTGACTCCAGTCCGCCACCATGCCTCAGAGCAGGGACTCACGCGGTGGGATGCGGTCGTGCAAAACGACGCCGACCTCAACAACCTTCGCGCCCGCTGCGACGGCCTCTCGCACATCGTGCTGGCCAGCATGGCCCTCGAGGCGTGACATGAGCGCAGTCCTGCATATCGATGTCCCGCCCGTGGCCACGCACTCTGAGGTGCTGACCTGGATCCAGGTCACGCCGGCCAGCATGCCCGATGTCGATGAAACCGTCTTCGTTTCGATCGACGTCCACCTCGAGGCCGACGACAGCGAGCCTGTCTGGCTGGCCTGGTGGGATGGCGAGGCCTGGCGTGAACCCCTCGGCGACGTGATCGTCGGCCAGGTGGTCAGCTGGGCGCGGATGCCTGAGGGCTTCTTCCCCGGCCGCGTGCCGCCGAAGCTCTCGCTGGTCGACCAGCTCGAAGCAGCAGGCCAGCAGCGCCTGGAGATCTGAATGAAGCCCCGCTTCACCTACACCCTGTGGGACGAGCTCGCCGCAAGCCCGGACGAGCCCATGCCAGCCGAAAAGCGCCTGCACCAGCTCACAAGGATGTGGGGCGGCCTGGCCGCGCTGGAGAAATCCAGCCAGCCCACTGTCGATGACTGGCGTGTCTGCAGCGACGCGGTCAACCTCATGGAGACGCTCGTGGAGATGGGGGAGGTGAATGACCCCGACGACCTGATCGCTGACTGCGCCAAGGGCCTGGCCGACGCTGGCCAACGGTATCAGCGAGGCCTTGGTCTCCGCCTTGACGGCGCAGGCATCAAAGCACTGCGGTCGGTCCTGGAGGACTACGCCACTGTCCTTGAGCAGCTGTCCCACCGAACCATGGTGTCCTGCCATCGCAAGACCGAGCGCCGCATCTTCGGAATCGTCAGCGGCCGCAGCCAGCAGCCCCACGACGTCCGCATCGTGACCATCTGAAAGGCACCCGATGACCCGCTACGCATACCCATTCGGGGCGTTCTGCATCGAGCAGATCCCCAACCAACCGCAGGTCGCCCACTGCCACAGCTTTTTCGTGCACGCGAAGAAGCGGGGGCAGGGCTTCGGCAAGTTGCTCAAGCAGGAGCAGTGCCGCGTCCTGGCAGACCAGGGCTTTGACTTCGCCACGTGCACCACCGCCGGCGACAACGTGCGCCAGCACCGGGTGCTCGAGGCCTGCGGCTGGCAACGCCTCAACGAGTTCAGCAACAGCCACACCGGCGGCACGACCGTGCTGTGGGGCTGGAAGGTTTCCACCTGATTTCCCAACCGCTCAACCAAGGAGAGATCCATGAGCAACGCTTCCCCCCAGCAGTTCGCCTCTGCCGCCACCGACGTGGGCGAGTTCCTGTCCGACCTGGACGCCGGTGTCTTTGAGCGCAAGTTGTCCGTGGCGTTGAGCCAAGCCGCCGCGGCCGTGGTCGACCACGACAAGGTCGGCGAGGTCGTCGTCAAGTTTTCGCTCAAGAAGGTGGGCGGCACCAGCCAGGTGACCTGCAGCCACCAGCTGAAGTTCAGCCGCCCCACGTCGACCGGCAAGGTCAGCGAAGAGGACAGCCGCGACACGGTGCTGCACGTGGGCAAGAACGGCCGCCTGAGCCTGGTGCCCGAAACGCAGGGCGACTTCTTCAAGACCTCCGAGCGCCCCAGCGCCAAGGCCTGACCCGTCCACCCCGCAACCTGAATCGAGACACGCATGTCTGACGCAATCAGCAACCTCCTCAGCCAGATTTCCCTGGGCCAAGCCCAAGCCATCGAGCGAGCCGCAGACGAGGCTACGCAGGCGATCACCACATTTGGGGTCCTGCCCCTGCCTGACACCTTCCACGTCCACGACCTGGAGAAGTACATGCCGAGCCGTCGACGCATGACCGGCACCATGTTCACCAGCTCCGCCGACAGCTTTGCTTCCTACATCAAGGCGCACCACGAAGAAGGAAGTTCCACGGTCTTCGTGCACGACAACAAGCTCAGCGCGACTGCGGTGCTCAACCTGGGCAACAACACTGAGCCAGGCCACTGCGACAACCAGGCTCAACTGGATCTCATCCACACCGCCGCCTACACCGCGCTGCTGACCATCAACGGCAAACCCCTGGCCCAGCGCGATGCGGCTGAGTTCCTGGAGGACTGGAGCGACCACCTGGCCTTCTTCCAGGGTGGCACTCCGCTGCAACCCAGTCAGGCGATCAGCGCCGTTCGCCGCCTGAACATCGAGGCGGTGCGCAAGCTGGAGAGCGTGAGCGAGTCGCTCAGCGAAAGCACCAGCGCCTTCGAGCAGGTGACGGCCAGCAGCAAGGAGCCGTTGCCTGACTTCCTCTACTTCACGTGCCCTCCCACCGAAGACCTGGCCGAGCGCACCTTCGTCCTGCGCCTGCACGTCGTCACCGGCGACAAGCTGCACGTGTGCCTGCGTATCCAGCGCCTGCAAAGCCACCAGGAAGAGATGGCGCTGGAGCTGAGCAACCGGATCACCCAGGCCCTCGACGGCCAGCCTGTGGCGGTGGTTCGCGGCCAGTTCAAGAAGGGCTGACCACGATGGCCTGCGTCAACACGCTCAGCCTGTTCGGCGCAGGCCTGCTGCCTGATGTGGCCTTGCCGACCATCGGCTATCTGTCGAAGGCCTCTGGCGAGTGGCACCGCTTCTGCGCCGGCTGGAGCGGATTCAATGCGGTCCTGCCGGTCAGCTGGGAAGGTGGATACAAGCCATGAACACGCCGTTCAACCCCTTCGCTGCGCTCATCGCCCAGGCCTCTTCACGAAAACAACGCGTTGCAGCACGCAGAAGAGAGTCGAGCGATCGGCCTCCCACAAAGACTGGCGCCATGCGCGACCACCTGAGACAAGTAGGCCGGGCCACAGCTGCCGAGCTCGCCATCGAGGCGGAGTTGACAGGCAACACGGGGCTGGTTTGGGCACTGCTGAAGGCCGACATCGCCAAGGGGGCCATCTTGCGGGAAGGGCACTTCTACGTGTGGAACCCAGATTTTGATGAATCCCAGCGCGAGCACATCCAGGATGCCATTCGCACCCTGCGCGCCGCTGGCTACACCGTGACCAGGAGAACCCCATGAGCCGACGAGCACGACAGCGAGCCCTGGCCCGACCCTGGGCTCTTGGCGAGGCGCCAGAGCCTCACGACGAGGCAGACCACGACTTTGACTGGCAAGACGACCAAGACCCACCGTATGAACAGGATCGACAGCATGACCAACCATGCAACGCATGACGCGCCCCAGATCGTGAAGCACTGGACCGAATCGGAGCCCGTTCGGCTGGCCGGTCACCGAGCTGGCCGGGTCTACCTGGCAGGCCCCATGACCGGGCTGCCAGAGTTCAACTTCCCAGCATTCAATGCAGAAGCAGCGATCTTGCGCGCCCAGGGCCTGACCGTCATCAACCCAGCAGAGCACGGGATCGTCGAAGGCGCCGAATGGGCCGACTACTTGCGGCACGACATCGCCGGGCTCGCATCGTGCGAGCGCATTCACCTGCTGCGCGGCTGGGAGAACTCAAAGGGCGCCAGGCTTGAGGTGCACATCGCGCAGCAGCTGGGCATGGTCATCACGCGGCAAGAGGGCGCCACCCTGCAAGCGCAACCGGCAGAGGTGTCGGATGAGCCCGAGCTGGCGTCAAAAGTTGTCAACGACTCGTGCTGGAACTTCGTCGAGGCGATGCCGCACCACCTGCCTGGACCCATCTGGAACGACCTCAAACCGGCCATTTACGCGGTGTTGATTCACTACCACCGCGCCATCCTCGCCCTGCGCCCGCAGTCTGAACCTGTCGGGTTCATCAACAAGCCCATTGTGTGGGAGTCCCGGCAATCTGAAATGATTGTCAAGATCACCAGCAAGGCTCAGCCTGCTTACGGCTTCACACATCCCATCTACGCCGAATCACCGCGCCCGCAGGCTGTGCCGATGACGGATGAGCGACTGGCCGAGGTGCTGACGACCGCCTACGGATCGCCGGAATGGACGATGGATGACGTGCGCGCAGCCCGATCCGTTGAGGCGGCAGCACTTGGCATCACCGCCCTTGAGCGCGCCCTCACCCAGCGCCCCGCAGCGCAGACCGAGCGGGAGGCGTTTGAGGCCCGCGTGGTTGCCGAGGCTGGCGAAGGTGCCATTGCCAAATGGCTTGGCACGGACGGCTACGAAAACACCCGAGTGCAGGACTATCGCCTTGGGTGGGTCTGGTGCTTGGAATGGCAAGCCCGCGCATCCCTGCCCACCCAGCCAGCAGCGCAGGCCACGCCTGAGCCCTGCCCCACATGCGATTCGCTGCGCAAAGACTTTGCCCGCGAGTGCGTGGACACCGATACGCTGCTGCGCCTGTTGGGATTTGTGCCCGAGGAGGTGCGCACCGATGGTGGATCGCTGAACCTGATGCGGCTTGCCAGCTTGATCGAGGCTCGAAAAGCCACGCCTGAGCCGCGACTGTTCATCGGCGCGTGCATCACGGATGGCCGACTGCACGCCACGGTCCAGCGCCTTGAAAGCAACGGCCACGTCACATTGGTGGCGATGGCCGAAATGGACGCCGCATCGCTGCACGGGCGAGACTGCGTCGCCCAGATGACGCCAGCCACGCCTGAGCCGGTGGGTGGCCACGACATGGCTGTCATGTCGGAGCGCGGCGCGAAGGCATGGGCCGGAGTTGATCCGCAAGACCTGCGCGCAGGCCCCACGCCTGAGCCGGTGCTGCCGTTCCTTGTTCGCGATGTCGCCGCGCTGCTTGGTGCCTCGGTGCCCGACGTGTGCAAGGCGCTTGCCCACCTTGGGCACGGTCAGCGCAGCACCAACATGGAGATCAAGCCCGAGGAGGCCCTTGCGGTTGCAGAGCACATCCGTGCGGCAGCCGTCACGCCTGAGCCGGTTGGAGCCCGCGAGGCATTGGAGCGGATCGCATCATGGAATGAGCACCCGGCAATGCTTGGCGTGGACTACGGCAGCAACGGGGTGCGCGACTACTACCGGAAGATCGCCCGCGACGCGCTCGCCGCCGCCCAGGCGAATGGAGGGGTGCAGTGAAGCAGCACGAGATCCACCACATCACCGACCTCCTGACACTTGACGAGGCTGAGTTCGCCCGGATGCTGCCAGACCTGTGCGTCTGGTGGAAGACGGCGAAGTCGCTGCAAGACATTGAAGGCGTCAAGAACAAGGGCTTCATCTGGGTTGATGACGGCATCGTGGGCGTTGACCACTACCAAGCGACAGACCCGGAAACGGGCGCTGTCACAACGCACAGCCTGAGGGCGAAGGGAGCCGACCATGCCTGAGCGCACCGGCTGGGACAACGGCTTGTGCCAGGACTACTGCCGCAAGCTCTCTCTTTGGTTCGCCTCTCGCCTTGATGCGCGTGAGGTCGTGCGCCGCTGGTTCGGCGATCAAAGGAGAAAAACATGAGCACCACCCCCGACACCCAAGGCGACGTCCTCGTCTACGCCTACTGGCCGAACGGCGAGCGAAAGCTGCTGCAGTTCCACGATTGGCCCCAGCGCCACCAGCTGCCAGCCGATGCGGTCCGCTTCGACATCGCCTGGCCGGATGACTCGATGAGGGACAAGGCCCATCAATGCCCACCTGCGTGAGTTGCACCAACTTCACGCTGCGCGACCACCCGGCAGCGAGCAACGAGAAGTCCCAGCGAGCTGCGCAGGAGCTTGCGACCAGGAGCGGCTTCGGCCGCTGCACCAAGGGCCCCGCCTGGCGCTTCCTTAGCCCACTCATCGAGCGGGACTGCAAGAAGCACGAACCGGCCGACCAGGCCACCACCGACAAGCGCAAGGCCTGGCTGGCTGAGCGATGACAACAGAGCCGGGCAAGGCCTGGCGGAAAGGATCACATGGCACACGTCATAGGCCCCACCAGCGGCCTGCCAGGCACACGCCACCATTTGCCACCAGGCACCACATGCGACGACCACCCAGACCGTCCTGCAGTGGCTCGCATCCAGGGCGAGACAGACAGTTTCGGCGCGGAACTGAACGATCTGTGCCAGGAGTGCCTTGACCAGTTCAATGCCTACCAGGCCGAGACGCGCACCGGCGTGTGCGACTGGTGCAGCAGCTCAGCCACCGACCTGACCAACAGGCGCGACATCGATGAGGGCAGCACCGGGCGCGTTTACCGCGTGTGCGGCGCCTGCAGGAAGGCCGAGTCCGAAAGGCTGGACGAAGAGCTTGCTGAGATCCGCGACCACTTCTATGACTTTGAGGACTGAGATGCTGGACTACCTGAAACGATTGCTGGGAATTCGAGCCACAAACGAGCCACGAGGCCAACACCCACCCAAGGCGCCACCACCATGCGCGGGCGGCTACCAACCAATCGGCACCACTGGCGCTGTACAGCCGCCACCCCGCAAGCCATAAGGGCCTAACCACCAAGTTCAGCGGCCCGCAGGGTCCGCTGCAACGCCCGGTTAGGCCCGGCAGCCACAACGACGAGAGGAATCAATCATGAAGATGGCGAAAGCAAGCAAAGAAGACCTAATCATGGCCATGGACCTGTGCGGCGCGATTGATGCGTTGACCAACAACTGGCCCACGATGCCTGAAGCCCTGAGCACCTGTGATGACGATGCGATGGGCGCAGAACACTTCGACCGCGACGACGACAAGCAGTGCGGCAAGGTGCTGAGGCACTTGCTTGAGATTGCAGAACGAGGCAGCCTGCTGCGCGTGGTGTTTGGGGCCGCCGTGATGCTGGACCCCCGCAACAAGTTGGTGGATCCAGAAGCAGACACCATCGAGCACCACCCAGACCGCAAGGACAGCACCCGCTTCCGCTGGCTGACCGAAGACCATGCAGACCCCGAAACACGCGCCCGCTGCCGCGAGATTCTGGAGCGCCTGCCGCTCATGGGCTACGGGGCGGCGGTGCAGCTCATTGACGACGCGATGGCTGCGCCTGCGGCTGTTGAGGCCTAACCCCCAAGTTCAGCGGCCCGCAGGGTCCGCTGCAACGCCCGGTTAGGCCTGGCAGCCACACACCCAGGGCGCAGCGAGAACACACGAAGCCGATCATTTTCCTGACGTCAGGAAAATGGTGGGCGCTTTGAAACCGAGCAGGCCGACAGGCTTGCGGAGAGCAACGATGAGCGAGTATCTGATTGCCCACATTGGCCACACCTCCAAATGGTGCGAGCACATCACTTGGTGGAACCCAGACAGCAAGGGCTACACCATCTGCATTGACAAAGCCGGACGTTACAGCGAGGAAGAGGCGCGCAGCATCTGCCAGTGGGGATTATGCATCGCCGTCCCGGCAACTTCCGTTCAGTCACTGGCACGCAGCACACCCTACTTTCGACTGAACGGCGGCAAGCTCGCAAAACTTTACGACGGCGGCCCGCACCGCCCCGTGGAAAACGAGGCCAAGGCGTGGCGCCACCTGCTGAACGCTCGCCTGCTGTGCAGCAAGACCATCGAGAAGCCAACGCCTATGCCACCGAGCAAGATGCGGGCGATCTATCTGGATAGCGTATCAGAAGAGGCCTAACCCCAAGTTCAGCGGCCCGCAGGGTCCGCTGCAACGACCGGTTAGGCCTGGTGGCAGATGCCCAGGGCCTGGCCCAACACACGAAGCCTGGCGACAGCCTGGCGCTTTGAAACCGAGCAGGCCGAAGGCTTGCGGATAGGAGCAACAGATGCACGAGATGAACACCTGCGCAGTTCGCGGAATGCCGCGCCCTGGCGCCATGTGCGGCAAGGTCATCGTGGGCGGCAAGTTCTGCGGCCATGAAGGCGCATGTGAGCACAAGCGCGTTGAGCTGTGCGAGGCCAACGACGAGATCAAGCCGGTCAGCCGCGTAACCAAGGATGGCGGCGACTACACGGTGAAGTGCCCGCACTGCTTGCGCCTGATCGGCCTGGAAGGCGACGACCTGAGCCAGATTCGCGGCGAGCAGTTCCAGCACAAGCACTGCGGCGGCTGGCTGGAAGTGACACACGACGCCCGCTTTGTGTCTGTGCTGTAGGGGCCTAACCCCCAAGTTCAGCGGCGCCGAAGGCGTCCGCTGCAACGCCCGGTTAGGCGGCTTTGTTGTTTTACAAATAAATTGTGCTGAACCCCTTGCGCTGGCTTATTTGTTGTTTTACATTTATTCCATCGGCGGCGCACAACGCGAAGCCAGCAACCAAGGAGAGCACCATGATCACCAACTTCGAACTGACCGACCAGGGCACCGCCAAGTTCAACGCCTGGTTCACCAGCGTGGCCCGCGAAAACATCGACCTGACCGCAGTGACGTTGGAAGCGCTGCGCTCGTTTGAGGACGGCGTGGCTGAGGGCAGCGCCCCGCACTACGAGCTGCGCGGCTTCTACACCAACAGCGGCAACCCCTCGGTGATCTTCCTGGAAGAGGGCGACTTCACCGTGACCGAAGAGGCCGACGGGGAATGAGCGCAGCCCCCGAGCAAAAGCGGGGGCGCCCAGCGACCCCCGATCACCTGAAGCGAGAACAGTGCAACTTCCGGTTGCCGCGCTGGCTGATCGACTGGCTGGAGGCGCAGCCAGTCGGCAAAGGCGAAACCATCGAAGCGGCGCTGATCAAGGCGCACAAGCTGAAACCACCGAAGGAATGACCATGAAGCACGAGATCACGATCACCCTGGACACCGACGCGCTGACCAGCTACACCGACCAGCACCTGGCCGCGCTGTGGCATGTGGCCCAGGCCAACCCGGTCGACGGCTTTGAGAGCAGCGAGCCCGGCGAGGTGGCCGAGAAGATCGGCCGCGAGATCATTCGGCGCTTCGTGACCACCACGGGGCCCGAGCTTTGGAGCCACCAGGGGCGCCACTTCCCCCAAGGGCAGCTCATGAACCTGCGCACACCGCAAGCCGCCTAACCCCAAATAGACCAACCAGGCTCAGTTCCTGATGTTGGTCTAACCCCCGAAGCCACCTGGGAAGGTGGGCAGATAGGCAACCTAATCAGAACCGGCGGAGGCCAGCTGCTCCAAGCGCACGTCCAACCTGGCCAGCCACTCCCGCCGCTCCTTGTCGTACTTGTGGAGGTTGTAGACGCCTTCGACGTCCTTGAGCTGGTGGCCTAGAACCGACTCTGCCACATCGGCAGGGCAACCCATGGACGCCAGCAGCGTGCGAACGGTCCGGCGCAGGTCGTGAGGTGACCAGTGCG
>Ga0255220_1000410_pt1 | contig 17672 bp, 18 predicted proteins | sample Miss_Colum_RepB__FD_188423 | JGI IMG/M metagenome (GOLD analysis project Ga0255220, IMG submission 188423) | Freshwater microbial communities from Mississippi River, Louisiana, United States - Miss_Colum_RepB_8d | ecosystem: Environmental > Aquatic > Freshwater > River | place: USA: Louisiana...
GTTGCAGCGCCGATTTCGCCGCTCTCCAGGCCTGGTAGCCGACGGTCGAGACATGGGAACGGTGATCTTTCCCGACGCGTATCTGAAGGTGTTTCTGACTGCGAGCGCCGCGTCAAGAGCGCAAAGACGTTATAAGCAGTTGATAGAAAAGGGATTTTCGGCTAAGCTCTCCGACCTTTTGCGGGACCTGGAGGAACGGGACGCACGTGATTCAGCGCGTGCGGTCGCTCCGCTCAAGCCCGCGGAAGGGGCGTTGGTGCTCGATTCCACCAATCTCTCGATCGAACAGACGGTCGAGGCGGTGCTCGAAGCTTACCGGCGCCGAGATCCTCGCTGAGCCGGGTTTCCGGTTTCGGCCGCTGGCGTTTCGGATCGGATCCGGTCGTCACGGCAGGGCGAGGGTTTCTTTGGGGTGTTCCCGTCTTCGGCCGACCAGCCGCAGGTGGGGGCGCATGGCATGAACTCCGCTGGTTCCTGCGCTTCGCGGCAATGGCCGCTCAATGCTTGCGCCGGCGTGTTTACTGAAAATCGGACATTCAAATTGACTACAGCAGCTGTTGAAGAAAGTTTTGCCAAGCTCTTCGAAGAATCCCTGTCGCGCCAGGAAATGCGTTCAGGCGAAGTCATCACCGCTGAGGTGGTGCGCATCGATCACAATTTTGTGGTCGTCAATGCCGGCCTGAAATCCGAGAGCTACATCGACATCGAAGAGTTTTACAACGATCGCGGCGATCTCGATGTCGCTGAAGGCGACTTTGTGTCGGTCGCGATCGATGCTCTTGAAAATGGTTATGGCGAGACCCGCTTGTCGCGGGATCGGGCCAAGCGTCTGGCCGCCTGGGTGAACCTGGAGAAGGCGCTCGACACCGGCGAACTGGTCGAAGGCACCATCACCGGCAAGGTCAAGGGCGGTCTGACCGTGATGACCAACGGTATCCGCGCGTTCCTGCCGGGCTCGTTGATCGACACCCGTCCGGTCAAGGACACGACGCCGTTCGAAGGCAAGACCTACGACTTCCGAGTTATCAAGCTCGATCGCAAGCGTAATAACGTTGTGCTGTCGCGTCGCGCGGTCATCGAACTGACCCAGGGCGAAGAGCGCGCCAAGCTGCTCGAGACGCTGCAGGAAGGGTCAGTCGTGCAGGGCGTGGTCAAGAACATCACCGATTACGGTGCGTTCATCGACCTGGGCGGTATCGACGGCCTGCTGCACATTACCGACATGGCCTGGCGTCGCGTGCGCCACCCGTCCGAGGTTCTTCAGGTGGGTCAGGACATCACCGCCAAGGTGCTCAAGTTTGATCAGGAAAAGAACCGCGTTTCCCTGGGCGTCAAGCAGCTGGGCGACGACCCGTGGGTCGGTATCGGCCGCCGCTATCCGCAGGGAACCCGGATGTTCGGCAAGGTTACCAACATCACCGACTACGGTTCGTTCGTTGAGATCGAGCCCGGCATTGAGGGTCTGGTGCACGTGTCCGAAATGGACTGGACCAACAAGAACGTCAACCCCGGCAAGGTCGTGGCTCTGAATGACGAGGTCGAGGTCATGGTGCTGGAGATCGACGAGGACCGTCGTCGCATCTCGCTGGGTATGAAGCAGTGCCGCCCGAATCCGTGGGAGGAGTTCTCCGACAACTTCCGCAAGGGTGACAAGGTCAGCGGCACGATCAAGTCGATCACCGACTTTGGCGTGTTCATCGGCCTGCCCGGCGGCATTGACGGTCTGGTGCATCTGTCCGATCTGTCCTGGCACAAGACCGGCGAAGAGGCGGTTCGCGACTTCAAGAAGGGCGATGAGGTTGAGGCCGTGGTTCTGGCCATCGACACCGAGCGCGAGCGTATCTCGCTGGGCATCAAGCAGCTCGAGGGGGATCCGTTCAACAACTTCGCCTCGACCAACGAGAAGGGCGCAGTCGTTCGCGGCACCATCAAGAGCGTCGAGCCCCGCGGTGCGGTGATCGACCTTGGCCAAGACATCGAGGGCTACCTGCGTGCTTCCGAGATCTCGCGTGATCGCGTCGAAGATGCGCGCAACGTGCTCAAGGAAGGCGAGGAAATCGAAGCGATGGTGATCAACGTCGATCGCAAGACTCGCTCGATCAGCTTGTCGATCAAGGCCAAGGACAACGTCGAAACCGCCGAGGCGATGCAGCGCATGCAAGCCGAAAGTAGTGCGGCAACCGGCACCACCAACCTCGGTGCGTTGCTGCGAGCCAAGCTCGACGGCCAGCGCGACCAGTAAGCTGGTTTCGAAAAGGCTCGGACTCTCGTGAATCGACAAAGGCCAACGGCCCCGACGATGACGAAGTCCGAGCTCATCTCGAGACTTGCCGACCGGTATCCGCAGTTGGTTACGAAAGATGCCGAATTCGCGGTCAAGACCATTCTCGATGCGATGTCCCGTACGCTTGCCGAGGGACGGCGCATCGAGATCCGCGGGTTTGGCAGCTTCGCGCTGTCGCATCGCCCGCCGCGTATCGGGCGAAATCCGAAATCCGGTGAACGCGTGCTGGTCCCCGAAAAACGGGTTCCGCACTTCAAGCCGGGCAAGGAATTGCGCGAACGCGTCGACGCCGCACTGCGCGGTGACGGCTGATCACCACAGGGGTTTCAGCCGATGCGAATTTTTTCCTGGATCTTCCGAGCGGCCTTGTTTCTCGTGGCGCTCGGCTTTGCGTTGTCCAATACCGGTGTCACCGAGCTCAGATTTTTTGGTGTCGATCTGGTCTGGAGAGCACCGTTGGTGGTGTTCCTGCTGGCATTTCTGGCAGCGGGGGCAGTTCTGGCCTTGCTGGCAGGCCTTCCTGCCTGGTTCCGGATGCGGCGCGAGATTGCGCGCTTGCGACGCGATCTGCGGGTGGCCGAAAAAGCGCTGGCCACTGCGCAGCGCGGCCCGAATCCGGATACGCCGGATTCCGATCTGCTCGGACAGCATTTGCTGCCCCCTGGGCCCTGACGGCCTGTTTCGTCCGGCCCACACTAACTGATCCGTCCGATGGAGTTCGAGTCCTGGTGGCTTGCGGCGATCCCGCTGTTCTTCGGCCTGGGCTGGGCAGCTGCACGGGTCGATCTCAGACATGAACCTCGCAAGCGCGGCGCTCTGCCCGATGCCTATTTTCGTGGCCTGAATTTCCTGCTCAATGAGCAACCCGACAAGGCCATCGACGCCTTCATCGATGTCGTCAAGCTGGATCCCGAAACCGTCGAACTGCATTTTGCACTCGGTAATCTGTTTCGCAGACGCGGCGAGTCCGACCGCGCGATCCGCGTGCACCTGAATCTGGCAGAGCGTGCCGATCTGGATCGCTCACAACGCGAGCATGCCTTGTTCGAACTTGGGCAGGATTATCTGAAGGCGGGACTGCTGGATCGTGCCGAAGATGCGTTCAACCGGCTCGATGCGACTGACTATGCAGGCGCCGCGCTGCGTCACCGGATGGATATCGCGCAGATGGTGCGTGACTGGCCCTTGGCGATCGACCTCGCCGAACGCCTGGCGCGCGAGCCTGGGCAGTTACGCAATCATGAACTTGCCCACTTTCGCTGTGAGATGGCCGTGCGCGCGTTGCAATCGGATGCGGACGATCGCATCGAGCAGGCTTCGCGCGAGCTCGACCTTGCCGCCCGGGCGGCGCCCGATCATCCGCGCCCGTTCCTGATGGCCGGCGAACTGGCCATCGAACAAGGCGATCCAGCTCGCGCGATCCGGTTGTGGGAGGCGCTTGCGGCAAATCACCCCGCCTACCTCGGTTTGATCGCACCCGCGTGGCTTGCCGCGCATGAGGCCGTGGACCAGACCGATGCTGGCATCGATGCACTTGTGCAAGCGCATCGCCGCAGTCCGTCGATCGACACGCTGGCGGCGATCGCTGACGCGATGGAGCGCCTGCGGGGCGAGCAGGCTGCGATGACCTGGGTTCGTGAGGAACTTGCTCGCCATCCGAGTCTTCTCGGACTCGAGAAGCTGCTCGCGCTGCAAGTGCGCGGCGCGAGCGATGCAGACCGCAGGCAGATCGAAACCAGCCAGAAGGTACTGCAGCAGCACACGCAGCGGCTGGCACGCTATGTATGCGACCGATGCGGATTCAAGGCGCGTAGCCACTACTGGCAATGTCCGGGATGCAGCCGTTGGGACACTTACGCCCCGCGTCGGATCGAGGAAATGAAGCGATGAGCGCAGTGCATCGCAGCACTCAGGAGTGCGCGCAGTGACTGACCGGATCGATTTTTCGTCGTCGAGGGTACTTGTCGTGGGCGACGTCATGCTCGACCGCTACTGGTTCGGCGACGTCACCCGGATCTCGCCGGAAGCGCCGGTGCCGGTGGTGCGCGTCACCCGCAGTGAGGAGCGGCTCGGTGGCGCGGCGAACGTGGCCTTGAACCTTGCGGTGCTAGGTGCCCACGCTGCACTGGCCGGCGTTGTCGGCTCAGACGAACCTGGCCAGCGCATCGAGGAACTCGCCCAGGCCCAGGGGATCGATTGCCGGCTCGAACGCGACCCGCTGCTTCCCACGACGATCAAGCTGCGCGTGATTGGTCGCCAGCAGCAGTTGCTGCGCATCGATTTCGAGCAGGCACCGGATCAGCAAGTTTTGCAGCGCAAGCTCGACTCGGTTCGCGCGCTGCTCGACGACGTGCAGGTTCTGGTGCTGTCCGATTACGGCAAAGGGGGCCTTGCCCAGATCGAGATGATCATTTCGGAGGCGCTTGCTGCCGGCAAGCAGGTGATTGTCGACCCGAAGGGTGACGACTATTCGCGCTATCACGGCGTCACGATGATCACGCCGAACCGCTCGGAGCTTCGCGACGTAGTGGGCACCTGGCACGATGAGCAGGACCTGGACAGGCGCGCCCAAGAATTACGCCGCTCGCTCGCGATCCGCTATTTGTTGCTGACCCGGTCTGAAGAGGGCATGTCGCTGTTCGCCGATGACGGGCGCTTTGATGTGCCCGCGCAGGCCCGTGAGGTCTATGATGTTTCCGGCGCTGGTGACACCGTCGTTGCGGTGCTCGCGGCGATGCTTGCTGCCGGACACGATGCACGCAGCGCCGTCATGCTTGCCAATCGTGCTGGCGGTATCGTCGTTGGCAAACTGGGTACTGCGACCGTCTCGCCAGACGAGTTGTTCAATGCCTGAGTCGGTGCGCCCGTCGCGGCTGGCGCAAGCTTGTCCCCGTCAATTTCGTTCAAGGGAATGCAGTCTGTGATCATCGTGACTGGAGCCGCCGGCTTCATTGGCAGCAATCTCGTTCATGCGCTCAATCAGCGTGGTGTCACCGACATTGTCGCGGTCGACAATCTGAGCCGGGCCGACAAGTTTCGTAACCTCGTCGACTGTGAGATCGCCGACTACCTGGACAAGGGCGAATTGCTTGGGCGACTCGACAGTCTGGGCAAGATCGACGCGATCTTTCATCAGGGTGCCTGTTCGGACACGATGGAGACCGACGGGCGCTACATGATGCAGAACAACTTCCGCTACTCACTGGCCTTGCTCGAGCATGCCGCGCGCGACCGGATTCCGTTCATCTACGCATCCTCGGCGGCGGTGTACGGTGGCTCGCAACAGTTTGTCGAGCGGCGCGAGGTCGAAAAGCCGCTTAATGTCTATGGCTATTCGAAATTCCTGTTCGACCAGATCGTTCGCCGGCGCATGCCCTCGATGCGCAGTCAGGTTGTCGGCTTGCGCTACTTCAACGTGTATGGACCGCGCGAGTCACACAAGGGGCGGATGGCGTCGGTGGCCTTCCATAATGTCGGGCAGTTCCGTGCCGACGGCAAGGTCAGACTCTTCGATGGCTGGGACGGATGGAACGCGGGCGAGCAAAGCCGCGACTTCATTCATGTGGACGATGTCGTTGCGGTCAACCTGCATTTTCTCGACAAGCCGGCGAGCAGCGGTATCTTCAATTTGGGCACCGGGCGTGCCCAGCCGTTCAACGATGTCGCCGTGAGCGTGGTCAACACGCTGCGCCGCCTCGCTGGAGAGCCGGAGTTATCGTTGTCCGATCTCGTCGCCCGCGGCCTGATCGAATACCAGCCATTCCCGGATGCGCTCAAGGGCAAGTATCAAAGCTTCACGCAGGCCGACATTGGCCAGTTGAGGGCTGCGGGCTACCAGGCCGATTTTCTGACGGTGCAACAGGGCGTGTCGCGCTACGTCGAGTGGCTCTGCGCCCAGGCGTAGCGATGTCCGGCGTCAGCGCGCTACGCCAATTCAGCTGTCGGCGATCCGGACGATCTGCAGCCTTCGGACTAGGCGCGATGACGGGGCTTGGCTCGCGTTGCGCGGGCGGCAGCGATGCTCTAATCGTCACCACGGCACGCGATGGTCGCGCTGCACGATGGTCCGACGGGAGCAATCCGATGACTCGCATACCTTACGCGGCATGGCTGACTGTGTTGATGATCGCGCTGAGCGGCGGCGCGCGGGCGGCCACGGTCGACGTGAACAAGGCCAGTGCCGATGAACTCGAATCGATCGCCGGCATCGGGCCGGCAATTGCTGCGCGCATCGTCCAGCAGCGCGGCATTCGTCCGTTTCAGGATGCCCAGGACTTCGTGCAGCGCGTCAGGGGGGTCGGGCAAACCCGCATGCGCAAGCTGCAGGCGCAGGGCCTGATCGTAGGCAGCGGTGGCGTGATGATCATTGCCGGACAGCGCCGTACCGATCCGACCCAAACCCGGTCGGGCAAGGCCCAGACCGCGCCCCCGAGCGTCGGCGCGCGCTGACATGGCGGCATTCGATCTGCGAGGCCGTGCACGCCTGTACTGGCGTTTGGTGCGGCTGCATCGGCCGATCGGAATCCTGCTCCTGCTCTGGCCTACGCTATGGGCCTTGCTGATCGCAGCCGACGGCATGCCGCCGGCATACCCTGCGTTCGCATTCATCCTTGGCACAGTGCTGATGCGCTCGGCCGGCTGCGCGATCAATGACTTCGCCGACCGGGACTTCGACCGGCATGTCGCGCGCACCCGCGACCGGCCCCTGACCTCCGGACAGATTGAGTCCTGGGAAGCGGTCGCGGTGTTCGCTGGTCTGTCGCTGGTGAGCCTGTTGCTGGTCATCCCATTCAACGGGCTGACCTGGGCGCTCGCCTGCGTTGCCGCCTTTCTGGCGGTCAGCTATCCGTTCACGAAGCGATTTCTTGCGATCCCGCAGGCCTATCTGGGCGTCGCATTCGGGTTCGGTATTCCGATGGCCTTCGCCGCGTTGCGGGCTGAGTTGCCGCCCGAGGCGTGGCTGCTGTTGCTGGCCAATATCGCCTGGGCCATCGCCTACGATACCGAATACGCGATGGTCGATCGCGACGACGATCTGAAGATCGGCATCCGCACCTCGGCGATCACCTTCGGGCGTCTGGATGTCGCGGCGGTGATGACAAGCTACGCAATCACGCTGGCCTTGCTCGCGCTGGTCGGGTCACGTCTGGGTTTTGCGCACTGGTCGCCCTATAACGCGGGATTGCTGGTTGCCGGCGGCGTGGCGGTCTATCACTTCACGCTGATCCGTGATCGCTCCCGCGAAGGCTGCTTTCGGGCCTTCAACCACAACAACTGGTTCGGTGCAGCGGTCTTCGCCGGCCTGGCGCTGCAATACGCCGCTCGCTGAATGGGGCGATTCGGATTCAGTCGCGACCGAATTCGATGCCGAGTTCGGCGGACCGCCGGCAGGCGGCTTCGATCGCATCGACGATGTGGCGATCGACACCACGTGCTGCCATCACGGCCAGTGCGGCAGCAGTTGTACCTCCCTTGGAGGTGACCCGTTCGCGCAGCACCGAGGGGGTGTCCGCTGACTGGGCGGCCAGGCGCGCGGCGCCGCCGAAGGTCGCTAGCGTCAGTTGTCGCGCGTGCGCTTCGCTCAGACCCATCGCCAAGGCACCGGCGTGCATGGCTTCCATGAAGTAAAAGACATAGGCCGGTCCGCTGCCGCTGACTGCGGTGACCGCATCGATTTGTGCCTCATCGTCGACCCAGATCGTCTGGCCGACTGCCGACAGGATCTTGTCGGCGATGTCTCGGTCCTGCGGCGCCAGCTCTGGCGCTGCGAACAGCGCGGTGATGCCCTCACCGATCAGCGCCGGCGTATTTGGCATCGTGCGGGCGATCCGACGATGGCCGCCCAGCCATCGCGACAGATCGTCAAAGCGGATGCCGGCAGCCACGCTGATCACCAGTTGCCCGGACATCAGTGGCGCAAGCCCGCTGGCGACTTGTCGCATTTGCTGTGGCTTGACGGCGATCACCAGAACCTCACAGTCAAGTGCGGCGGATCCCGCGGTGTCGAACACCGCGACGCCGAAGCTCGTCTGTACCCGTTCGCGACTCGTTGGGTCAGGGTCGACGACGCGAATCTCTGCGGCCGTTGCGTGACCGGCCACCAGCCCGCCGATCAGCGCGCTGGCCATGTTTCCACCACCGATGAATGTGATCTTCATGATTTCTCCGTAAGCGCGCAATTGTCGCTTGTTCTGTCGGGTACGAGACCCGGTTGCCGGGCTCAGCCTCGCTCGCGCCGCACAAATTGCGAGGGACGAATACCGGCAACCACGAGCATGGCTGCGTAAACGGCCGCTGCAAGCAGCACCATCCCGCCGATGATCGCGATGCGCTGGAGGGGCTGTTCGCGCATGGCGATCCAGTCGAAGCGATCGACCACCGCTAGCAGCAGGAGCAGCATCGCCGCGCAGGCCAGCAGAATCCTGGCTACGAAGGTGGCCCATCCAGGTTGCGCACGATACAGCCCCGCGCGTTTTAGCCCGAAAAGCAGTAGCGTGGCGTTGAGCAGTGCCCCGACCGAGATGGAGAGCGCCAGTCCGGCGTGTCCGAACAACGGCACGAACGCAAGATTCATCACCTGGGTGGCGATCAGCACGCCGATTGCGATACGCACCGGCGTGCGGATGTTCTGGTGAGCATAAAAACCCGGCGCAAGAACCTTGATACTCACCAGGCCCACGATGCCCAGCGAGTATCCGATCACTGCGGCTTGGGTCATCGAGACATCGTGTGCCCCGAAGCGTCCGTAATGAAACAGCAATGCGGTCAGGGGTTCGGCCATCAGCGCCAGACCCACCATGCATGGCAGTGCCAGCAGCACGACCAGACGCAAGCCCCAGTCAAGCAGTTCGCTGTATTCCTGGCTGTCAGCGCGAGCCGCTGCGCGCGACAGGCTTGGCAGCAGCACCGTGCCGAGCGCAACACCAAGCAGGGCGGTGGGAAACTCCATCAGACGATCGGCAAAGGTGATCCAGGAGACGCTGCCCGAGGGCAGTCTGGACGCGATGTGGGTATTGATCACCAGGCTCAGTTGTGCGACCGAGACCGCGAGTACTGCCGGTGCCATCAACTGCAACAGTCGTCGGGTACGCGGGTCCCGGAACGCGCGCACCAGCCCGGTGCCGATCCGGGGCAGCATGCCGATTCTGGCCAATGCCGGTACCTGGATGGCCAGTTGGGCAATGCCGCCGAGGACCACGCCTGCAGCCAGTGCATAGACCGGCGGATCGAAATGCCCGGACAACAGCAGTGCTGCCGCGATAAAGCACAGGTTTAGCAGCACTGGCGAGAAGGCCGGGATCGCGAATCGCCTCCAGGTGTTCAGAATGCCGGCCGCCAGTGCGACCATTGAAATGAACAGGATGTACGGGAACATCCACCGGGTCATCACGATGGCTGCGTCGAACGCAGCCGGTTCGCGGGTCAGTCCGGATGCCATCAACCAGACCAGAGCAGGTGCCGCGACCACACCGAGGATCGACACCGCCAGCAGCACCCAAAACAGGGCGGTGGCGACCAGATCGATCATTTCCCGGGTCTGCTGTTCGCCGTGCAGGGCGCGCGATTGCGCAAGCATCGGCACGAAGGCCTGCGAGAATGCGCCTTCGGCGAACATGCGTCGCAGCAGGTTGGGCATCCGAAAGGCGACGAAAAAGGCGTCTGTGAATGCCGAGGCCCCGAACAGTGAGGCCGTCAGGTATTCACGGACCAGCCCAGTGGCGCGCGACAACAGGGTCAGGGCGCTAATCAGCGCCGCAGAACGCAGCAGACTCATTGGGGGTGCCCATTAACTGGCACAGCCTGATTAATGGCCGGGAGACTTGCCAAACTCGGGGAAAAACGGATATTATTCAAGGCTTTCCGGAATTTTTTGTTGCGTGTTCATTGGAGTTGTTTGAACAGGCCGTGCTTGAGAATGCTCTCTGGCGCCTGGTGAACAAAGACAATCGCACGCGCCACCCCAGGATTTTCGCATGGCCAACATCGCATCTTCTCGCAAACGCGCCCGCCAGGCCGTCAAGCGCAACGCCCACAATTCGAGCCTGCGCTCGAAACTGCGTACCGCCATCAAGTCGGTTCGTAAGGCCATCGCCGCTGGCGACAAGGCCGCTGCGACCCAGACATTCTCGGCGTCCACCAGCGTGATTGACAGCATCGCCGACAAGCGCATCATTCACAAGAATGCTGCCGCGCGCTACAAGAGCCGCCTTGCCGCTGCGCTCAAAGGCATGGCCTGAGCCTTTCCCGGCTCGCTCCAGCCCAAGGGCAGGCCCGGCGTGTGGTCTGCCCCTTTAATCCGGCAAAGATTTTTTCTTCTGACCCGTGTCACGGGTTGTGGTCGGCACACCGCTCGTTGTGCCGCTCAAACCAGCGGCGCCGGCGTCAACGGCACGCCTTGCGCAACTGCGGCCTCGTCCTGAGACTGCAACGCTCGCCTGAAACCGTCGCGTTGTCGCAACTGCTCCCAGTACGCGCGCACACGCGGCGGAAACTGCGCATCCAGCCCGAGAAATCCGGCCAGCATCAGCGCATAGCCGACCGAGACGTCGGCGACAGTGAATCGGTTGGCTGCGAGAAAACTGCGCTCTTGCAGCGCCGCTTCGAGCGGTTTCAGGCGCGCCAGGAACCAGCGCGAGTAATCCTCAACGGCCTGCGGCAGTTTGCGCGGCTCCGGCTCGAAGCGCGAGTAGCGCAAAACGATCGTCTGAGGAAACGTCAGCGTCGCCTCGCCATAGGCTGACCAGTTCAGGTAGGCGCCAAAGTCCGGCTCATCCACATCGACCGCCAGTCCCGCATCGGCATGGCGAGCCGCCAGGTACTGGCAGATGGCGACCGACTCGGTCATCCAGGTGTGTCCGTCCCTCATCGCCGGAATAGTGCCGGCCGGGTTCAGTTCCATGAACTGGCGGGCATGGACCCGAGGCGGAAACGGCAGCATCAGCAACTGATACTCGAGCCCGAGTTCCTCGAGTGTCCAGAGGGGGCGAAATGAGCGGGCGCTCACGCAATGATGCAGTTGGATCAAGTGCGCTCTCCCGGGGTGTGTGTTTGAACGGCTGTCATGCCTTGGCGTGACGCAAGGGGGTTCAAGGGGCGATAGGGTTGGGCGGCCTGCGCCCGAACAAGGCCGATCCGACTCTGACCATCGTCGAGCCCTGGGCGATTGCCGATTCCAGATCGTCAGACATGCCGATCGACAGCGTATCCAGATCGAAACCGGCTGCCTGTAAATCGGTGTAGATCGAGCGTACCCGGGAAAACTGCTCGCGTTGGCGGGCAGGATCGTCCTCGGGGGCAGGGATCGCCATCACTCCGCGCAATCGAAGCGTTGGCAGCGTCGCGATTATCCGTGCCAATGGCAGTGCCTCCTCGGGCGTACAGCCGCTCTTGCTGGTCTCGCCGCTGACATTCACTTGCAGGCATACCTGCAGCGGTTCAAGGCCGGCGGGGCGTTGTTCGGCCAGGCGCCGGGCGATCTTTTCACGATCGACCGACTGCACCCAGTCAAAGCGCTCGGCGATCGGTCGGGTCTTGTTCGACTGGATCGGTCCGATGAAATGCCATTCGAACGCAATGTCGGCGCCCGAGGCGAGGCACGCGTCGATCTTCACCAGCGCTTCTTGAAGATAGCTTTCACCAAAGGCCGTCTGGCCGAGCCTGGCGACCGACAAAACGGCACTGGCGTCGAAGGTCTTGCTAACCGCTAGCAGGCGCACGGAATCGACGGCTCGGTCACTGGCCAGGCAGGCCGATTCGATACGGGCTAGCAGCGCGGCGTAGCGCTGGGGCAACGTGGATTCACCGTTCATCGCCTGATTCTACTTTCGGTCGGGCGCCTTCGGAGAAAGCTTGCAATCTACTGCTCGCAGATGCGCCTATTGCACAATAGAGTGCTGAGCCGCGCGCCAGCTGATTTGTGGACCGAAGCTGTGATGGCCAAAGTCGTGACGCCTGCGGACATTCATGGTCGGATTCGCGCAGCAACCGGCGGGGCCGTTTGAAGCAGGGGGCAGCATGGATATCGCAGAACTTCTCGCATTTGCCGTCAAGAACAAGGCGTCAGACCTGCATCTGTCGGCCGGCTTGCCGCCGATGATCCGGGTGCATGGCGATGTGCGACGGATCAATCTGCCGCCGATGGAGCACGGCGAAGTGCACGGCATGATCTACGACATCATGAACGACGCACAGCGCAAGGAGTACGAGGAGAACCTCGAGTGCGACTTCTCGTTTGCGATTCCCGGTCTGGCGCGATTCCGGGTTAATGCGTTCTTGCAGCAGCGTGGTGCCGGCGCAGTGATGCGGACGATTCCGTCCAAGATCCTGACGCTGGAGGAGTTAAAGGCACCCAAGATCTTCGCGCAGATTTCCGAACAGCCTCGCGGGCTGGTGCTGGTGACCGGTCCGACCGGCTCGGGCAAGTCGACGACACTCGCCGGGATGGTCAATCACATCAACGAGAATCACTACGGCCATATTCTGACCGTCGAAGATCCGATCGAATTCGTGCACGAGTCCAAGCGGTGTCTGATCAACCAACGGGAAGTCGGTCCTCAGACCTTGTCATTCAGCAACGCCCTGCGATCGGCACTGCGCGAGGATCCGGACGTGATTCTGGTTGGTGAGTTGCGCGATCTCGAGACCATCCGGCTTGCGCTGACGGCAGCCGAGACCGGCCACCTGGTGTTCGGCACCTTGCACACTTCCTCGGCGGCCAAGACGATTGACCGGATCGTCGATGTCTTTCCTGCGGCCGAAAAGGAGATGGTGCGCGCAATGTTGTCCGAGTCGCTGCGTGCGGTGATCTCGCAGACTCTGTTGAAGACCAAGGATGGCTCCGGCAGGGTGGCAGCTCACGAAATCATGATCGGCACACCGGCAATCCGAAATCTGATCCGCGAAGCCAAGGTCGCGCAGATGAATTCCGCGATTCAGACCGGGGCCGCCGTTGGCATGCAAACGCTCGACCAGTGCCTGACCGAGCTGGTCAAGCGCAATGCAATCTCGATGTCCGAAGCCCGCTCTGCCGCCCAGGTGAAAGACAATTTCCCGGGCTGATCTTGGCTATGGCCAGCGAAAGGTCGCAAAGCTGCCCAGCCGGTTTACACTGACTTTTGTCCTACCCTCAGTGATCGAGGTCCCAGATGGAACGTGAACAGGCATCGAAATTCTTGCATGACCTGCTCAAGCTGATGATGGCCCGCAATGGTTCTGATCTGTTCCTGACCGCGGACTTTCCGCCAGCGTTCAAGATCGACGGCAGGATTACACCGGTCTCAGCGGTGCCGTTGTCGTCTCAGCATACCGTCGAACTGGCGCGCGCGCTGATGAATGACCGCCAGGCCGCCGAATTCGAGGCGCACAAAGAAGCGAATTTTGCGATCAGCCCGACCGGCATCGGAAGGTTTCGCGTCAACGCATTCGTGCAGCAGGGGCGGGTCGGCATCGTGATGCGCACGATCAAGTCCGAAATTCCGAGGGTGGAGCAACTCGGTTTGCCCAAGCTGCTCAATGAGCTTGCGATGACCAAGCGCGGCCTGATCATCGTGGTCGGCGCCACCGGCTCTGGCAAGTCGAACACGCTGGCCGCGATGATTGGCTATCGCAACGAGAACAGCGCCGGGCACATCGTCACGATTGAAGATCCCGTCGAGTTCGTCCATCCGCACAAGAGCAGCATCGTCACGCACCGTGAGGTTGGCGTCGACACGGAAAGCTGGGGGGTGGCGCTCAAGAATACGCTGCGACAGGCACCCGATGTGATCATGATCGGTGAGATTCGCGATCGCGAGACGATGGAGCATGCGGTTGCCTTCGCCGAGACCGGGCATCTGTGCGTTGCCACGCTGCATGCCAACAGCTCGAATCAGGCACTGGACCGGATCATCAATTTCTTTCCCGAGGATCGGCGCGCGCAACTGCTGATGGATCTTTCGCTGAACCTGCGCGGGATCATCTCGCAGCGACTGATTCCGGCGATCGGGGGCAAGGGGCGAGTGCCAGCGGTGGAGATCCTGCTGAACTCGCCGCTGATCGCCGATCTGATCTTCAAGGGAGAGGTCGGCACGATCAAGGAGATCATGAAGAAGAGCCGTGAGATCGGCATGCAGACCTTCGATCAGTCGCTGTTCGATCTGTACGAAGCGCAAAAGATCAGCTATGAGGACGCACTACGCAATGCCGACTCGATCAACGACCTGCGTCTGAATATCAAGCTGAACAGCAAGCACGCCGATCGCGATCTCAATCGGGGGATTGAACACCTCGACGTGGTCTGAGGTCGCCGGGCGCGAAAATTTCGAACCCGAACAAGCGGCACTCGATCGGACCATTGAACAGCGGAGCGCGCCGCCTCTCGCGCATCCCGATCCGGCGTGGCAGTTGCGGATCGCTGGTCAGCATCCAGGCCTGCCAACCTCCGAACTGCTGGCGCAGCGCTTGGCCGATGTCTTCCCAATCCGATCCCTTGCCGTCCAGTGAGATGCGTTCACCATAAGGTGGGTTCGTCACGATCAGGCCGGGCTCATCGAACGGCGCTTGGGCTCGCGCGGCATCCCGAACCGAGACCCGCACAACATCTTGCGCGATACCGGCGCGCACCGCATTGCGCCGGGTCTGTTCGACCGCCTGCGGATCGGTATCGCTGGCTGCGATCCGAAGCTCGGGGGCCTGGACGCCGGCTTCGCGCATCTGACGCAGTGTTTTGTCACGCAATGAACGCCAGGCATCGGCGTCAAAATCCGCCAGCCGCTCGAAGGCAAACCCGCGTCCCGCGCCAGGCGGGATGCCCAGGGCCTGCTGGGCTGCTTCGATGACGATGGTTCCGGAGCCGCAGAACGGGTCGTAAAGCGGCATCGCAGGCTGCCAGCCGGCGAGCGCCAGCAGGCCGGCCGCAAGATTCTCCTTCAACGGCGCTTCGCCCTTGTCCTCACGCTCGGAGCGCCAGCCCCGCTTGAACAGCGGTTCGCCGGACAGATCAAGATACAGCACGGCTGCGCGTTCCTGCAGAAAGCCGAACACACGCACATCGGGGTTCTCGGTATCGATCGACGGGCGTTCACCGGTCCGGGTGCGAAAGCGGTCGACCAGGCCATCCTTGAAACGCAGCGTGGCGAAGTTCAGGCTGCGCAGTGGCGAGCGGATTGCGCTGACGTCGATCCGCAGCGTCTGCGCGTTCGAAAACCAGTGCTCCCATTCGACCCGGTTCGCGAGCCTGTACAGATCGTCGTCGTCGCGATAGCGCCCCTGGGCGACCTGCAGCAAGATGCGGCTGGCGATTCGCGAACGCAGATTCGCCAGCCAGGCGATTTGCCGGGTTCCGCAGAACCCGACGCCGCCTGAACTCTCGCGGATCTGCTGCGCGTCGATCTGGCGCAATTCCGCGGCCAGTGCTGCCTCGAGTCCGCGGGGGCAGGGCGCAAAGAAACTTTCCAGCTTCACCTCGGCGGTGGGCGGCCTCGAACTGTGGCGGGTCAAGATGCGGCGAGCGCGCGCTCGAGAAAGTCGAGCCGGTCCTGGCCCCAGAAGGGCTCGTCCTGAAACAGGTACCAGGGCACACCGAACACATTGCGCTCGATCGCCTCCTGCGTGTAGGCATCGAAGGGCTGGTGGGTCTGCGGAATCTGGTGATACAAGGCGTCGACCTCCAGCCCGGACTCATGCACGATCGCGCGCAGCGTCGGCGTATCGCCAATGTTGCGCTCTTGCACCCACAGCGCCTGCATCAGGTTCTCGGCGAGTCGCATCGCGCCGTCCTGGCCATGCAGCTGGTCGGCTGCGATAATCAGGCGGCAGGCTTCATCGACCGGCGTCGGGAAATGCTTGGGCTGCAGATTCAGCGCAATGCCGCGCAGTTTGCGCCAGCGCTCGAGTTCAACGAGTCGGTAGGCCTGGCGCTGCGGTGCCCGCTTGGGCAGCGGCAAGCCTCCGGACACTGGAAATACCTTGGCTCCGACATCAATCGGCTTGATTCGGATGCTGGCGTTGTGTAACGCGCAGATCTCGCGCAGGCGGGCATGTCCGAGGAAGGTCCAGGGCGAGCCCGGGGTCATGAAATAGTCGACGATCTTGGTCATTGTCAGAACGGCTTGATGACGACGAGCACGAGCGTCAGCAGCAACGCGATCGTCGGAACTTCGTTGAACCATCGGAACCAGACATGCGAATGCCGGTCCGCGCCCACGGCGAGCTTCTTGATGAGCCGGCCGCAACCATGTTGAAACCCGATCAGAATGATAACGATCGCCAGTTTCGCATGCATCCAGCCAGATCCCTTGCCGACGCCGTATCCGATCCACAGCCACAGGCCGAACACCAGCGACAACACCATCAGCGGCATCATGAACCGATACAGCTTGCGCGCCATCAGCAGCAGTCGATCGCGCTCGGCAGTGGAATCGGCCGGCACCATCGCGAGATTCACAAAGATGCGTGGCAGATAGAACAGACCCGCGAACCAGCTGATCACGAACATCAGATGCAGGGTTTTGATCCAGAGAAAACCATTGGTCATCGCGTGGGGTGCCGTCTTGTCGAGGTTTTGAGGCGGGCTCTCAGGTCCTGATCTGTCCCGAGCCGAGCACAACATACTTGACCGAAGTGAGGCCTTCGAGACCGACCGGCCCGCGGGCATGCAGCTTGTCGGTCGAAATACCGATCTCGGCACCCAGTCCGTATTCGAATCCGTCGGCAAAGCGTGTCGAGGCGTTGACCATCACCGACGAAGAATCGACCTCGCGCAGGAAGCGCATGGCCTTCGAATAGTCTTCGGTCACGATCGCATCGGTATGGCTCGAGCCGTAGGTGCCGATGTGTTCGATGGCCTGATCGATTCCGGCGACCACGCGGATCGACAGGATCGGAGCGAGGTACTCGGTATGCCAGTCCTGCTCGGTGGCCGGCACGCTGGAAAGCTGATGGGCGGCAAGAATGCTCGCGGTGCGTGCATCGGCCCGCAGTTCGACACCCTTGTCGGCATAGATGCGGCAAAGCTCGGGCAGCACCTTGGCGGCCACCGACTCGGCAACCAGCAGTGTTTCCATGGTGTTGCATGGCGAGTAGCGCTGCGTCTTGGCGTTATCGGCGATGCGCACCGCCTTCGGTAAGTCCGCAGAATCGTCGATGTAGACATGGCAGATGCCGTCCAGATGCTTGATGGTCGGCACCTTGGCATCGCGCGCAATGCGCTCAATCAGCGACTTGCCGCCGCGCGGTACGATGACATCGACATACTGTGGACTGGTGATCAGTTCGCCGACTGCGGCGCGATCGGTGGTTTCGATGACCTGCACCGCGTCCTGCGGCAAGCCGGCACTGGCCAGGCCTTCGCGGACCAGCGCAGCCAGCGCCTGATTGCTGTGAATGGCCTCTGAGCCGCCGCGCAGGATGG
>Ga0255220_1000415_pt1 | contig 17580 bp, 15 predicted proteins | sample Miss_Colum_RepB__FD_188423 | JGI IMG/M metagenome (GOLD analysis project Ga0255220, IMG submission 188423) | Freshwater microbial communities from Mississippi River, Louisiana, United States - Miss_Colum_RepB_8d | ecosystem: Environmental > Aquatic > Freshwater > River | place: USA: Louisiana...
CGACGAGCGCGCCGAGGCCCAGCAGGAAGAGCGCGAGCGCCGGAACGAGCGGGGTCTGCGTCACGCCGGCGACGACATGGTCGCCATTCGCCTGCAGCCCGATCCAGGAACGGCCGCCGCTGGCCGTGCTGCCGGTCTCGCGCCCCGGCCGGGTGCGGCGCAGGTCGGGAATGCCGTCCGAGAGCCAGAGGACCTGCCCGCCAGAGGCTGCCGCGAGCGGGCGCAGCCTGTCCTCGGTCGCGCGCACGTCGCCGAGCTCGACGGGGTTCAGCGCCCCCACCGCGCCCAGCGCGGTGCGCGCTCCATCCGCGAAGCGGTAGAGCCCGGCCTCGGAGACGTCGACGCTGGCCGTCGCGCGGCCTGCGCCCGCCTCGCGCAGATCGATGCGCCGCTTCTCGCCAGAGGGCGAGGTCATCTCCACGGCGGCGCCATCGGGCTCGAGCGAGCGGCGCGTCACCTCGATGCGCCCGCCCTTCACCGCGACGCGGAGGTCGTTCTCCTCGAGCTCCGGCTCCTTCATCAGCCAGTGCGCGATGCGGCGCAGCAGCTCGGCATGCGGGCCGCCGCCGTCATGGCCGCGCGCCCACAGCCAGATGTGGTCGGACTGAAGCTGCGCCACGCGGCCGGCGCCGACGCGGTCGAGCAGCAGGAGCGGGCGGCCCTGCGCGGCGACGAGAAGGTTCTGGCCGCGGCGCTGGTCCGCGTCGACGGTGCTGTACCAGCGACCCCAGCCGGGCTCCGCGCCCTCCGCGCCGAGGCCCGGGAGCTCGGCCGTGACGGGGTGGCGCCTGCCGGCGTCGGTGGGCGCGGGACGGTAGCCCTGCTCGAGGACGCGCCCGCTCGGGACCGCCGGCATGATCTGCCCGACGGGCGAGTTGAACAGCGAGTTGTTCGGGCCCTGGTTCGGGCCGACCGCGAGCAGCAGCGCGCCGCCGCGCCGCACCCAGCGCACGATGTTGTCGAGGTAGACCTGGGCGAGCACGTCGCGGCGGCGGTAGCGGTCGAAGACGATGAGGTCGAACTCGTCGAGCTTGACCTCGAAGAGCTCGCGGATCGGGAAGGCGATCAGCGACAGCTCGTTCACCGGCGTGAAGTCCTGCGCCTCGGGCGGCCGCAGGATCGTGAAGTGGACGAGGTCGACCGCGGGGTCGGACTTGAGCAGCGCGCGCCAGGTCCGCTCGCCGGGATGCGGCTCGCCCGTCACCAGCAGCACGCGCAGGCGGTCGCGCACGCCGGACACCGCGACGACCGCGCGGTTGTTCTCCAGCGTCAGCTCGCGCGAGCCGGCCTCGACGGAGACCTCGAAGAGCGACGTGCCCGCGCGCTCGAGCACGAACTCCACCTCCTGCGCGACGCCGGTGCGCAGCGTCAGCACGCGCGTCTCGCCGCCGTCGCGGCGCAGCTCGACGCGCGCCGTGCCCTGCGCCGCGCCCGGCCCGTCGTCGATGCGCAGTGTCATGGTCTGCGGCTTCCCGACGATCGCGTAGGTCGGCGCCTGCTCGACGACGAGGCGCCGGTCGCGCTCGCCGCGCTCGCCGGTCAGCAGCACATGGACCGGCGCGGGCCATGCCTCCCTGGAGATGCGCCCTGCCTCCGGCGCGTCGTGGACCTGGCCGTCCGTCAGCATCACCACGCCGCCGAGCCGCGCGCGGGGCACGTCCGAGAGCGCGCGCTCGAGCGCGCCCACGAGGCGCGTGCCGTCGGCGTCGATGCCGCCGCCGGCGCCGGCGCGCACCACGCGCAGCTCGAGGTCGGCCAGGCCGTCGGCGCGCGCGCGCAGCCGCGCGAGCGCCTCCTCGGTGCGCGCGCGGCGCTCGCCGATGTCCTGGCTGCGGGAGTCGTCGACCACCACGACGCCGATGTCCGGCAGCGGCCTGCGCTCCTCGACCAGCGCGATCGGGTTGGCCAGCGCGGCGAGCAGCGCCGCGATGGCGAGCATGCGCCACCAGCGGCCGGGCGCGCGCGCGGCGAAGGTCGCGGCGAGCAGCGCCGCGCCGGCGAGCGCGAGCGTGGCGATCGCCCACCAAGGGACCGCTGGCGCGAAGGCGATGGAGACCTCGCCGCTCATCGCCGCAGGCGCTCGAGTATGGAGTCCACGTGGACCTGGTCGCCCTTGTAGTTGCCGGTGAGGGCGTACATCGCGACGTTGACGCCGAAGCGCACGGCGAACTCGCGCTGCGTCTCGCCACCGGGCACCGCGGCGTAGAGCGGACGGCCCTGGCGGTCGGTGGCCCAGGCCGCGGCCCAGTCATGCGCGCCGATGATGACCGAGGAGACGCCGTCGTTGGTCGCGCGGCCGTCGCTCTCCACCCAGACTGGCGCGCCGGCGTAGCGGCCGGGGAAGTCGGAGAGCAGGTAGAAGGCCTTGGTCAGGACGTGGCCCTCTGGCACCGGCACGAGCGGCGGCAGGTCGAGCCCGCGCAGGATCTCGCGCAGGCGCTGCGCCGCCGGGCCGGTGCCCGCGCCCGGGCGCGCCAGCTCGACCTCGCGCGTGTCGAACAGGATCATGCCGCCATTGCGCAGGTAGGCCTGCACGCGCGCCATCGCCGCCGGGGCGGGCCGCGGCGCGCCGGGCGCGATCGCCCAGTAGACGAGCGGGAAGAAGGAGAGCTCGTCGACCTCGATGTCGAGCTCGACGGGCGGCCCCGGGTCGATCGAGGTGCGACGGCTGAGCACCGCGCCGAGCCCGACGAGCCCCGCGCGCGTCACGTCGTCGACCTGCTGCACGCCGGTGCGCACGTAGCCGAAATGCGTCGAGAGCGACGCGGCGATGCCCGCGTCGTCGTCGCGCGTCGCGCGCGGCGCGGGCTGCTGCGCGCCTGCATGCCCCGCGACGAGGCCCGACAGGAGGAGCACCGCCGCGAGCGTCGCGACCGCGCCGCGCCGGGCGCGCAGCGCGCCGCGCAGGAAGAGGCTCGCCGCGAAGTCGACGAGCAGCAGCGCCAGCGCCGCCACGAGCAGCCAGGGCTTGGCGTCCGTCTCGCTCGCCGCGGCGTAGGCGCCCTCGCGCACGCCGTCGGGAAGCGCGCCGACCGGCGCGTAGGCCGCGAGCGCGGCGGAGAGGTTGAGCGCGCGCCGCGCGCCCTCGCTGCCGTACCAGCCCGGCGGATGGCGCGGGCTGGCGGCGGCGCGCGGGATGTCGGCGCCGGCGATCGCCGCCGCAGCGGGCGGAGGCGCGTCGAGCCGGCCGAAGCCGTCGAGCGCGGCGACGGGGGCGAGCAGGCCGCCCGCGCCCTCGGCGCCGACGCCCTGGCTCAGCGCGACGACGCGCTGGAGCATCTCGACGAAGAGGCCGGAGAGCGCGAGGCTCGACCAGTCCGGCGTCGCCGTGGTGTGCACGAGCACGACCCAGCCCTCGCCGCGGCGGTCGGCGGTGACGAGCGGCGTGCCGTCGGCCAGCCGCGCCCAGCTGCGCTGCTGCAGGTCGAGGCTCGGCTCGGCGAGGACCTGGCGGGTGACGCGCACGTCCTCCGGCACGGCGAGGCCGGCGAAGGGGCTGGCCGCGTCGAAGGGCGCGAGGCCGGCAGGCTGCGCCCAGGTCAGCGCGCCGCCGAAGGTGCGGCTGCCGCCCGCGCGCAGCGTGACGGGCACCAGCTCGTCCGCGCCCTCGGCGAGGCTCGGGCCGGCGAAGCGCAGGAGCAGGCCGCCCTTGCGGACCCACGCATCGACCGCCGCGAAGTCGGCGTCGGCGAGGCGCCCGGTGTCCGCGAGCACGAGCACGGCGAGCTCGCGCTGCATCAGCTCAGCGATCGCGCCGGTGCGCAGGTCGGCGAGCGGCGCGAGCGCGCGCTGCACGTAGTAGGTCTGCGCGAGCAGGGGCTGCGCGCGCTCCGCGCCGCCGGCGGTGACGATGCCGACGGGACGGCGGCGGAAGCGCTCGTCGAGCAGCACGGCGGCGCCCGCGCTGGCCTCCCCCTCGATCTCGACCCGCGCGGCGCGGTTGCGGATCTCGGCGGGCAGCGCGAGGCGCGCGCTTGCCCGCGCCTCGCCCTCGGCGAAGGTCGCGGCCTCGCGCGCGAGCAGCCGCCCGTCCTCCGCGAGGACGCGCAGCACGACGCGTTCCGGCGCGCCGGGGGCGATCCGCCGCGCCTGGAGCACCAGCGCGCCGGGCTCGGTCGCCGGAGGGAGGACGAGGCGCGCGGACTGGGCCGGCGGCTCGCGCAGGAACTCCACCTGGCCGATGGCGGCGAGCGACGCGAGCAGCGGCGCGAGCTCCCCGTCGTCGACGCCGTCGCCGAGATAGACCGTCGTCGCGAGCGTGCCGAGCCGCAGCTCCTCGACCGCGCGGCGCGCCGCGGCGCGATCGACCGGCCAGGGCTTCGGCTGCAGCGCAGCGGCCGTGGCGCGCACGTCGCCCGCGCGCGACAGGCGTCCCGCGCGTGGCGGGTCGCCGGCCAGGCCGGGCGCGGTCGTCACCAGCATCACGGGCCGTGCCTCGCGCTCCGCGCGGTCCAGCAGCCCGTCGATCGTGCGCCGGCGCGCTTCCCAGTTGCGCGCCGCTGCCCAGCCGTCGTCGACCACGACGAGCAGCGGGCCGTTGCCCGCGAGCCGTGCCTGCGGGTTCAGGATCGGGTGGGCGAGGGCGAGGATCACGAGCGCCGCGACGGCGAGGCGCAGCAGCAGCAGCCACCAGGGCGTGCGCGCGGGCGTCTCCTCGCGCGGCCGCAGCCGCAGCAGGATCGCGATCGCGGGGAAGGAGACCTCGCGCGGCGCGGGCGGCGTCACGCGCAGCAGCAGCCAGAGCGCCGGCAGCGCCGCGAGCGCGACCAGCCAGAGCGGCGACAGGAAGGCGAGCGCGCCGAGGCCGGTCACCGGCGCGATCCCCCGCGCCCGTCCGCCGCGCGCGACAGCAGCTGCCACAGCGCCATGAGCGCGCTCTCCGGCGAGCGGTCGGTGCGATGCGACAGCAGCGGCCAGCCGAGCGCGCGCGCGATGTCGCGCAGGCCCGCGCGATGCGACGCGAAGGCGCGCGCGTAGTCCTCGCGCATCGCCTCGACGCGCGGCACCAGCATCTCGCCGTCCTGCTCCAGCCCCTCGAAGCGCGTGCGGCCCGAGAAGGGCAGCGTCTCCTCCGCGGGGTCGCAGACCTGCAGCAGCGCGCCCTCGACGCCGGAGGCCGCGAGGGCGCGCAGGCTGGCGTCGAGCGCGGGCAGCTCGCCAAGGAAGTCGCCCACGAGCACGACGCTGGCATGGCGTGGCAGGCGCTCGGCCGGCGGCAGGCCGGGGTCGCGCGCGCCGGGCGCGTCGTCCAGCCGCTCCGCGAGCCGCGCGATCGCGGCGCGGCCGGAGACCGGGCGCATGCCCGCGCCGAGCAGCGCCACGCGCTCGCCACCGCGCGACAGCAGCGACGCGAGCGCGAGGAGGAGGAGCTCGGCGCGCTCGAGCTTGGTCGGCAGCGCCTCGGACGAACGCCAGCGCATCGACGCCGAGGCGTCGCGCCAGAGCCAGGCGGATTGCGCGGCCTCCCACTCCGTCTCGCGCACGAAGACATGCGAGCGCTTGGCGCTCTGGCGCCAGTCGATGCGGACCAGCGCGTCGCCGGGGGCGTAGCGGCGGAACTGCCAGAAGGCCTCGCCCTGCCCGACGCGGCGCCGTCCATGGACGCCCTGCAGCACGGTCATCGCGACGCGCTCGGCCGCGACCTGCAGCGCGGGCAGGCGGCTGGCGACGGCCTCCGCCCGGGCCCGCCTGCGGTCGACGCCGTCCTCGCGGTGCCTTGCCTCGACCATCGCAGGGGTCCCCGGAGCCGTTGCGGCCGCGCGGGTCAGGCGAGGCGTTCGGCGAGCCGGGCGATCACGCCGTCGACCGTCAGGCCGTCGGCGCGCGCCGCGAAGCTGAGCGCCATGCGGTGGCGCAGCACGGGCCGCGCCAGCGCGGCGACGTCGTCGACCGAGGGCGCGAGGCGGCCGTCGAGCACGGCGCGCGCCCGGCACGCCAGCATCAGCGCCTGGCCGGCGCGCGGCCCCGGGCCCCAGACGACATGGCGCTGCACGTCCTCGATGTCGGAGGTCTCCGGCCGGCCTGCGCGCACCAGCGACAGGATCGCGTCGACGACGCTGTCGCCGACGGGGATGCGGCGGATCAGCTGCTGCGCGGCGAGAAGCTCGTCCGCGCCGATGGCGCGCGTCGCCACCTCCTCGCTCGCGCCCGTGGTCGCGATCAGCATGCGGCGCTCGGCCTCCGGGTCCGGATAGCCGACGTCGATCTGCAGGAGGAAGCGGTCGAGCTGCGCCTCGGGCAGCGGGTAGGTGCCCTCCTGCTCGATCGGGTTCTGCGTCGCGAGCACGTGGAAGGGCTGCGGCAGCGGATGGTAGGCGCCGCCCACCGAGACGCGTCGCTCCTGCATCGCCTGCAGCAGCGCCGACTGCGTGCGCGGGCTGGCGCGGTTGATCTCGTCGGCCATCAGAAGCTGGCTGAAGACCGGGCCGCGGATGAAGCGGAAATGGCGCTTGCCCGCGTCGTCCTCCTCGAGGACCTCGGAGCCGATGATGTCCGCGGGCATCAGGTCCGGCGTGCACTGCACGCGGCGGTCCTCGAGGCCGAGCACGGTGCCCAGCGTCTCGACCAGCCTCGTCTTGGCGAGGCCCGGCACGCCGATCAGCAGCACGTGGCCGCCCGCCAGCAGCGTGACCAGCGCGTGCTCGACCACCTCGCCCTGGCCGAAGATGACGCGCGCGATCCGGCCGCGGACCTCCGCCATGCGCTCGCCGAGGCGCTCGACCGCCGCGACGATCTCCGCGGGCGACGAAACGGCGGCGGTTTGGCCGGAGGCCTCGGGCTTGCTATCCACGGTCGGCACGCGAATCTCCTCAAGGGGCTGCCGCCCGGCCCGGGCGGCGGTTGCGCGCCGCGCCCGGCGATCGCTTCGCCAGGCGAGGCATGAACAGGACTCCTGACCTATGACCCGAGGCCGTCCGATCAACTCCGCCGAAGGAAAAGCCGCCGGCGCGGCGGGGAGCGCGGCGATGCCGCAACTCGCTTCCGTGTGCGGATCGTTCCCGATCCGCATCGCGCGCGACGGCACGTGGTTTTACCATGGCTCTCCGATCGGCCGCAAACCGCTGGCCCGCCTGTTCTCGACCATCCTCGCGCGGCGCGAGGATGGCTCGTACTGGCTGTCGACGCCCTACGAGAGCGGCCGCATCGAGGTCGACGACGTGCCCTTCGTGGCCGTCCTGTGCGAGGTGCGCGGCGAGGGCCCGGCGCGCGAACTGGCCTTCACCACCAACCTCGACGAGGTCGTGGTCGCGGACGCGGCGCATCCCGTCGAGATGCGCGGCACGGCCGAGGAACCGGCGCCCTACCTGCTGGTCCGGCCGGGCCTCGAGGCGCGCATCGCGCGCGCGGTCTTCTACCAGCTGGTCGATCTCGCCGAGGAGGTCCCGGGCCCGGACGGGACGCCTCGCCTCGCCGTGCGCAGCGCGGGCTGCTTCTTTCCCCTCGAGCCGGCCGAGGGAGTAGGCTCGGGCCGGACATGACCGACCGGCAGGACGACCTCACCAGCGCCGCGCTGCGCGCGCGCATCGCCGCCGCCTCCGGCAGCCCCGGGCTGCGCGGCTCGGCCGTGCCCGGGCGCGTCGGGCTGCGCGGCGACCACGACTTCGACCCGCTGCTGCGTCCGGAGGGACCGCTGGTCGCCGCCGCGGTGCTCGTGCCGGTCATAGAGGCGCGCGAGGGGCTGCGCGTGCTGCTGACGCGCCGCACCGCGCACCTGCAGGCCCATGCCGGGCAGATCAGCTTCCCCGGCGGGCGGTTCGAGACCGAGGACGCCGACGCCGCGGCCTGCGCGCTGCGCGAGGCGGAGGAGGAGATCGGGCTCGACCGCGGCCGCGTCGAGGTGCTGGGACGGCTCGACACCTATGTCACGCGCACCGGCTACGAGGTGACGCCGGTCGTCGGCCTCGTCGCGCCGCCCTTCGACCTGCGCGCCGACCCGCACGAGGTCGCGGAGATCTTCGACGTGCCGCTCGGCTTCGTGATCGACCCGCGCAACCGCGAGCGTCGCGCGCGCGAGTTCAACGGCGCGCGGCGCGAGTTCTGGGCGATCCCCTACGGCGACTACTTCATCTGGGGCGCGACGGCCGGGATGATCGTCAACCTCTCCGACGTGCTGCTCGCGCCATGATCCGCCTCCTCGCCGAGTTCCTGCTGCCGCTGCTCGCGCCGACCATCGCCTACGCGATCTGGCGCGCGATCGCCGCGCGCCGCGCCGCCGCGCCAGGCGATGGCGAGCCCGGCGGCGCGCCCGCGGCGACGCCGTGGCGCGAGGCGCCATGGATCTGGCTCGGCGGCACCGGCATCGTCCTCGTGGTCGTCGTGGCGGCCACGCTCGGCCTGACGCGCAGCCTCGGCGACATCGGCGGCGGCACCTATGTCGCGCCGCGCAGCGTCGATGGCCGCATCGTGCCGGGTCATATCGAGCCGCCGGCAAAGCGATGAGCGGCGGCGTGGCCCCGGGCCGCCTGCCGGCCGAGGGCTGGCTGGTCGAGCCGGACACGATCCGCCTCGTGGAGGCGCTTCGCTCCGGCGGCGGCGCGATGCGCTTCGTCGGCGGCTGCGTGCGCGACACGATCCTCGGCGGGCGCGCCGTCGAGGACATCGACGTCGCCACGCCCGACCCGCCCGATGTCGTCATGCGCAGGCTGGCGGCGGCCGGGCTGCGCGGCCTGCCGACCGGCATCGCCCATGGCACGGTCACCGCGCTCTCCGGCGCGCGGCGCTTCGAGGTGACGACGCTGCGCCGCGACGTCGAGACCGATGGCCGCCATGCGCGCGTCGCCTTCACCGACGACTGGCGCGAGGACGCGGCGCGGCGCGACTTCACGATGAACGCGATGTCGGCCGATCCCGACGGGCTGGTGCACGACTATTTCGGCGGGCGCGAGGACCTGCGCGCGGGCTGCGTGCGCTTCGTGGGCGACCCCGCAGCGCGCATCGCCGAGGACCGGCTGCGCCTGCTGCGCTTCTGGCGCTTCCATGCGCGCTATGGCCGCGGCGCGCCGCGCGTGGCGGAGCGCGCCGCGTGCCGCGCGGCGGCGCCCGGCCTCTCCCTGCTCTCGGGCGAGCGTGTGCGCGACGAGATGCTGAAGCTGCTCGCCGCGCGCGACCCCGCGGCGAGCCTCGCCGACATGGCGGAGGACGGGATCCTCGCGGCGGCGCTGGGCGCGGGTCCGTTCGATGTCGCCACGATCGCCCCGCTCGCGCGGCTCGAGCCGGATGGCCGCGCGCATGCCGTGCTGCGGCTCGCCGCGCTGCTGCCGGCGGGAAGCCCGCGCGCGCGCGCGCTCGAGATCGCGCGGCGGCTGCGCCTGTCCTCGGCGCAGCGCGACCGGATCATCGCCGTGCTCTCGCCGGCGCCCGAGGGCGGGGCGGCCGCGGCGGCGCGCGCCCTGCGCCTTGCCATCCATCGCGACGGCACCGAGGCCGTGCGGGACCGCGTGCTGCTCGCCGCCGCGCGCGCGCGGCCAGTCGCCGACGCGACCGCGGCGCTGGCGACGATCGCGGCCTGGGAGCATCCGCGCCTGCCGGTGGCGGGCGGGGACGTGATGGCCCTTGGCTACGCGGCGGGGCGCGAGGTGGGGCGCCTGCTCGGCGCGGTGGAGGAATGGTGGGCGGCGCGCGACTTCGCGCCGGACCGCGCCGCCTGCCTCGCCGAGCTGCGCCGCCTCACGGCCATGTCGCCACCGGCGGCAGGCTCATGAGGATCGCCTCGGGGTTGCCGCCGGTCATCAGCCCGAACTTGGTGCCGCGGTCGTAGACGAGGTTGAATTCCGCGTAGCGCCCGCGCCGCGCGAGCTGCGTCGCCCTGTCGGCCTCGGTCCAGGGCAGCTCCATGCGCCGGCGCACGATCGGCAGGTAGGCGTCGAGGAAGGCCGTGCCGACGTCGCGTGTGAAGGCGAAGTCGGACTCCCAGGAGCCGGTGTCGAGCGTGTCGTAGAAGATGCCCCCGACGCCGCGCGGCTCGCCGCGATGGGGGATGAAGAAGTATTCGTCGCACCACTTGCTGAAGCGCGGGTGGTAGGCGGGATCGTGGCGGTCGCAGGCGGCCTTGAGCACGGCGTGGAAATGCGCGGTGTCCTCGGCGACCGGCGCGGTCGTCGGGTTGAGGTCGGCGCCGCCGCCGAACCAGGTCTTCGTGGTCGCGATGTGCCGCGTGTTCATGTGCACGGCGGGCACCAGCGGCGAGCGCATGTGCGCGACGAGGCTGATGCCCGAGGCCCAGAAGCGCGGGTCCTCGGCGGCGCCGGGGACCTGGCGGCGGAACTCGGGGCTGAACTCGCCCCAGACGGTGGAGACGTTGACGCCCACCTTCTCGAAGACCCGCCCGCGCATCGTCGACATGACGCCGCCGCCGCCGCCCTCGCGGTCCCATGCCTTGCGCTCGAACCGGCCGGGCGGGAGCCCGGCATGCGGGCCGCCCTGGAGCGCGTCCTCGAGCGCCTCGAAGGCGGCGCAGATGCGGTCGCGCAGGTCCTCGAACCACGCGCGCGCCATGTCGCGGCGTCCATTGGTGCTCTCGGTCACGTCGTCGCCTTTCCGGGGAAAGCCCCTGTCTGCCTCAGCGCCTCGCCAAGCGCCAGCGCCGCGGCCAGGGCGACGTTGAGCGAGCGCGCGCCGGGCCGCATCGGGATCCTGACCGCCGCGTCCGCCGCCGCGCGGACCGTCGCGGGGACGCCGGCCGATTCGCGGCCGACCAGCAGCGTGTCGCCGGGCGCGAAGGCGAAGCCCGGCAGCTCCTCCGCGCCCGCGGTCGTGAGCAGCACGAGGCGCCCGCCGGGCGCCCCGGCGCGCGCGGCGCGGAATGCCTCCCACGAGGCGTGCCGCCGCAGCTCGGCGAGGTCGAGGTAGTCGAGGCCGGCGCGCCGCATCCGCGCGTCGCTCCATGCGAAGCCGCAGGGCTCGATCACGTCGACGCCGACGCCCAGGCACGCCGCGAGCCGCAGCATGGCGCCGGTATTCTGCGGGATGTCGGGCTCGAAGAGGGCGAGGCGCATGGATGGCATGGCGGGGAGGGGCCGCGGGCGGTCGCGAGGCTTGGCAACGCGCCGGGGTTTCTAGTATAGCCCTCGGCGTCGTTTCGCATGCCGTTGGCGCTTCTTCCTGACCGATGCGGCAGGATGTCGCAGCGATGGTCCGCGGGCGTCTTGGGCATCAAACTTTTCGTCAGGCATTGCGAGACTAGCTCAGCGAATCAGATGGATCCCCGACAGGCGGCCGCCGGACGGCGCCGCCCGCCGCGGGAGGGGTTTGCAGGACATGTCTCGCGGGGCATGGCGGTTACCTGGGGCCGGGTCCAGCCCGGCTTCTTGAGGCGACGAGGGAACGAATGGGCAGTTCAGGGACGTCCGCCGCAGCGGCGGGACATCACGGCCAGGCGACGCGCCGGGATTTCCTCTATCTCGCCGCGGGAGGGTTCGGGGCGGTCGGCGCCGGCGCCGCGCTCTGGCCCTTCATCCACTCCATGAACCCGGCGGCCGACGTGCTGGCCCTCGCGTCGACCGAGGTCGACCTGAAGCCGATCCAGCAGGGCCAGCGCATCACGGTGACGTGGCGCGGCAAGCCGGTCTTCATCGACCATCGCACCGCGGACCAGATCAAGTCCGCGCGCGACGTCGGGCTGCAGGAGCTTCCCGACCCGCAGGCCGACCAGAAGCGCGTGAAGTCCGGCAAGGACCAGTGGCTGGTCGTCCTCGGCGTCTGCACGCATCTCGGCTGCGTGCCGCTCGGGCAGAAATCGGGCGAGTCGAAGGGCGAGTACGGCGGATGGTTCTGCCCCTGCCACGGCTCGCACTACGACACGTCGGGGCGCATCCGGAAGGGACCGGCGCCGAAGAACCTCGAGGTTCCCGACTTCACCTTCGTCAACGACACCCTGATCCGGATCGGCTGAGGCCCTCGCCATGGCGCAGAACAACGGCTTCTTCGAGAACCCCACCGTCAAGTGGATCGAGCACCGGCTGCCGATCTTCTCGTTCCTCGACCACAGCCTCGGCTCGCAATACCCGACGCCGCGGAACCTGAACTACTGGTGGAACTTCGGCTCGCTCGCCGGGTTCATGCTGGTCGTCATGATCCTGTCCGGCGTGTTCCTGGCGATGAACTACACGCCGCATGTCGACCATGCCTTCGGCTCGGTCGAGCGCATCATGCGCGACGTCAACTACGGCTGGCTGATCCGCTACATCCACATGAATGGCGCCTCGATGTTCTTCATCGTGGTGTACATCCACATCTTCCGCGGCCTCTACTTCGGCTCGTACAAGCCGCCGCGCGAGATCCTCTGGTGGCTGGGCATCGTCATCCTCCTGCTCATGATGGCGACCGCCTTCATGGGCTACGTGCTCCCCTGGGGCCAGATGAGCTTCTGGGGCGCCACGGTGATCACCAACCTCTTCTCGGCGATCCCGCTGGTCGGCGACAAGATCGTGACGCTCCTCTGGGGCGGCTTCTCGGTCGACAACGCGACGCTGAACCGCTTCTTCGCCCTGCACTACCTGCTGCCCTTCGTGATCGCGGGCGTCGTCGTGCTGCACATCTGGGCGCTGCATGTCCACGGGTCGAACAACCCGCTCGGCATCGACGCGCGCGGCCCGCAGGACAAGATCCCGTTCCACCCGTACTACACGGTGAAGGACGCGTTCGGGCTCGCGGTGTTCATGATCTTCTTCATGTTCTTCGTGTTCTTCGCGCCGAACTTCTTCGGCGAGCCGGACAACTACATCCCGGCGAACCCGATGGTGACGCCCGCGCACATCGTGCCGGAATGGTACTTCCTGCCGTTCTACGCGATCCTGCGCTCGGTCACGTTCAACATCCTGTTCATCGACGCCAAGCTCGGCGGCGTGCTCGCGATGTTCGGCTCGATCCTGATCCTGTTCCTGCTGCCCTGGCTCGACACCAGCCGCGTGCGCTCGGGCCGGTTCCGCCCGGTGTTCAAGGTCTTCTACTGGCTGTTCTTCGTCGTCTGCATGCTGCTCGGCTGGGTCGGCGGCCAGCCGGCCGACGCGACCGCCGCGGGGATCCCGCTGCTGCGCATCGGGCAGGTCTGCACCTTCTGGTACTTCTTCCACTTCGTCGTGGTCCTGCCGCTCCTGGGGTGGTTCGAGCGCCCCCGGCCGCTGCCGATCTCGATCAGCCAGCCGGTCCTCGGGGGTGGTCGCATCGCCGCCGCGGCTGCGTCCAAGCCGATGGAGAAGGCGTGATGTCGCGGATGCGCAAGCTCGTCGTCGCCGGCGCCCTGGCGCTCGGCATCGCGTCGCCCGGCTTCGCGGCCGAGGCGCCGAAGCCTCCGTCCCAGAGCTGGGGTTTCGAGGGGCTCTTCGGGACCTATGACCGGGCGTCCCTGCAGCGTGGCTACCAGGTCTACAAGGAGGTCTGCGCCTCCTGCCATTCGCTGGGCCAGATCCGCTACCGCGACCTTGGCGTCTCGCCGGGGGGCATCGGGCTCGGCTACAGCGAGGACGAGGTCAAGGCGATCGCGGCCGAGTTCAAGGTCATGGATGGCCCGAACGACAACGGCGAGATGTTCGAGCGCACCGCGCGCCCGGCCGATCGCCTGCACAGCCCGTTCGCCAACGAGAAGGCGGCGCGCTCGGCCAACAACGGCGCCTATCCGCCGGACCTCTCGCTGATCGTCGAGGCGCGCAAGAACGGCGCCGACTACCTCTATGCCCTGCTCACCGGCTACAAGGATCCGCCGGCCGGGGTCACGCTCAACGAGGGCATGCACTACAACGCGTGGTTCCCCGGCTTCCAGATCGCCATGGGATCGCCGCTCTCCGACGATCGCGTCACCTATGGCGACGGGACGAAGGCAACCGTCTCGCAGATGGCGCGCGACGTGACGGTCTTCCTCGCCTGGGCCTCGGAGCCGAACCTCGAGCAGCGCAAGGCGCTGGGCCTCAAGGTCATCCTGTTCCTGATCATCCTCTCGGGCATCCTCTACGCCGCGAAGCGGAAGATCTGGTCGGACGTGCACTGACGCTTCCTTCGCCGCGCGAAGGACGACGGGCGGATCCATCGGATCCGCCCGTCCTGCTTGCGGGCCCCGCTGGCGGCGCGGCGGACGCTCAGAGGCAGCCCAGCCACATCAGGTCGAGGATGAGCGCGGGGCCGCGCGCGGCCCAGGCGACGAGCGACAGCGAGACCAGCGCGAGCGCGCCGAAGGCGAACCAGCGGGGCATCCCGCCCATCACGCCGCCCCCGCGGGCGCGAGGCGCCTGACCGGCTGCTCGCGGATCGGCCAGTGCAGCAGCGCCGAGGCCACGCCGAGCGCCACCGAGAGCCACCACATCGCGTCGTAGTTCCCGACCATGTCGTAGATCCTCCCGCCCAGCCAGGAACCGAGGAACGACCCGACCTGGTGGGAGAAGAACACGAAGCCGTAGAGCATCGACATGTAGGCCGGGCCGAACAGCGTCGCCACGAGGCCGCTGGTGAGCGGCACCGTGGACAGCCAGAGCAGGCCGAGCGAGGCGCCGAAGGCGAGCACCGTGAACTCGTTCTTGGGCGCGAGGATGAAGGCGAGGAACACGGCGGCGCGCGCGAGGTAGAGCAGCGCCAGCAGGTTCTTCTTCACGTAGCGCCCGCCGAGCACGCCGGCGGCGTAGGACCCGATGATGTTGAACAGGCCGGTGAGCGCCAGCGTCCAGGCCGCGAGATCCGCGGGCAGGCCCTGGTCGCCGAGGAAGGCGGGCAGGTGGGTCGCCACGAAGACGACATGGAAGCCGCAGACGAAGAACCCGGCGGTCAGCAGCCAGAAGCCGCGGTGGCGGAAGGCCTCGGCGAGCGCCTCGCGCAGGGTCTGCGCCGCGGCGGAGGCCGGCTGGGCCGCCACGGGCACGTCGCGCAGGAGCCAGAGCAGGGGCAGCATCGCCATCGCGGTCGCGCCCATCGCCACGAAGGCGCCGGGCCAGCCGAGCCCGCCGATGAGCGCCTGCGTGTAGGGCACCATGGTGAACTGGCCGACCGAGCCGCCCGCCATCAGGATCCCGAGGGCGAGGGAGCGCCGCTCGGCCGGCACCATGCGGCCGACCGCGCCGATCAGCGTGCCCTGTCCCCCCGCGGCCAGCGCGGCGCCGATGAGCACGTTGCCGAGCACGATCTCCACCGGGCCGGTCGTCATGGACAGGACCCAGAGGCCTGCGGCGTAGAGGAGCGTGCCGGCGACGCCGGTGCGGGCCGCGCCGAAGCGGTCCGCGAGCGCGCCGAAGAAGGGCGACATGGCGCCCCAGAGCAGGTTCTGGAGGCCGACCGCGAAGGTGAAGAGCTCCCGGCCGATGCCGAAATCCGTGCTGATCGGCTTCACGAACAGGCCGAAGCCGGAGCGCAGCCCCATCGCGATGGTCATGACGCTCGCCGTGGCGGCGACCACGGCCCACATGCGGGGCGTGATTGCGGGGGCTGGACTGGACATGGGTAGCGAGTCTAAACGCGAAACGCGCAGGTTGCGCCCCCCAATTCGCCGCCTCGCGCGGAAACCGGAGACACAGCATGGCCAGCCAGAACGCCCACCCGCCCGGAACGCCCCCGTTGCTCGGCATCATCGGCGGCAGCGGCGTCTACGAGATCGACGGGCTCAGGAACGTGCAGTGGCAGCGCGTGCTCTCCCCCTGGGGCGAGCCCTCGGACGAGCTCATGTTCGGCGAGCTCGATGGACAGCGCCTGGTCTTCCTGCCCCGCCACGGGCGCGGGCACCGCATCCCGCCCTCGCAGCTCAACTACCGCGCCAACATCGACGCGCTGAAGCGCGCGGGCTGCACCGAGGTGCTCTCCGTGTCCGCGGTCGGCAGCCTGCGCGAGGACCTGCCGCCGGGCAGCTTCGTCGTCTGCGACCAGTTCATCGACCGCAGCTTCGCGCGCGAGAAGTCGTTCTTCGGCCCGGGCTGCGTGGCGCATGTCTCGATGGCGGACCCGGTCTGCCGGCGCATGGGCGACGCGCTCGAGGCCGCGGGACGGGCGGCGGGCATCGCGCTGCGCCGCGGCGGCACATACCTGACGATGGAGGGGCCGCAATTCTCCACGCGCGCGGAATCGCGCCTCTACCGGCAATGGGGCTGCGACGTGATCGGCATGACCAACATGCCGGAGGCCAAGCTCGCCCGCGAGGCCGAGCTCTGCTACGCGACCGTCGCGATGGTGACGGACTACGACTGCTGGCATGACGGCCACGACCACGTGACCGTCGACGCCGTCATCAAGGTGCTGCATTCGAACGCGGCGAAGGCGCGCGCCCTCGTCCGCGCCGTCGCCCCGATGCTGCGCGCCCGCGCCACGTCCTGCCATGCCGGCTGCCACACCGCGCTCGACACGGCGATCGTCACGCAGCCCGCTTCGCGCGATCCCGGCCTGGTGCAGCGGCTCGACGCGGTCGCCGGCCGCGTGCTCGCGCGGGGCTGACATGGGCGGCGTGATCCGGGTCGCGCCCGGCGCCGGCAACGACCTGCAGGAGGCGGTCGACCGGGCGCATCCCGGCGACGAGATCCTGCTCCTCGCGGGCGAGCACCGCCACCGTGCCACGATCAGGCATGGCGGCCGGGCGGGCCAGCCGCTGGTGGTCCGGGGCGAGGAGGGCGCGCACCTCGTCGGCCCCGCGCTCCCCAGCCCGCCCGACCTGTTCCGCATGGGCATCGATGGCCTGCCGAGCCTCGCGACCTGGGCGTTCCTGCGCATCCTGCGCTGCGGCCATGTCGTGGTGCGCGACCTGCGGATGGAATCCTGCTGGCCGAGCGGCGTCTACGCCGAGGACGCCTGGGACCTCGCCTTCGAGGGGTGCAGAATCGAGGGCGGTTCCTATCCCTTCTTCGTCCGCGACACGCGCATCAAGGACCCGCGGTCGCGCGGCATCGTGGTGCGCCGCTGCCGCTGGGTCCAGGACACGCGGATCTGGAAGGATCTGAAGTGGAAGGACGTCCACCACGGCGACCTCGAGTACCTGAACGGGGCGCTGCTCGGCACGGCGGATGTCCTCGGCGGCATCGAGTTCTCCGGCAACGTCGTCGAGGACGCGTTCAACGCGATGCGCTTCGACATCACCGGCCAGCTGCGCGACGGCTTCCCCGAGGAGGTGGCGCGCCGCAACCGCGACATCTTCGTCTTCGACAACCGCTTCGAGCGGATCCGCGACAACGTCCTGGAGCCCGAGAGCTGGGCCTGGAACATGCACTTCCACCACAACGTGGTGGTGGATGGCCATGCGCCGGTCTCGCTGGACGGCGTCGGCGGTGGCTTCTGGTACATCTACGCCAACCAGTTCCGCTTTTTGACCCGCCCCGGCCGCCCGGTCCGCGGCCACTCGGCCCGCAGCGGCAAGATCATCAAGCTCGCCGGCTATCCCGCGCATCCGTCGCGGCGCTGGTACTTCCTCTCGAACAGCATCTTCTGCCGCAGCGCCGTGCTGGGCGACGGCGACAGCTTCGGCGTTCCGATCTGGAACCTCGTCGCGCATGACAACGTCATCGCCGGCGGCGAGCCGGTCCACGACGGGACCGAGTTCGCTTGCCCGCCATGCATCAACGCCATCGACCTCGATTTCGTCCTGCGTGGCGACACGGAATTCGCGGGCACGGTGACCAACCTCTC
>Ga0255220_1000417_pt1 | contig 17554 bp, 17 predicted proteins | sample Miss_Colum_RepB__FD_188423 | JGI IMG/M metagenome (GOLD analysis project Ga0255220, IMG submission 188423) | Freshwater microbial communities from Mississippi River, Louisiana, United States - Miss_Colum_RepB_8d | ecosystem: Environmental > Aquatic > Freshwater > River | place: USA: Louisiana...
CGGAAATGATTCCTCCGTCTTTCAAGCCCTGCCGTCTGCCAGCGAACATTGGCAGACATGCCACTGCGACATGTTGCGCCTGAGACCCGACAAGGGCAAGCCAGCCCGGCTAGACCCTACCGGCAACGTCATCTTTAACGGGCCGACGACTTGGCACACCAGCGGCGAAAGCTCAAGACTTATGGATGCCAGGTCGACACCACCTTGGGGGTTTCCTGCGAGCGCTCACCAGCCAGTGCATACGACAAGCGGTTGGCTGCATCCATGACGGTGCGTGCATGGGCATCCAGCTGTTGCCGACTCAGGCGTGACGTCGGCCCCGAAATGCACATCGAGCCCAACAAACGCCAGTTCAGGCCGAAAACCGGTGCAGCCACGCTGGACACCTGCGGCTCACGTTCCCCCATGGACACATGGTAGCCCTGACGGCGAATCTCTTCGTACACCGATCCTGGCTCTCCTGAAAAGGCCAAAATCACACGACCCGGCGCACCCAAGTTCAGGGGAAGGCGCATGCCAATGCGCACATGGTGGCGCACGGACTGAGGGCCCTCGACGCGCGCGATGCAGGCGCGCTCCTCACCCTCGCGCACATAAAACGATGCGCTCTCCTGTGTGGCTTTGGACAAATCGCGTAGCGTCGGTTCGACCACATTGTTGATGTCGAAGCCCGCCTGATAACGCGCACCGAGCCAGCCCGCTGCAGGCCCCAGACGCCACTGCCCTTCTTCGCGCTGCACCATGTAGCCGGCCTGCGCGAGCGTACGGGCCAAGCGCAGCACCGTCGTGTTGTGCAGGCCCGTGCGGCGACTGAGCTCGGCCAGGGTGAGGTGGCGCTCGCCAATGCGGAAAGCCTCCATGATGAGCAAGGCACGGGTGACAGCGATCACCCCTCCCTCGGCCCCCTTGTCGGCACCTTCACTGCCGATGGCTATGGAATACCGTGGCATGAAACATCTTTCATTGTACGAAGATGTATTGTATCGAATGAAATACCCACCTAGAGTGCGCACCGATATTCAGCAACAACGTTCCGGAGACTTTCATGCAGACTTCCTCTATCGCACGCCGACTGGCCATGGGCCTGATCGCCAGCCTGCCGCTCATGACGGTCATGGCGCAAACCGACAGCTGGCCCGCCAAGCCGATCCGCACCATCGTGCCTTTCCCGGCAGGCGGCGGCACCGACATCGTGGCGCGTGATGTGACCCAGAAAATCTCGGCCACCACCAAATGGACCTTCGTCATCGACAACAAGCCGGGGTCGGGTGGCAACCTCGGCATCGACGCGGCGGCCAAGGCCGCGGCCGACGGCTACAGCCTGGTGATCGGTCAGACCAGCAACCTGGCCATCAACCCCTCGCTTTATGCCAAGCTGCCGTATGACCCGGTCAAGGACCTGACCCCGATCGGCCTGATCGGCAATGCCCCGCTGGTACTGGTCACTTCGATGGACTCGCCCTTCAAGACCCTGGCCGACGTAGTCAAGGCCGCCAAGGCCCAGCCCGGCCACATCAACTACGCCACCTCGGGCAACGGCACAGTGGCCCATCTGGCCACCGAGCTGTTCCAGCGCGAGGCCGGTGTCAAGCTCACCCACATCCCCTACAAAGGCGCTGCGCAAGGCATCAACGACGTGATCGGTGGCCAGGTGCAGCTGTACATGTCTTCGGTGCCCACCTTGCTCGGCCACATCAAGAACGGCAAGTTGCGCGCCCTGGCCGTGACCGCCGCCAAGCGCACCGATGACCTGCCGCAGACCCCGACCGTCGCCGAATCCGGCTACAAGGGTTTTGAAGCCGTGACCTGGTTCGGCTTGCTCGGCCCCGCCAAGCTGCCCGCAGCGGTGGTGACCACGGCCAATGCAGAGCTCAACAAGGCGCTCAATTCACCTGATCTGCGCAAGAAGCTCGAAGACCAAGGCCTGAACGTGACCCCCGGCTCGTCCGAGGAATTCGGCAAACTGATTCGAGCCGACATCGCCAAGTGGGCCCCGGTGGTCAAGGACTCCGGCGCCAAGGTCGACTGATCCGCGCCTGCGCAGCACCTGGGCATCCCATGTCGGGTCCATTCCCGTTTTCTGCCGGCACAGCCCTGGCCAGAACGCCACTGCCGACAGGCGCCTGCGACTGCCACATCCATGTGTATGACAGCCAGGTGCCCGCCGCTGCTGGCGCCAGCCTGCACCCGCCCGACGCCAGCATCGCCGACTACCAGCGTGTGCAACAACGCATGGGCACTCAGCGCGCCGTGGTGGTCACCCCGTCGACCTACGGCGCCGACAACCGACCCACGCTCGCCGCCCTGGCGCAACTGGGCTCGTCAGGACGAGGCGTGGCGGTCATCAGCGGCGACGAAAGCATGGACGCGCTGCGCTTGATGCACGAGCAGGGTGTGCGGGGTGTGCGCATCAACCTGTCGTTGGGGGTGCTGCATCAGATCAGCGACATCGAAACCGTGGCCCGGCGCATTGCCCCGCTGGGCTGGCATCTGCAACTGCTGATGCCATTGGAACAGCTGACGGCAATTGGTAAGCCGTTGCGCACGCTGCCGGTGGATCTGGTCTTTGACCATTTCGGCCGTGTCACCCCCGAGCTGTGCGGCCAGCACCAGGCGCACGAGCGCTTGCTGACCTTGCTGCAAGCGCGGCGGGCATGGGTCAAGTTGTCGGGTGGCTACCTGGTCAGCCCCACAGGCCGCAGCGACGACCCGCAGCTTCTGCCCCTGGCCCGCAGCTTCATCGACGCCGCACCCGACCGCGTGCTGTGGGGCAGCGACTGGCCGCACGCCACCGCATCGGCCGGACACCAGCCCATGCCCGACGATGCCGCGCAGGTGGATGCACTGGCCCGCTGGGCTGGTGATGCCGATGGCTTGAGACAAATCCTGGTCACCAACCCCGAACAACTTTACGGGTTCGCACCCATCACTTCCCACTGAAAAGCATGAACATGACAAAGACTTTTTTACAAGCGATACGCCTGACCCGCCGGCAGGGCCTGGCGGCCCTGGCCTTTTCCCTGACCCTGCCTGCAGCCCTGGCGCAGAACGACTGGCCAGGCACACGCCCGGTCAGCTGGGTGATCCCGTACCCGGCTGCAGGCAGCACCGATGTGCTGGGTCGCGCCCTGGTGCAACGGATTTCTGCATCCATCGGGGTCCCGGTGGTGGTTGAAAACAAGGCGGGGGCGACCGGCACCATCGGCGGCGCTTTTGTCGCCAAGTCGGCGGCCGACGGGCACACCGTGCTGCACACGACGATCGGTGCGCAGACGATTGCCCCACACCTGATGCCCACGCTGCCTTTTGACCCCTTGAAGGACCTGGAGCCGGTGGCGCTGGTGGGCACGATTCCACACGTTCTGGTGGTGGGCCAAGCCCAGCCTTACAAATCGGTGGCCGACCTGCTGAATGCCGCCAAAGGCAAAAACGGGGAACTTGCTTTCGCATCCGGCGGCAACGGCACCATCCTGCAAATGCAGGCTGAACTGCTCGCCCAGCGCAATGGCGTGCGGTTCACCCATGTGCCTTACCGCGGCGATGCACCTGCACTACAAGACACCCTGGGTCAGCAGGTGCAATTCATGTTTGCACCAGTGACCGCAGCCCTGCCCCACATCAAGAGCGGCAAGCTGCGTGCACTCGCCGCCACCTCAGCCAGCCGGCTCAAGGTCTTGCCCGACGTGCCCACCATGGCCGAAGCTGGCCAAAAGGATTTCGTGGTGGAGCAATGGCAAGGCGTTTACCTGCCTGCGCGCACGCCTGCCAGCGTGGTGCAACGCCTCAATGCAGAAATCAACAAGGTCCTCAAGGACAGCGCCATCACCGAACTGGCCGACAAGCTGGGCGTCACCCTGGCTGGCGGAAGCGCCAAAGTGCTTGCCGATGTGCAAGCCAATGACTCGACCACCTGGGCCCGCGTCATCCGCGCGGCCAACATCAAGATCGACTGATTTTTTCATTTCACACAAGGATCTCTCATGAGCCAAGACATCGTGCGCGACTTCGAACGCGTTTCCCCCGAACTGGTCGCACAGGCCGCTGACTTTCAGGCCGCCATCCTGGCCGACGTAGCCGGTCGCCGCGGTGCCATGCATGGTCGCATCCAGGCCCTGCGCCCGCGCATGAAAGTGGCTGGCCCGGCCTTGACCGTCGAGGTACGCCCCGGCGACAACCTGATGATCCACGCCGCGATCGCCATGGCCAAGCCTGGCGATGTGCTGGTGATCGACGGCAAGGGTGACCAGACCTCGGCCCTGATGGGCACCATCATGATGACCGCCTGCCGCCAGCTGGGCATTGCAGGCGTCATCGTGGACGGCGCAGTGCGCGACAGTCTGGAAATCGACGAGATGGACTTCCCGGTCTTCTCGGTGGGCACCAACCCCAATGGCCCGACCAAAAACATCGGCGGTCGCATCGGTCACCCCATCAGCTGCGGTGGTGTGAGCGTTCAGGCCGGTGACTTCGTGCTGGCCGATGCCGACGGCATCGTGGTGGTCGAGAAAAACAAACTTGCGAGCCTGATCCCGGCCGCCCACAAGAAGGTCGAAGACGAAGCCAAGCGCATCGCCCAGATCAAGGAAGGCAAGACCGCTGCCTCTTGGCTGGTGCCCTCGCTGCGCGCTGCAGGCGTGCTCAAAGACGGAGAAGAACTGTGAGCAAACCCCGCCTCATCGTGACCGGCGCCGACCTGGCGCAGCAAGCCCTGGACCTGCTCACCGACTTCGAGATCGTCTACGCGGGCAAGACCCCGACCGAAGACGACATGGTGGCCCTGTGCCAGAAGCATGACCCGGTGGCCATCATCCTGCGCTATGGCGCCGTGGGCGCCAAGGTCATGGACGCCGCGCCCTCGCTGCGCGTGATCTCCAAGCACGGCAGCGGCACCGACACCATCGACAAAGAAGCCGCCAAGGCACGTGGCATCGCCGTGCGCGCAGCCATTGGCGCCAATGCCGCCGCCGTGGCCGAGCAGGCCCTGGCCCTGCTGCTGGCCTGCGCCAAATCGGTGGTGCCGCTCAATGCCCGCATGCACGCTGGCCACTGGGACAAGGCCACGCACAAGAGCATCGAACTGCACGGCCGCACCATCGGCCTGGTCGGTCTGGGTGCGATCGGCCAGCGCTTTGCCCGCATGTGCGACGCCATGGGCATGAAGGTCTTGGGCTTTGACCCCTTTGCCAAAAACCTGCCGGACCACATCCAGTTGGTCGACCTCGAGACAATCTGGCGCGAGTCGGACGCGATTTCGCTGCACTGCCCGCTGACCCCCGAGAACCGCGGCATGGTCAACGCCCAGACGCTGGCGAAATGCAAGCAAGGCGTGATCGTGGTCAACACCGCCCGCGGCGGCCTGATCAACGAAGCGGACCTGCTGGCCGCCGTGCAGTCGCGCCAGGTGTTTGCCGCCGGGCTGGACAGCTTTGCGGTCGAGCCCATGACCGCGCCGCACCTCTTCCACAACGCGCCCCACATCATCCTGAGCCCGCACATTGGTGGCGTGACCAGCGACGCCTACGTCAACATGGGCGTGGGCGCGGCCCGCAATGTGCTGGACGTACTGGCTCGACCGTGACCCCAAGCGCTCGCTTCGATGCATCCTTTGTTCAGGAAACTTTCATGACACCTTCGTTGAACATCCGTCGTACCCTGCTCGCTTCAGGGGTTTGCGCGCTTTGTATCGTTCTGACTCCCGGTGCTTTCGCGGACACCTGGCCCAGCAAGCCAGTCAAGATCATCGTGCCCTACGGCCCAGGTGGTGCGGTCGATGTGGTCACGCGCAAGATGGCACAAAAGCTCACCGAGCAAACCGGCCAGAGCTTTTTTGTCGAAAACAAGGCTGGCGCCACCGGCACGATTGGCGCGCAAATGGTGGCCAAGGCCGAGCCCGATGGCTACACCCTGATGGCCAACGACACCACCTACGCGCTGCTACCGCACATCTTCAAGAAGCTGCCCTTTGATCCTGCCAGCGACCTGATGCCGGTGGGCGCTTTTGCCTTCACGCCCATGGCACTGGCTGTGCATGCCAACGCCAAGTACAAGTCCCTGCGCGAGTTGGTGGCCGACGCCAAGGCCCAGCCCAACAAGGTAACCTACGGCTCGGGCGGCGCGGGCACCACGCCCCACTTTGCGAGCGAGGCGCTGGGCATTGCGGCGGGGGCGAACTTCATGCACGTGCCCTTCAAGGGCGCGGCCGAGGCCACGCAGGCTGTGCTCTCGGGCACCATCGACATGCAGATCGCCTCGACCAGCGGCCTGATGTCCAATGTGCGCGGCGGAAAGCTGCGCCTGCTGGCCGTCAGCGGTGACAAGCGCCTGGCCTCGTTGCCGGAAGTGCCCACGTTTGCCGAGGCTGGCGTGCCCTGGCCAGGGGTGGTGAACTGGACCGGCCTGTGGGCGCCCAAGGGCACACCCGCTGCGGTGCTGGGCCGACTGCAAAAGGAAATCGCCACAGCCATGGCCACGCCCGACATGAAGGCTTTTGCCGAAGGCATGGGCGCCGACCCGCGCCAACTCCAGGCCGAAGCCTTTGCCCGCATGCTCAAGGACAGCACCGAGGCTTGGGGCAAAGTGGCCGCCAACACCGCGTTCGAACGCCAATAAGGCACACACCATGTCCACGACACCCCGCTGGAAAAAAGCACCACCCGGCAGCCACTGGGGCGAGTTCGGCCCCGACGACCGCCTGGGCCGCATGAACCTGGTCACGCCCGCCAAGGTGCGCCAGGGCATGGCCGAGGTGCGCGAGGGCCTGACCTTTTGCCTCTCGCTGCCGCTGGATGTGCCCGGCGGCATGGCGCTCAATGCCCGCCGCATGCCGCCCCGGCTCTATGGCACGCTGCGCGATGGCGCGAGCAAAGGTGTTCAAGGCTTTTGCTGGTCCTATGCGACAGAAGACCCGAATCTGACTGATGTGGTCTGCGACGAGGTCATGCTGATGAACACGCAGTACTCCACGCAGTGGGACAGCCTGGCGCACATCGGCAGCCGCTTCGATGCCGACGGCGACGGCGAGGCCGAGGCCGTGTTCTACAACGGCTTTCGCGCCGGCACCGACCTGCACGCGGGCCGTACCGATGCGAAGGCGCCGCAAGACTGGGCGCGTTACCCCGATCCCAACGCCGGCCCGCTGGGCGTGGCGAATCTGGCCGAGCACGGCGTACAAGGCCGGGGTGTGCTGATCGACCTGGAGAAACACCTGGGCCGCCAGCGCGTGGCCGTGGGCTACGAGCAGCTCATGCGCATCCTTGAAGCCGACCGCATCGAGGTCGAGGAAGGCGACATGGTCTGCCTCCACACCGGTTTTGCAGACACCCTGCTGGCCATGCGCAAGCAGCCCGATGTGCAGCGCCTGCACGAAACCGGCAGCGGACTGGACGGCTCGGACCCACGCCTGCTGGGCTGGATCACCGACACGCGCCTGGCCTGCCTGATGGCCGACAACCCGGCCGTCGAATTGGTGCCCGGTCCATCGCTCACGCGAAGCACCCCGCTGCGCGGGCCGCGCCTGCCGCTGCACGAACACTGCCTGTTCAAGAACGGCATCCACCTGGGCGAGTTGTGGTGGCTCACGCCGCTGGCCCAATGGCTGCGCAGCGCTGGCCGTTCGCGCTTTTTGCTCACCGCCCCACCACTGCGCCTGCCGGGTGCGGCCGGCTCACCCGTGACCCCCATCGCCACGGTTTGATTTCCAACCCGAACAAGAGGAAGACACCATGCAACGCAGAACCTTCAACACCCTCCTGGCCGCTGGCGGCCTGGCCCTGTCCCTGGCCACACCTGCCGCTTCGGCAGCCTGGCCCGATGGCAAGACCATCAGCATCGTCGTGCCTTACGCACCGGGTGGCACAGCAGACGCGCTGGCACGCCTGATCAGTCAACACCTGGGGCCCAAATTGGGCACGTCTGTTGTGGTGGTCAACAAGGCCGGGGCCAGTGGCATCATTGGTGCGCAATCGGTGGCCCAGGCCTCCCCGGACGGCTTCACCGTGCTGTACGACGCCACCCCGTTTTCGATCAACCCGCACCTTCAAAAGCTGCCCTTCGATGCAGACAGGGACCTGATCCCGGTGACCCAGGTGGGTGTGACGCCCATGCTGTTGACCGTACCCAAGGCGTCCCCTTATGCCACCGCCGCAGATTTGATCAAGGCAGGCAAGGCCGCCCCGGGCAAGCTGACTTTCGCTTCAGGCGGCCAGGGCACAGTGCAGTACATGGCCCCCGAACTGATGAACCAGGCGGCCGGCGTGAACATGCTGCACATCCCGTACAAGAGCGGCGGCCTGGCGATCACCGGAACCATTGCGGGTGAGGTGGACATGGGCTTTTTCAACCTGCCGGCCATCAGCAGCCACGTCAAGGGTGGCACCGTGAAGGCCCTGGCCATCACCTCGGCCCAACGTAACCCGCTGTTCCCCGATGTGCCCACCGTGGCCGAAGTGATCGGCAAGCCCTATGAGTCCCAGGAGTGGAACGGGATCTTCCTGCCACGCGGCACCCCTGCCGAGATCGTCAACCGCCTCCATGCCGCCCTGCGCGAAGTACTGGCCTCACCCGAGATCAAGGCCAAGTTCGACAGCCTGGGCTCGCGCATCGTGGCCTCTTCGCCCGAAGACTTCCGTAAATACCTGACGGCCGAATCAGGTCGCTGGGCCGCCACCGTCAAGGCAGCGGGCATCAAGAAAGAGTAAAGGCAGGCTCTGCGCATGAAAACCAAGCGACATTTCCCTCGCATGGCCGCCATGGCGCTGCTGGGCTTGGCAACGGTCACCGCCTGGGCCCAGACCTGGCCCACCAAGCCCGTGCGCATCGTCGTCGGCTTCTCGGCCGGTGGACCCACCGATGTGGTGGCCCGCGCCTTTGCCGAACTCGCCTCGCGTGCACTGGGACAACCCGTGATCGTCGACAACAAGCCTGGCGCCAACACCATCCTGGCGGCTGAAGCCGTGGCGTCGGCGCCGGCCGATGGTCACACCTTGCTCATGGCTGCCACCAACCACACCATGATCCCGGCCCTCTACAGCGCCCGCGTCAAGTTCGATGCAGTGCGCTCCTTCGCGCCCATCTGCACCCTGGCCGTGAGCCCTACGGTGCTGGTGACCGGCCCGTCCATGACAGCGAAAAACCTGAGCACCTTCATGCAGCAGGTGCGTGAGGCACCGGGCAAGCGTTCCTACGGTACGCCGGGCACCGGCAGCTCGGGCCACTTCGCCACTGAGCAGTTCCTGCGCATGACCGGCCTGGCGATGAACCACATCCCTTATAAAGGCGCCGCCCAGGTGGTGACCGATGTGATGGGCGGTCAGCTCGACAGCTCCTTTGCAACGCTGGGCTCGGTGCTGCCGCAGGTACAGGCGGGCAAGCTTACCGCACTGGCCGTGGCATCACCGCGCCGCTCGGCGCTGCTGCCAGGCGTGCCCACCTTTGCAGAGGCCGGTGTCAAAGGCTATGTGGCCGATGCCTGGTACGGCCTGCTGGCTCCAGCAGGTACACCCGTTGCGGTGCTGCAGGCCCTGGAAAAAGTCGCTGGCCAGTTCACAGAACAGTCCGCCACCGTGGCCAAGCTGCAAAGTCTGGGCATGGAGCCGCAGCACAGCTGCCGCGAAGCCTTTGGCGCCGACATGGACCGCGATGCCAAGGCCTACAGCAAGCTGGCCGCCGAACTCAACCTCAAGGCAGAATAAGCCGCATGTTTCTCCTGAATCCGCCCACCGTTCGCCCCCTGGAACTGTTCAGTTCCATGCCTGATGAATACCGCCGAACAGGCGTACGCAGCCTCTGGGCTGACGTGAACCAGGGCGGGCGGCTGGCCGACTCCTTCCTCGAAGGTCCGGTGTTTGACCCGCAGGGCAATCTGTTTGTCACCGATATCCCTTTTGGCCGCGTGTTCCGGATCGACACGCGTGGCGAATGGGAACTGGTGGCCCAGTGGGATGGCGAACCCAATGGCATGAAGTTCCTCAATGCGGGGCAACTGCTGGTCACCGACTACCGCAACGGTCTGGTCGTGCTCGACATCCAAAGCGGTCAGGTGCGCCCCTTCCTGGAGCGGCGCAACAGTGAACGCTTCAAAGGTGTGAACGATCTGGTGTTTGATTCCAAGGGGAACCTGTACTTCACCGATCAGGGCCAAACCGGCTTGCACGACCCCACAGGCCGCGTGTACCGCCTTGCGCCCGACGGGCGGCTGGACATGCTGCTGGGCAACGTACCCAGCCCCAATGGCATCGTGCTGTCGAAGGACGAGCGCTTTTTGTTCGTGGCCGCTACCCGCGGCAACTGCGTCTGGCGCATGCCGCTGCTGGCCGACGGTAGCGTCTCCAAGGCCGGCCAGTTCTTCACGTCGTATGGCCCCAGCGGCCCGGACGGATTGGCGATGGACGAAAGCGGTCGACTTCTGGTCGCCAACCCGGGGTTGGCTTATGTGTGGGTGCTCGGCCCACGTGCAGAGCCCGAAGTGGTACTCACAGGTCAGCCTGGCGCGTCCATCACCAACCTGGCTTTTGGTGGCCCGGATCGGCGGACCATTTTCTGCACGGATTCAACGCACGGCAGGATCCTGTGCGCGTCCCTGGATGCGGCGGGCACCACGCTGTACCGCCCGAACCGAGAACTTCCATCTCCCTGACCGCAACTTGCAGGCGAACAGATCAATCGGGCCCGATGAGCCCAGCCAGCGTACTTGGGGAAAAGTGCTGTTCGATGTAATCGGCCAGTCCGTCGAACACCGACTCAAGCGTTGGCACTTGCGCGCCGAACAAGGCCTGCAGCACCGCCGGATTTTCCAGCAGACCGTGCAGGTAAGTGCCCAGCACCAAGCCGTCCCCGCTTTGCCAGCACAACCCGGGAATCACCTCGTGCACGAGCGTGCCAGCGGCCAGCATGGCCGGATGGGCTTGTGTCTGGCCATGGTGGATTTCGTAGCCTTGCACAGTGACCCCGCTCAGAGCCGACCAAGGGCCGTGCATCTGGGCGAATGCCGCCTCGGTCTTGGTGACCTTTTTGTCCGGCACAAACTGGGTGACCAAGGGCAGCAAGCCCAATCCCGGTGCGTTACCGTCAATGCCATGGGGGTCGATCAGCGCTTCGCCCAGCATCTGCAGTCCTCCACAAATGCCCAGCACGGCCCCGCCGCCTCGGGTATGGCTGGTAATGGCAGCGTCGAGCCCCTGCTGGCGCAGCCAGGCCAGATCACTGCTGGTGTGTTTGCTGCCGGGCAGGATGATCCAGTCATCGGAGCCGAGCGTGGTCAGATCAGCAGGCGTGCGCGCCCAGCGCAAGCGCACACCCGGCACATTGCGCAGCGGCTGAAACTCGTCCAGATTGCTGATGCGCGGATAAGCCACCACGGCCACGGTTCGGGTCACCGGACCTGCCGTGCGTGATCGATCATCAAAGACGCCATCCTCTTCGGGCAGGCCATGCTGCCACCACATGGGCAGCGTGGCCACCGTGGGCACACCGGTGAGTTGTTCCAGCATCTCGGGCGCAGGGGCGAGCAGACTGGCGTCACCGCGAAACTTGTTGAGCACAAAACCCCGAATACGATGACGGTCCTCAAGCGGCAACAGCGCCCAGGTGCCGTACAGATGCGCAAAGGCACCGCCCCGGTCGATGTCGGTGACCAGCAGGCAGCGGGCATTGGCATGCCGTGCCACGCGCAGGTTGACGATGTCGCTGTCCATCAGGTTGATCTCGGCGGGCGAGCCTGCGCCTTCGATCACCACCACATCGTTTGCTTCGATCAGCTCGTCGAGCGCGGCCGCGATCTGCGGCCAGACTTTTTCGCTGCGCTCGTGCCAGGGTGTCTCGCTCAAGGTCTGGCTGACCTGACCGAGCAGCACCACCTGGCTGCGTGTATCGGCCTCGGGCTTGAGCAGCAACGGGTTCATGCGCACATCGGGCTCGGCCTTGGCGGCCAAGGCCTGGAAATATTGGGCACTGCCGATCTCGCCGTGTTCAACCACCCTGGCGTTGTTGCTCATGTTCTGCGCCTTGAAAGGCGCGACCTTCAGGCCTTGTCGGGCGTAATGGCGGCACAGCGCCGTGGCCAGCCAGCTCTTGCCCGCCCCGCTGGAGGTACCCAGCACCATGATGCACCGGGCGCTCATGCGCTGCGGGGCACGACGACCCATTGACCGTCCGCCAGCAGGATGCGGATGCGGTGTTCAAAGACGGCCTCCATGGCACGGCGTGTGGCCTCATGGTCACAAGGCCCGTGATGCACCACCTGGCCCTTGTCCATCACCACCACATCGTCGGCATGCAGGGCCATGCCGATCTCGTGCAGCACACTGACCACCGTGGTGCCCTGGGCCTTGAGGCATTGCACCTGCTCCAGCCAGTCCACCTGGTGCGGCGGGTCCAGGTTGGCCAGCGGTTCGTCCATCAGCATGATGGGCGCATTGCCCGCCATGGCGCGGGCCAGCAGCACACGCTGGCGCTCGCCGCCAGACAACTCGCCCAGGCTGCGCTCGCGCCAGTCCCAGGCCTGCGTGGCTTTGAGTGCAGCCTCAACCATGGCATGGTCTGCGGGGCTGGGCACAGACCACCAGTCCTGGTGCGGCAAGCGGCCGAGCATGACCACATCGAGCACCCGAAGATCCAGCGAGGTGGCTTCGCCCTGTCCCAGCCAGGACAGCGCCAGTGCCCGCTCACGACGCGCCATCTCCAGCAAGGAACGGCCCTGCCAAAGCACTTGTCCCTGAAAAGGCAACAAACCGGCCAACGCCTTGAGCAAGGTGGACTTGCCAGCCCCGTTGGGACCGACCACGCAGGTCCAGTGCCCGGCGGTCACATCCAGATCCATGCCATGCAACACCTCGTGGCCGCCCAGCGCCACCTTCAGACCTCGGGTCTGCAATGCGATGCTCATGATCGGCCTTCGCTGGCAGGCTTCATGCGCCAGAGCAGGTACACCCCGCCCAGCACCGCCGTCAGTACACCGACCGGCAGATCCTGCGGCGCCAGCAGTCCACGCGCCAGCACATCGGCCAGCAACAGCAAGGCACCGCCCATCAAGGTCGAAAGCAGCAGCACCCCCGAGTGCTTGCAGCGCACCAGGGAACGCACCGCGTGCGGCGCGGCCAGACCCACAAAAGCGATCAGCCCCATTTGCGCGACAGCCGCTGCCGTGGTCAGCGACATGGCCGCCACCAGCAGCAAGCGCGCCTGACGCAAAGGCATGCCCAGGCTCTGGGCCGTGGCTTCGCCCAAGGTGAGTGCATCCAGCACGCGCGCCAGAGCCACCGCCACGATCAACGACAGCGACAGCGCCACGGCCATCAGGGCACACGATGTCCACCCCACAAACGAGGTAGACCCCAGCATGAAGCCCTGCATGGCCTGCAGCACTTGCGGCTCGAACAGGGCCACCAGCGAGGCCAGCGCGCCCAGCACCACCCCGACCACAACCCCCGCGAGCAAGAGCCGCAGGGTCTGCTGCACGCCGCGTGCCAGCGTCAAAGTCAGCACCACGGCCAGCACCGATCCGATGAATGCGGCCCCGGTCATGCCCAGCCTAGGCAGCCAGGCTGTGGCCAGAATGGACCCACCAAAGAGGCTCAGGTACAGGCTCACGCCCAGCGAAGCCCCCGAGGCACTGCCCAGCAGATACGGATCGGCCAGCGGGTTGCGAAACAGGCCTTGCGCAACGGCACCAGCAAGGCCCAGCAAGGCACCGCCCAGCCAGGCGCCCAGGCTTCGCGGCAGGCGGATGTCCCGGACGATCTGCTGCATGACCGGGTCCTGAGCAGCCGTCCACCAGACCTCCCAGCCCTGACTGCCGACCGCCGTGCCCAGCACCAGGCCTGCACCGCCCAGCATCAGCAAGACCAGCGCCCAGAACGGGGCCGGACGGGTGCGCATCATCTGGCGCCTCCAGCGGTCCGGTTCAGGCACTCGGCCATGAGCCTGGCGCCTTCGGCCATGCGCGGTCCGGCACGCACCACGATGTCCGCCTGTTCTGGCTGAAATACACAGATGCGGTCTTCGCGCACCGCGCGCATCTGCGCCCAGCCCGGGCGCTGCAGCATGCTGGCACGCGAACTGTCCCCTGCCATGATCACATCCGGCTGGGCACGCACGACAAATTCCGGATTGATCTGGGGAAACGGCCCCAACGCGGCGGGCAGGATGTTGCGCACACCCATGCGCAGCAGCGTTTCACCGATGAAAGACGATTCACTGGCCCCGTAAGGGGTGGGGCTGACTTCGAAGTACACCCGCAGGCTGCGGGCCTGGGGCTTGAGCGATTGCACGGCCGCCTGAACACCGGCATCGATCTCGCGCCAGACACGGTCCGCCTCGCTGCGAGGAACGCCGATCGCCTCGGCCACGGTGCGCAGCACACGCTGCACATCGGCATGCGTGCGCGGCTCCAGCCGCAGCACCGTGATGCCCAGCGACTGCAGGCGCTCCACCCCGCGCGTAGAGCCGGCCAGCAACACCAGATTGGGCTTTTGCGCCACGATGCTTTCGATGTTCGGGTCGATGCCTCCACCCATGCGCGGTAAGGCCTGGATGCCTTCGGGCCAGTTGGAATAACGGTCCACCCCCACCAGACGCTGGCACTGCCCCAGCGCGCAGACGGTTTCGGTGAGCGAGGGCAACAGGCTCACAATGCGTTGGGGTGCTCGGGTGATCTCGATTTTTTGCCGGGCATCGTCCAGCACGGTCACAGCCTGGGCCGCGCCACACAGCACGCACAAAGCCAGGAAACAGAACAGGCGTTCAAGCATGGCGCTGCGCCCATTCAGAAAAAATACGGTGCAGTTGCGCCACACCATCGGTCAAGGCCGCCGGGCCCGGCTGCAGGATGTCGGCCGACTTGATCTCGAAGAGCTGTGCGTCGCGCACTGCGGGTACGTCCTGCCAACCTGGGCGTGCTGCGACCTTTTCGGGACGGAATTTCTTGCCGCACCAGGATCCGATCACGATGTCCGGTGTTCGTTGAACGATGGTCTGCCCGTCGGCGATGATGCGGTCCTTGCCCATGGGCTGCTGCGCAAGTTCAGGAAAGATGTCGTCGCCACCGGCGATGCCCATCAGCTCGGACACCCAGCGGATGCCGCTGATATGGGGCTCGTCCCACTCCTCAAAGAAGACCCGAGGCCGGCGTTTGAAGCCTGACGCGGCCTGTCGGATGGCGTCCAGCTGCCCCTGCATCTGCGCGATGCGCTCGATCGCTTGTTCGGCCTGTCCCACCATCGCGCCAACTTGGTAGAGCATGGAAAAAATCTCGGCCACGCTGCGCTGGTTGAACACCGTGACCTGCACACCCGCACGAATCAGCGCCGCCGCGATGTCCGCCTGCAGATCGGAAAAGCCAAAGACACAGTCCGGCTCGAGCGCCAGGATCTTGTCGATCTTGGCGCTCAAAAACGCACTGACCTTGGGCTTTTCCTCCCGGGCCCGGCGCGGACGCACCGTGTAGCCCGAGATGCCGACGATGCGATGCTCCTGCCCCAAAAGGTAAAGCCACTCCGTAGTTTCCTCGGTGAGGCAGACGATGCGTTGGGGGGCGAGAGCCATCGGATTCATCACTTGGGACTGTATTGCAAAGTCGCGTAGATGCCTCTTCCTGGCGTGTTGTAGCCATAGGCCAGCTGGTATTGCTTGTCGAAAGCATTCTCCAGTCGCACCCTTGCCGTCCAGTTGTCATCAATTTTGCGGCTGGCATACAAAGCCACCGTGGAATATCCGGCGAGCTCGACGCCTGGGTTGTAGTGAGAGTCTTTGCGATGCGACGCAGCATAGACCTTGATGCCCAGGTCATAAGCCATGATTTGGCGTGACACATCGACAGATGCATATTGCCGCGCGCGGCGCGCCAGGGGCTCGTTGTAGCTGACGCTCCAGGGATCTTGCGACACAGCACTCAGCTTGACCTGGTTACCCCACCACTGCGCCCGCAATGTCACCTCCAGGCCTTTGTTGCGCGCCTCACCAATGTTCAGATAGTTGCCCGAAGTCTGGTCATAGTCAATGGCGTCGTGCGTTGAGGTCATGAAATAGACGGCACGTAAAAGGGTCGTGCCATCAACATAGACTGCGCCCACTTCATTGGATTTGTGGGTTTCCGCTGTGAGCAAGGGATTGCCCGACACTTCGCTGGCGGTAGGCGCCCGAAAACCGCTTGAAGTTGACGCCGTCAAACGCCACTGCGGTGAAAGCTGGTAGCCCAATCCGATCAGACCTGTGGTCTTGGTGGTCCGACTGTTGTTGGCACTCCAGGAGTCCTCATGCTCGACTTTGACATCGTCTCGGCGCACATTGATCTGGCCCGTGAATCGGTCAAGCTTGTGCGTCAACCCGGCAAACAAAGCCGTAGTCTTGCGCCCCATGTCATAACCGTAGTTACCGACGGCAGAGAATTTTTCATCGTTCTGCTCCAGCCCGAAATTGAAACCGGCATCCCGGGCAAGTTGGTAGAAATTCGTCCAGCGAACGCTGTTCTGGGAACCGCTGAAACGGCCATTCTTGTAAGAACCATCGCCAGCGGCGTAAGCCACGCCATTTTTGAGATCGTCGTACGAAAGCTCCGAACGGGACACATCCAATGTCGTGGACCAATCCGCATTGATTGCCTTGCGAACAAACACGCCCAGCAAATCATTTTTCGGTCTGAACTGGTGGGTGTCGGTCACACCGGTTGAATCGTCGTAATTCACCTTGCTGCTGCGGCTGCTCAGGCGCATTCCCAGAGACAAATCAGCGTCCACTCTTTTCTCGACGCGTGCAGACACCGATTGAGATTCGTACCCATCGCGGTCAGGGTTGGCTAGATTTTTTTGCGCAGTGTTCATTGCCGAAAACCCATCGCTCTGGCTTTTTGCGCCATTGATGTCGAAGCTATAACCTTCTGAAGATCCGCCGTAACCGGCATAAACACCGCGTGTCCCGTATGAGCCGAGGGTCAGTGCACCATATGCATGAGGTGTACCTTTGCCCTGACGGGTGAATACCTGGATAACGCCACCGATGGCCGATTCACCGTACAGGGCTCCGGCATTGCCCCTCAGGATTTCAATACGCTCGATCTGGTGCAAGGGCAGGTCCGTGATCTGCAGGGCTCCTATGCCATCGGTTTGCGCACGAACGCCGTCGATCATGAGCACCACGTTTTTGCTGTCCTGGCCTCGCAGGAAGAATGAAGTGGTGCTACCAGGACCTCCATTCCGACCAAATTCAACCCCTGCCTCACCTTGTAACAAATCAGCCAATGAGGCAGCCTGGGATTTTTCAATGTCCTGGCGGGTCACAACGGAAACAGAAGGCAAGACATCCGACAGGGCCTGCTCTGTTCGAGCAGCTGAAACAACGACAGGATCGAGTTCAAGGGCCTGGGCCTGGAAGGCCCCGATGAGCGAAACGGCGAGAGCCGAGAGCTCGAGCGCATTTCGACGCGCACGATTGGAACGGTTTTTCATGAGAAACAAACAAGTCAAACGCCCTCACCGCCTTCCCCGACAGTGCATGGGCTTCACGGTGTACCTTGGCAGGCACACCACCTTGTTGGCCGGTATCCGGGCTGGCAGATGCGACCTTC
>Ga0255220_1000427_pt1 | contig 17289 bp, 15 predicted proteins | sample Miss_Colum_RepB__FD_188423 | JGI IMG/M metagenome (GOLD analysis project Ga0255220, IMG submission 188423) | Freshwater microbial communities from Mississippi River, Louisiana, United States - Miss_Colum_RepB_8d | ecosystem: Environmental > Aquatic > Freshwater > River | place: USA: Louisiana...
TGCAGCGCTACATCTGGGAAGAGGAAAATGCGCTGGCTGGCGCCCCCCCGATCGCACCGTTTGGACCCACGATGTGTGCATCGGTGCTGCTGCGCTTTGGCAGCGATGCGCAAAAGAAACGCTTCCTGCCACGCATCTACAACTGCGACGACTTCTGGTGCCAGGGCTATTCGGAGCCCGGCTCCGGCTCTGACCTGGCATCGCTCAAGACCCGTGCCGAGCGTCGCGGCGATCACTACGTGGTCAACGGCCAGAAGATCTGGACCACCCTTGGCCACTACGGCGACTGGATTTTCTGCCTGGTGCGCACCGACTTCGACACCGCCAAGCGCCAGGACGGCATCAGCTTCCTGCTGATCGACATGAACACGCCGGGCATCACGGTGCGCCCGCTGACACTGCTCGACGAAGGCCATGAGGTCAACGAAGTGTTCTTCGACGACGTCAAGGTCCCAGTCGAAAACCTGGTCTTTGAAGAGAACAAGGGCTGGACGGTCGCCAAATATCTGCTCGGCCACGAACGCCTGGGCACTGGTCGAATTGGCGGCTCCAAGCGCGAATTGGCCAAACTCAAGGCGATGGCCGCCCAGACCCTGGTCGGCGGCAAGCCGCTGCTTGAGGATGTGCGGTTCCGCGACCGGCTCTCGCGGGTGGAAATCGAGCTGATGGCGCTGGAGATCACCAACCTGCGCTTCCTGGACGAAATGCGCCGCACAGGCAACATCGGCCCGGAAGTCTCGATGCTCAAGATCAAGGGCACCGAGATTCAGCAGGCTCTGACCGAGCTGACGATGCAGGTCGCCGGACCGGGGGCGCAGGCATTCAAGCCGATCGCCTACGATGGCTTCGATGCGTTCACCGCGTCGCTGGCCGCGCGCTACTTCAACTTCCGCAAGACCTCGATCTACGCGGGCTCCAACGAGATCCAGCGCAACATCTATTCCAAGATGGCGCTCGGCCTGTAAGCGGGAAGCGAAAACATGGATTTCCAACTCAGCGAAGAACAGCAACTGCTTGCCGACAGCGTCCGCCGCTTGTTCGACAACAACTACGATTTCGAGTCCCGCAAGAAGATCGTCGCGTCTGCGCAGGGCAGCAGCGAAGACACCTGGGCCAAGCTTGCCGAGTTCGGCCTGCTCGGGCTGCCGCTTTCGGAGGATTCCGGCGGCTTCGGCGGCGGGGCTAACGACCTGATTCCGGTCATGGAAGCGATCGGCGAGGCTCTGGTACTCGAGCCATTCGCACCGACGATCGCGATGGCACGTCTTGTTGAACGGGCTGGCAGCCCGGCGCAACGCGACGCGCTGCTTGGTCCGGTCATCGAAGGCAACTGCCGGCTGGCGCTGGCCTGCACCGAGCCCGGCTCACGCTACGACCAGACCGCGATTGCTGCCAGCGCGCGGCGCGACGGCGAGGGCTGGGTACTCGACGGCAGTAAGATCAACGTGATCGGCGCGCCACAGGCACACCAGCTGATCGTCTCGGCGCGCACGTCGGGAAAGCCTGGTGAGAAAGACGGCGTGAGCCTGTTCCTGGTCCCGGCCAACGCGGGCGGGCTGACTCAGAAAACCTACCGCACCCAGGATAGCCTGCGTGCTGCAGACATTACGCTGGCCGGCGTCAGGCTGGGCGCGGACGCCCTGATCGGTACCGCCGGCCAGGGTCTGGCGGCGCTCGACGAGGCACTCGACTTCGTATCGGCTTTGCTGTGCGCCGAGGCGGTCGGTGCGATGAAGTTCGCCTGCGACACGACACTGGAGTACCTGAAGACACGCAAGCAGTTCGGCGTGCCGATCGGAGCCTTCCAGGCACTGCAGCACCGGATGGTCGACATGTACATCTGCACCGAGCAGTCACGCTCGATCACCTACCTGGCCTGCGCACGGGTCGATGGTGGCGCCGACGCCGCCGAGCGCCGGCGGGTGGTCTCAGCCGCCCGGGTCAAGATCGCCGACGCCGCCCGACAGGTCGGCCAGGAAGCGATCCAGCTGCATGGCGGCATGGGCATGACGCTGGAGATGAAGGTCAGCCACACGTTCAAGCGGCTGACGATGATCAGCCAGGCCTTCGGCGACGCTGATTACTTCATCGAACGCTTCGCGCACTGAGTCCGCTCGGACAAGACGCAGGTTCCGGGTGACGCGCCGGGGGTGCGGGCCGCAAGGCGCGCCACCTGGCGCCCCAAGCCTGAGCGGCCGGCAGTTTGCCTGGCGCCAGCGTTGGCGCGTCAGCGAAACAGCAGCGTGGCGAGCCCCAGAAAAATGAAAAATCCCATCGAGTCGGTGCTGAACGTGAGCAGCACCGATGAGCCGATGGCAGGATCACGACCGGACCGCTCAAGAACCAGCGGCACCGCCAACGCGATCAGTGCGCCAAGCAGCAGATTGAGCAGCATCGCAAGCATCATCGTCATGCCGAGCAGCGCGCCCTCTGGCGTATCGCGATAAAGCCACCACGCAAAACTGCCAGCCACCCCGCCCCAGACGAGCCCGTTGAGCGCCGCGACCGCCAATTCTTTGTAGAGCAGGCGCCGTGCGTTGCCCGAGGTGACCTGACCGAGCGCCAGCGAACGGATCACCAGTGCCATCGTCTGGTTTCCGGAATTGCCGGCAATACCGGCAACGATCGGCATCAGTGCGGCCAGTGCAACCACCTTCTCGATCGTGCCCTCGAAGGCGCCAATCACCCGCGATGCGAAAAACGCGGTACACAGATTCAGCGCCAGCCACAGCCAGCGATTCTTGGCGGAATCCCAGACCGACGAGAACAGATCCTCCTCCTCGCGCAGGCCGGCCTTTTGCAGCAGATCGCTTTCCCCTTCTTCGCGGATCAGGTCAAGCACATCGGCCACCACCAGGCGCCCGATCAGGCGACCATCGGTATCGAGTACCGGCGCCGAGACCAGGTCGTAACGCTCGAACGCCTGCGCCGCCTCGGACGCCTCATCGATCGCATCGAGCGTCAGGACATCGCGATGCATGACCTCGGACACCAGCGCGTCGGGCTCGTTGATCAGCAGGTCGCCCAGCGGCAGCGCACCGCGCAGGCGGTTGTCGCGATCGACCACGAAGACCTGATCGGTGTGGTCTGGCAGCTCGTCGAAGCGCCGCAGGTAGCGCAGCACCGTTTCCAGCGTCACGTCTTCGCGCACCTTGACCAGATCGAAGTCCATCAGCGCGCCGACGCTGTCTTCGTCGTAGGACATCGCGGCGCGCAACTGGTCACGCTCGGCCTGCGTCAACTGCCGGCTGACCTCCTCGACGACGTCGCGCGGCAGGTCTGGAGCGAGATCCGCGATCTCGTCGGCGTCCAGGGACTCGACCGCGTCGACCAGTTCGTCGCGGTCCATCGATTCGATCAGGGTTTCGCGAACCCAGTCGGAGACCTCGAGCAGGATCTCGCCGTCGCGCTCGGCGCGGACGAGGTCCCAGGTAATCAACCGCTCTTCGGGCGGGAGCGCCTCCAGGATGTACGCGACATCGGCCGGGTGCAGCTGGTCAAGACGCGAGCGCAGCTCATCGAGCACGTCCGGCTGGACCAACTCACCGACCAGTTCCTCGACCAGCTCGCGGCGCTCATTGCCGTCCTCGCGCTCCTGGCGCGCGCTCACCTGTTCGACGAGCGAATGCCGGCGCAGCAGCGCCTGAACCTGCGCCAGTGCGCGCGCTGCCTCCTCCGGGTCACGCGGCTGCTGGGCTGCGCGATCGGACGCGGCGTTATCGGCGAGGATGTCGGGATCTTGCTCGGCCATGGTCACGGGCACCCCGTGCAGCCGAGCGCGGGATCAGCTCTCGGTGCTGGGGGTACTGCTATAGGGTTGACTTCGAGGGTTGCTGTCCACGATGGAATGCGCGGATTGCTCCGCAGCCGCATGCAGCGGCAATGGCGATTCGCGAATTGTACCGCGGCACGCTACACCGCAGGGATCACACACCGGGTATTTTTCGCCGAACCGCCGCGAGCCGGCGCCCTCCATCCTGGCGCGCGACGCCGGCATCGCAGGCGTCAACCGCTGGCCAGGCGGCCGACAGCTTTAGCCGGCGACCAGGGTCTGGCGCAACTGCTGGTAGACCGGCTCGGTTTCCGGCATGACACCACGCCAGATCCTGAACGACTCAGCCGCCTGCTCGACGAGCATACCCAGTCCGTCACAGCTCATCGCGCAGCCGTGGCTGCGGGCGATTTGCATGAACGGTGTCGGACGCGCGCCATAGACCATGTCGTAGGCAAGCCGGGCGTTCGCGTAACAGGATGTTGGTAACGGCGGCGCGGCATCGTCAAGGCCGGCAGAGGTCGCGTTGACCAGCAGATCGAAACGCCCGGCCTTGTCCAGCTCATCGAAGCCGCAGCCGGCGACTCGGGAATCGGCGCTCGCCAGCGCCAGTGCGCGCGCCTTGTCGGGCGTGCGGTTGACGATCAGCACCGCGGCGACCCCGGCCTGCAGCAAGGGAAACAGCACGCCACGCGCCGCACCGCCCGCACCGACCAGTAGCACCCGCAGACCGTCGAGTACGGTGTGATGACGACCGGCGATATCGCGCACCATCCCGACACCGTCGGTGTTGTCGCCCTCGACACCGTCGCTGCCGAACACCAGCGTATTGACCGCGCCGGCGGCCCGGGCCCGCGGCGAGAGCCGATCGGCATAGTCACAGGCCTGCAGCTTGAACGGTACGGTCACATTCAGTCCGCGTCCGCCGGCAGCACGGAAGGCATCGACCGCGGCGACGAAACCGTCGAGCGGCGCGAGCAATCGCTCGTAGCGGATCTGCTGTCCGGTCTGGGCGGCGAATTGCGCGTGGATGTCCGGCGAGCGGCTGTGCGCGATCGGATTGCCGATGACGGCGTAGCGGTCTGTCATGTCGGGGATGCGGGACGGGTTGGGTTTGGTGCGCTGAACATGGCGAGCTGATGTTGGCGGACTGCGACGGCGCTGCGCTCACTGCACCGGAATCGATTCGGTGAACAACGAGTCATTGGTGAAGGTCCAGGTACGCACGATCTGCAGGATGTCTCCTTCACGCGCCATCTCGGGCGGGAATCGGTCGTAAGGCGCACCGGCATAGACGATCTCGCGCACCGCCCGGTTCAGGGCTTCATAGCGCGACTTGCGGTTGATGATCACATCGACCACGTTGCCGTGTTTGTCAATTTCGACAGTGATGATCAGCGAGTCGTACAGTTTGCCCCGTGCCTGCGAAGGATAGCGCTCGGTGCCGATGCGCTCGATCTTCGAGGCCCATGCGTCGACATAGCGCGCATAAGCGACCCCGGTCGCGTTGACGCCAAAGGTCAGACGCTTCGGGCGCTTGTTGTAGTCGGAAATCTGCCGATCAATCTGGGCCTGCAGACGGGCAATCGCAGACTCCACGTCCTGCGCGTCAGGTCCCGGCGCGATCGGCAGCGGGTCTGGTACCGGATCACGCTGAGCCGCCGCCACGCCAGTGTTTCCTGCCAGAGCCAGCAGTCGGCGCTGCTGTTGTTCGAGCTGTTCGACGCGGCGCCGCTGCTCGCGCAGATCGACGCCGTCGGCTACCCGGTCAAGCGCCGGCAGCGGTGAGCGCGCACGACCGCTGTCGCGCTCGCCACCCGCCGTCATGTCGACCTGGGCCAGGACCTCGGCCTTCAACGGGCGATCCCGGGTCTGGGCATTCAGGAGCACGATCTCCAGCCGTGAATCGGTCGGCGCAAAGCGCACCGGCTCGGGTGGCGTGAACTTCAGTGCCAGCAGCAGCGCGTGCACAAGCAGCGAAACGATCACGCCAACCGTCAGCGGATCGCGCAGCCAGGCGAGGGGCGGTGACAAGCGCAGCATGCGCAGACGCGGCAATGCATGCATCGCCGCCCTCCTATTCGGCGAATTCCGCCTCGGCCGCCTCGTCGGCAGTCAGGCCAGGCGCGCCGGCAGCCGGCGTTTCGGCCAGTCCGATGTAACGTGCCTGCGCAGACAGGTCGATCTCGTCGGTGGACAGGATGTCGATCTCGATGCGGCGGCCTGGAGCCAGCGTGGGCAGATCGGCCAGTCGCAGATAGAGCGGCGCATCGACCAGTCGCACCAGGTCGTCGCGCACGACGACTGCCTGGGCCCGACGCAATGACTGCGCGGCAACCCAGCGCAGGCACCAGAAACGCTCCATCCGCGTCTGGAACTCGCCGTAGGCCGCATGACGCGCATCAAAGGCCGAGATGATCGAGAACAGATCGGCGTCATTGTTGCCGTAAGGCGCCTTTTCACCGGCCAGCAGCGCGATGATCTGGCGCTGGTTGGTCAGGTCGACATAGCGGCGAAGCGGCGAGGTTGACCAGGTGTACTGCTCCACCCCCAGGCCCTGGTGCGCGAGCGGATGGGTGCTCATGCGCACCCGCCCTGCCGCCTGCGATCGATACACGCCGGGAGTGGCGTGGTCCGCCAGTAGCCGGCCCCATTCGCTGTTGGCCAGAATCATCATCTCGGCAACGATCCGGTCCAGCGGCGCATCGCGGCGGCGCTGCACGATGCGAACGTCCTCGCCATCGACATAGAACGTGAAATCGGTGCGAAAGCGCGGCTCGGGCTTGCCACGCACCCGCTCGCGCTGCGCGGACAAGGCGAGCGTCAGGTGCCACAGCGCGCGCAGTTCCTCGGCAAACGGAATCGGCGCCTGCGTATCGACGAGTGCTGCCTCGGTAACAATCTCGTCGAGCAGATCGTGGCGCAGGTTTTCGGCGATATGGACCAGTTCGGTGCGAGAAAACCGATTGACGATCGCGCTACCGGTCTCGTCAAGATCGACGTACAACGACAAGGCTGGTCGCAGCCCGCCGGCATCCAGGGAATACGGACGGATCGTCGCCTCGGGCAACATCGTGATCTTCTGACCTGGCATATAGACGGTCGACATCCGGTCGCGCGCGATCGCATCGACCGGCCCGCCGATCGGAATGCCCAGCGCCGGTGCCGCGATATGCACGCCGACACGCAGCCGGCCATCAGGCAGTCGCAACACCGACAAGGCGTCGTCGATCTCGGTGGTGGTCGAATCGTCAATTGAAAAGGCCTGCGCCTCGGCAACCGGCAAGTCAATCGCCGGAGGCTGCGCCGGCGGTAGATCCGGAAAATCGACGCCGCGCCCGAAGAACTCGGCACAAAAGCGTTCGAGGTGCAGCGCACGCGACGATTCGAACGCTCCGAGTTCCATCAGCAGCCGGTCGGCAAGCTTGTGGGTCAGTTCGCTGGCGCGCTCCAGCGCCTTGAACTCGATCGACTGCTTGTCCGGTCGCACCAACAACATCGCCGCCCGTGCCGCAATCGCCTCGGGAAGAACGCCTTCGCTCATCTGCGCCGCGAATTGCTCGACCGCGAGTTCCTGCTTACGACGACGCTCGAGCGCAGCCAGCGCGAGACGCACGGTTTCGGCCGGTGCCGGCCGGAAACGACCTCGTCCCTTGCGATGAAAATGAATCGGCGAGCCTTGCAGCCGCAGCAGCACCGCGGTGGCCTCGAGCGCGGCGGATTTGCCGAAATACTCGGCTGCGAGATCCTGAAAACCGAACTCGTCCTGCGGCGCACACTCCCACAGAAAGTTCGTGTCGATGTCCTCGGACATCGTCTGGGCGGCCGGCAAGAGCTCGGCGGCCGCTGGCGAATCGAAGCGCAGCAATACGGCGGCTGTCTTGACTTTGCTGCGCTTGCCGCTGGCGTGCTCGACCTGCAGGCTGGTCCCGGCCTCGGAGAGCACCGAACCGGCTTTCAGGCCGCCGTCTTCTTCAAATAGAACATTGCTCATGTTCGGCGAATTATACGGACCGCCCCAAGCGCCGGCACTGGTTAGAATACCGACCGACCCGGGCGGCGCACCCGACCGACCCGGGCGGCACACGCCCAAACCAACCCCGGCCCGACGGCCGGCGCGCATTCGTGAAAGGCTTCAAGTGGACCCTACCGGCTGGCTCTGGGCTCTGTTCACGGTGGCCGCGGCCGCGTCCCAAACCGCTCGCAATGCGCTGCAACGAAGCCTGACCGAAAGACTGGGCACGCTTGGGGCGACCCATGTCCGCTTTCTTTACGGACTGCCGTTCGGCCTGCTGTTTCTGGCGCTGGTGACGCTGATCTTCGGCCTTGATGGCATTGAGCCCTCGTGGAGCTGGCTTGCCTGGACGGTGTTCGGCGCAGTCTCACAGATCACTGCGACCGCGTTGATGCTGGCCGCAATGCGGGACCGGGCCTTCATCGTCGCAATCGCCTATGTGAAGACCGAACCGGTACTGATCGCCGGTTTCGGTTTCCTGTTTCTGGGTGAAATCCTGAGCGGGCGGGCGCTGAGCGCGATCGGCATCGCCACCGCCGGGGTGCTGCTGATGTCCTTGCCTGCGCGCTCCGGCGCAGCCAGCACCGGCTCGCCAGCCGCGGCCGCGGGCGGTTCGATGGCCGGACAGCTGCGCCCGACCTTGCTGGGCATCGGCTCGGGCGCAGTCTTTGCACTGTCGGCGGTTGGATTCCGGGGCGCGATCCTCGACGTCGGTGACGCCCCGTTCTACGTGCGCTCGACCTTCACGCTCGCCAGCGGCCTGGCGATCCAGACCGCGTTGCTGACCGGCTGGCTGCTGGCCCGCGACCGCAAGGTGCTGCGCGAGATCCTGCAAGCATGGCGTCCATCGCTGATCGCCGGCCTGGCCGGTGCGGTGGCCTCGCAGATGTGGTTTCTCGCGTTTTCGCTGCAAACGGCAGCCGCGGTTCGTACGCTCGGGCTGGTCGAGATCCTGTTCGCCCAGGCCGCCTCGCGCAAGCTGTTCGCGCAGCGCACCTCGAACCGCGAAACCGCCGGCATCGTGCTGATGGTCGCCGGGCTGGTGCTACTGGTCTCGTCCTGACGGCAGGCCGCCGTCGGACGGCTCACATCATGATTCCGCCGGAAACCTCGATCGCCACACCATTGATGTAGCTCGCGTCGTCGGACGCAAGAAACGCGTAGACGCTGGCAATTTCCTCGGGCCTGGCCAGCCGTCCGAGCGGCACCTTCTCGAGCAGCGTCTGCATCACGTTCTCCGGGATCGTGTCCAGGATCGGGGTTTGCACGAAACCCGGACAGACCGCGACCGAACGCACACCGTGCGGACCAAGCTCGCGCGCCCAGGTCTGCGAAAACCCGATCACGCCCGCCTTGGCCGCTGCGTAGTTGGTCTGACCGAAGTTGCCGTAAAGGCCGACCACCGACGAGGCATTGATGATCACCCCGGCGCGCTGCTCGATCATCGTCGCGGCCACCGCCTGCGCGCACTCGAAGACGCCCTTCAGGTTGACCGCGATGACCTGGTCGAACTGCGCCTCGGTCATGCGCACCAGCCGAGCATCCTTGGTGATGCCGGCATTGTTGACCAGTACATCGATGCGCCCCCAACGGCGCTTGACCTCGGCAACCATCGCGTCGATCTGTGCCCGGTCGGTGACATCGACCACATGGCCTGCCACCGAATCGCCGCCGAGCTGCTCGCAAGCCTGCCGAACCCGATCGGCGCCGATGTCTACGATCGCGACCCGCGCGCCCTCGTCGAGATAGCGCCTCGCGGTCGCCAGGCCGATCCCGCTGGCAGCACCGGTGATGATCGCAACCTTGTCCTTCAATCTCATGTCTTTCCTCCGCAGACAGATGCGAGGCCTGCGAATGCGAGCACCTCGTCAATATGGTCGGCAAAATCCGACAATCCATGATCACTGCCCTCGAGCAGTTTGACTCGCGCCCCCGGGTAGTGGCCGACCATTTCGCGCCAGTCGAGCAGTTCATCGCCCTTCGCCGCGACCAGGAAATAGCGCTCCGCACGCGTGATCCGGTCGATCTCCAGATCCCGCATCTGGCCCAGGTATTCCTGACGAAAGTCGAAGGGTTCATCGCTGTGGAACATCGTCAGCGGCCCATCGTAGTGATGCAGATCGCGCGCCGGATGCACCGCCGGGTTCAGCAGCACCGCCCGGCAGCCCGTTTGCTCGGCCAGCCAGGTTGCATACAGACCGCCCAGCGAACTGCCAACCAGTGTGTCACCGGCCCGCGGCATGATCCCTTCGCTGACCAGAGCGATCGCCTCGCGCGGCGAGGCGGGCAACTGCGGGCAGACGAAACGGTGCGCCAGGCCCGCCAGGGCAAGCCGCTCGCCGAGCATCCTGGCCTTGAACGAACTCGGCGACGAGCGAAAGCCATGCAGATAGATCAGCCGCGTATCCATGTCCGGGGTTCCAGTTTCAGGCTCGCTCAGGCGCGAGGCTCCAGCGCCCGCAGCAGCTTGGCGTGGATGCCGCCGAAGCCGCCGTTGCTCATCACCAGGATCTGATCGCCGGGCTGCGCCTGCGCGACGATCGCATCGATCAGGGGTTCGAGCCGGTCATCGACTCGCAACTTCTCGCCCAGCGGAGCCAGTGCGCTCGCAATGTCCCAGCCAATTCCGCCCGCAAAGCAGAACACCCGGTTCGCGTCGACCAGGCTCTCGGGCAGCCGGGCGCTCATCGTGCCCAGTTTCATCGTGTTTGAGCGTGGTTCAAGCACCGCAAGAATGCGTGTTGCCGATCCGACCCGCGCGCGCAAGCCCGCCAGGGTCGCCTCGATCGCGCTCGGATGATGCGCAAAGTCATCGATGACCGTGACGCCGTTCACGATGCCACGCACCTCGAGACGTCTGGCCACGCCTGCGAACCGCGCCAACGACGCAATCGCCTGTCGCGGATCGATGCCGGCATGATCAGCTGCCGCAATCGCCGCCAGCGCATTGGCGCGGTTATGCGCGCCGGCCAGCGACAGGCTGCAGCGACCGAGTTCCCGATCGCCAAAGCAGACGGTGAACTCGCTGGCCTGAGGCGTGTCGCGCGCGTCACGGGCATGCCAGCCCTGCGGCACATCGAAATCGACCCGCTCGCTCCAAAGACCGCGCTCCAGCACCCGCGCAAGGGCAGCGTCGCGGCCATTGACGACCAGCCTGCCGTTACCAGGCACGGTTCGCACCAGATGATGGAATTGGGTCTCGATCGCCGCCAGATCGGGAAAAATGTCCGCGTGATCGAACTCAAGATTGTTCAGGATCGCGGTTCGCGGCCGGTAGTGCACAAACTTGGATCGCTTGTCGAAAAATGCGGTGTCGTACTCGTCGGCCTCGATGACAAAGCTCTGGCCGCCGCCGAGCCGGGCCGATACGCCGAAGTCGCGCGGCACACCGCCGATCAGAAAACCGGGTTGCGCGCCGCATGCGTGCAGAATCCAGGCCAGCAGCGACGAGGTCGTGGTCTTGCCGTGCGTGCCAGCGACCGCCAGCACCTTGCGCCCGACCAGCACCTGCTCAGCGAGCCACTGCGGCCCGGAGACATAACGCAGTCCGCGCTCGAGAATCGCCTCGATCAAGGGATTGCCGCGCGACACCACGTTGCCGACCACCCACAAGTCAGGAGTCAGCGAAATCTGCGACGGATCGTAGCCTTCGATCAGATCGATGCCGAGCGCCGCAAGCTGCTCGCTCATTGGCGGATAGACATTGGCATCGCACCCTGTGACCCGATGGCCTGCCTCGCGCGCAATCGCCGCGATGCCGCCCATGAACGTGCCACAGATTCCCAGAATATGGATATGCATCGTCTCAAACCCGCCGGGCTGCACCGCCCGGGCACGCGGATTGTAAGCGCAAGCGCCACTTGCCCGGCCAATCCGGCGGCGACACCCGATCGGCTACACTGCGCGCCATGAATTTCGCTGGCGAACATGACCGGCAGGAGGTCGCCGCGATCGCTGCCCGGTTGATCGCGGACACGGGGCTTGACTATCGCAGCGCCAAGGCACGCGCCGTGCGCGAATTGTTTGGCAGCCGTGCGCCGCGCGGTGCGATTCCGGACAACGACGAGGTCGACGAAGCCCTGCGGGAACATCTGGAGTTGTTTGACGACGAACATCCGGCCCGGGTGCAGCGGCTGCGTCGGGTCGCCCTCGATCTGATGGACAAGCTTGAGCAGTTTCGGCCTTTTGTTACCGGCGCCGCCTGGAAGGGCATTGCCGCAGAGCACGCTCCGGTGCATCTGCAACTCTTTCACGACAATCCCAAAGAAGTCGAATACTGGCTACTTGATCGCAAGATCACGTTCGATGTCGACACGATCGAGAACTTTCATGGACGAGACGACATTGAGGCACTGATGTTCGACTGGCAGGGCGAGGCGGTGCTGCTGTCGCTGTATGACTACGACGATCTGCGCGGCGCCTTGAAGTCAGGCCCCCGGGGGGCGCAGCGCGGCGACCGTGACGCGCTCAAGGCCAGGATGCAGGAACAGCGATGATGATGCCCAAAAGACGCATATTGATTGCAAGTTCGGTCGCTGCCGGATTCGCAGCCCTGGGCGGCTGGGTCGCCTGGCACAGGCTCGAACCCGGGCCATCCAGCCCGGATGCCAGTAGCTTGCTGTATGCGCTGAACCTGCCCGACCATGCTGGCGAGGAGTTCGCACTGGCACAGCTGCGAGGCAAGACCGTGGTGCTGAACTTCTGGGCAACCTGGTGCCCACCCTGCATCCAGGAAATGCCGGAGCTTGCCGAACTCCACCGCGAAATGGTGTCGCACAATGGCACCGTAGTCGGTATCGGCATTGATACACCATCGAACATCCGGCAATTTGCTGAAAACAGGCCGATGCCCTATCCTTTGCTGGTAGCCGGTATGGGAGGCTCCGAACTGTCCAAACGGTTCGGCAACGAGGTCGGCGCACTGCCTTTCACGGCGGTCATCGACCGGCAGGGAAGAATCGCGCATCGCAAACTCGGGCGCATACGGCTGTCGGAACTGCGCTCACAGGTCGACACGCTGATCAACAATCGATCTGGTTGAGCGCGCGCATCGTCGCCAACCGACCATGGGCGAGTTGCCGGGGCGCCTACGCAAGCCGGATTTGACATTGACAGTTTCGGGATTGTCGATCAAAACAAGACAAAATCCCGCGATTTCGGCGTAAAATCGCCTTACTGCCGTTAATCGGCTAGAACAAGGATGTCCCGAATGCTGATCTGGGTGATCCACGGCCCGAATCTGAACATGCTTGGCACCCGCGAGCCCGGCATCTACGGCGCAAGCACACTGGCCGACATCAACCAGGGCCTGATCGCCCTGGGGGAACACGAAGGAGCCCGCGTCGAGACCTTCCAGTCGAACCACGAAGGCGCAATCGTCGACCATATTCAACAGGCTCGCAAGGCCGGCGTCGGCTTCATCGTTATCAATCCGGCAGCATTCACGCACACCAGCGTCGCGATTCGCGATGCGCTGTCGGCGGTCGATCTGCCCTTCATCGAAACGCATCTTTCCAACGTGCATGCGCGCGAGTCGTTCCGGCATCACTCGTATTTCTCCGACAAGGCAGTCGCTGTGATCGCGGGCTTCGGAGCAGACGGGTATCGCTACGCACTGATGCATGCGATCGCACAACTGCGCAAGCAGTCGCAACACCGCTGACGGAGCCGCCATGGATCTGCGCAAACTGAAAACTCTGATCGACCTGGTTTCCGAATCAGGAATCTGCGAACTCGAAATCACCGAAGGCGACGGCAAGGTGCGCATCGTCAAGGGAGCCGGAGCCGGTAGCGTGGCCTACGCCCCGCCACCGCAGCCAGCCTACGCAGCACCGGCACCGCCCCCGGTCGCGGCCCAGGCGGCCGCGGTTGCGACGCCTGAGCCGGAGTCAGCGCCCGAAATCGCCGGCCACGCAGTCAAGTCACCGATGGTGGGCACCTTTTACCGGTCGGCACAGCCTGGCGCCGAACCCTTCGTCAAGGTCGGCAGCAGCGTCACGGAAGGCGATACGCTGTGCCTGATCGAGGCCATGAAACTGCTCAACGAAATCGATGCCGACAAGACCGGCACGATCAAGGCGATCCTGGTCGAGAACGGCCAACCGGTCGAATACGGCCAACCGCTGTTCATCATTGAATGACCCGGACCTGCCGATGTTCGAAAAAATCCTGATCGCGAACCGCGGCGAGATTGCCCTGCGGATTCAGCGTGCCTGTCGCGAAATGGGCATCAAGACGGTCGTCGTGCACTCCGAGGCCGACACCGAGGCCAAATACGTCAAGCTGGCCGACGAATCCGTCTGCATCGGCCCGCCCTCGTCGCGTGACAGCTATCTGAACATCCCGGCGATCATCAGCGCCGCCGAGGTGACCGATGCCGAAGCGATCCATCCCGGTTACGGCTTTCTGTCGGAGAACGCGGATTTTGCCGAGAGCGTGGAGAAAAGCGGCTTTGTGTTCATCGGCCCACGGCCTGACTCGATCCGCTTGATGGGCGACAAGGTCTCGGCCAAGGACGCGATGAAAAAGGCCGGGGTTCCGGTCGTCCCTGGATCGGAAGGCGCCTTGCCGGACGACCCGAAGGAAATTGTCCGGATCGCGCGCTCGATCGGCTATCCGGTCATCATCAAGGCCGCCGGTGGTGGTGGCGGACGCGGCATGCGGGTTGTGCACACCGAGGCCGCGCTGCTCAACGCGGTCACGATGACCCGCACCGAAGCGGGAGCCGCGTTCGGCAATGCGGCGGTCTACATGGAAAAGTTCCTCGAGAACCCGCGCCATATCGAGATCCAGGTGCTCGCGGACGAGCACCGGAATGCGGTCTATCTGGGCGAGCGCGACTGCTCGATGCAGCGGCGCCACCAGAAAATCATTGAGGAAGCTCCCGCCCCGGGAATCTCGCGCAAGCTGATTGAACGGATTGCTTCTCGCTGCGCGGACGCCTGCCGAAAGATCGGCTATCGCGGCGCCGGTACCTTCGAATTCCTGTTCGAAAACGGCGAGTTCTACTTCATCGAGATGAACACCCGGGTTCAGGTCGAGCATCCGGTCACCGAACTGATCACCGGCATCGACATCGTTCAGCAGCAGATCCGGATCGCCGCCGGCGAAAAACTCGGCTTCAAACAGCGCGACATCAGCTTGCGCGGTCATGCGATCGAGTGCCGGATCAATGCCGAACATCCGTATCGCTTCACGCCGTCGCCGGGACGCATCACCGCCTGGCATCCGCCCGGTGGCCCCGGAATTCGGGTCGACTCGCATGCCTACGCCAACTATCTGGTCCCTCCGCATTACGACTCGATGATCGCCAAGGTGTTGGCCTATGGCGATACGCGTCAGCAAGCACTGCGCAGGATGCATATTGCGCTGTCCGAAATGGCGGTAGACGGCATCCTGACCAATCTGCCGCTGCATCGCGAACTGATGACCGATGCCCGCTTTGTCGAGGGCGGCACGTCGATCCACTATCTCGAGCAGCGGCTTGCGCAGCGCAAGGACTCGCAGGGACTGGGCTAGTGACCGACGCCGAGCACGCCCAGTCGTCGGCCGCACTGCAGGAATTGAGCTTTCTGCTGCCAGCCGAACAGGTTGAGACCTGGTCCGATGCGCTGATCGATGCAGGTGCACTGTCGGTGCAGGCAGAGGATGCGGACGCCGACTCGCCCGATGAGCAGGCTTTGTATGGCGAACCCGGAATCCCCGCAGTTCAGGCGGGTTGGCGACGTACGCGGCTGAGCATCTTGTGCCCGGTTGGCTCCGATCCGCGGGCAATGCTTCAGCAAGTGGCGCGGACGCTTGGACAAGATGCTCCCGAGCACTACACGATTGCCGACATCGCCGATCGCGACTGGGTCAGCGCCTCGCAGGCACAGTTCGAACCGGTCCCGATCGGCGAGCGACTGCTGATTGCGCCGTCCTGGCATCCGCCGCAAGCGGGCGACAAGCGCATTCACATCATCCTGGATCCGGGCATGGCTTTTGGCACCGGTAGCCATCCGACGACCCGGCTTTGCCTGCAGTGGCTGGCCGAGAATCTGCGCGCAGGCCAAAGCGTTGTCGACTATGGCTGCGGATCCGGCATCCTGGCAATCGCTGCCGCCAAGCTGGGAGCAGGCAATGTCCTCGGAGTCGACATCGATCCCCAGGCGATCTTGAGCGCGCGCGAAAACGCCCGGATCAACCAGGTCGACATCGGGCTGGCGTTGACGAGCCAGACGCCGGCGCCGGGCGCCGATGTCGTGGTGGCAAACATCCTGTCGAATCCGCTCAAGGTGCTCGCACCGTTGTTGTCGAATCTGGTGCACCCTGGCGGCCATCTAGTGCTCGCCGGTCTGCTGGAGCCGCAGGCCAAAGACGTCGCGGCAGCCTACCCGGCATTCGAGATGCATGTGCATGCGGCGCTGGACGGCTGGGCCTGCCTGGTCGGCGTCAAGCGCTGACGGGACGCCGCGATGACGCTGGCGACACGTTGTCCGAAATGCCAGACCACGTTCAAGGTGGTTGCCGACCAGCTCAAGCTGCGACGCGGCCTGGTGCGTTGCGGCGTGTGCCGACAGGTGTTCTCCGGCCAAGAGCACCTGACCGACGGCCCACCTGTCCGCGTTGTGCTCCCGGTCGCGCCGCTCGGGCCAGTTGCGCCGATGACAACCGCGCCCGTCATCGCCGAATCGACAGCACCCGAATCGACCGTCCTTGAATCTGCCGCCTCACACACGACCCGACCCGATGTCGAGCAGGCTCGGCCGGCCTGGCGCATTCCGGCAGGCGAGTCGGATCTGCGGACCAGTCGCAACGACGCCGCCGCAACGCGCGACCCGCTCGAGCCTGCTGAGGCGCCCGCCGCGTCGGCATCACCGGTCGCGGTGGCTGGCAAAGTCGGCGCCGAGGAAGACTGGGGGCTTACCCTCGCCACCACGCTTGATCGGACCGACGAAACCGAACCGCGTTTGTTTGCGGCCGCGCAAGACGGCAAGAAAGAGGACGAGCAAGACGCGGTCGACTTCTTTGCGACCCACCGCAAGGCGCGCGGTTTCGCCAGCCGCGGCGTGGTCGTCGCGACCCTGGCCTCGTTCGTGCTGATGATCGTGCTCGCGGTGCAGTTGACGATCGGTGCACGCGACTGGATCGCGGCGCGCTTTGCGCCGGCCAATACCGTGTTGACTGCTGCGCTCGCACCGCTTGGCCTGCAGGTTCTGCCGCCACGCGAGTTGCGCGCGCTGACGATCGAATCCTTTGAATTGCAGTCGACCGGCGTTGACGGACTGCTGGCGCTGAACGCGCTGTTGCGCAACGCAGCCGGGCATCGGGTACGTTGGCCAGCGATGGAATTGTCACTGAACGATGCGACCGGCAAGCTTGTCGTGCGGCGGGTGCTGATGCCAGGCGAGTATCTTGCGCCGGAGACCAGCGAGCGCAACGGCATCGCCCCACGCGCCGAACAATCGGTGCGCACCGGATTACGGGCGCAGGACCTGGCAGTTACTGCCTACTCGGTCAAACT
>Ga0255220_1000429_pt1 | contig 17269 bp, 28 predicted proteins | sample Miss_Colum_RepB__FD_188423 | JGI IMG/M metagenome (GOLD analysis project Ga0255220, IMG submission 188423) | Freshwater microbial communities from Mississippi River, Louisiana, United States - Miss_Colum_RepB_8d | ecosystem: Environmental > Aquatic > Freshwater > River | place: USA: Louisiana...
GTTAACCACGCGGTCGTACAACGCGTTCCATAAGCTTCACGTCGAGTACCGCAATATCGTCGAACGGCGCGGACTCATCGTTTTCGTTTCTGGTATGCGAGCAATCGCAACCATCTGGTCTGTCATTCAGGCCGAACAAGTAAGTCGTCGCCTGCGCGGCGACGATCAATCCACCAACTCGTGAAAGAGCACCATGAAGCCTTCTTCCGTTTCCCGCGTCATCAACCACTGCATCAGCATCAAGCGGCCTGTGTTCCTCTGGGGTCCGCCCGGTATCGGCAAGTCTGACGTGATCACCACGTCGGCACGCGACAACGACATGGAGCTGCGCGACGTCCGCCTGAACCTGCTCGACCCGGTCGACCTCAAGGGCTTCCCTGTGCCGGACGCAGATGGCGGCGTCATGAAGTGGCTGCCGCCTGACTTCTTGCCGCCGACGTACGTCCGCGCCGGCGATGTCGAGGGCTACAAGCTCAAGAAGGGTGAGAAGCCCGACACCATGATCCCGAACCCCACTCGCGGCATTCTGTTCCTCGACGAGATGAACAGCGCGCTGCCAGCCACGCAAGCCGCGGGCTATCAGCTGATCCTGAACCGCTCCATCGGCAACTACACGTTGCCCGAGGGCTGGGCCATCATCGCCGCCGGCAACCGTGACGGTGATCGCGGCGTCACCAGCCGCATGCCCGCTCCGTTGGCCAATCGCCTCGTCCACATCGACTTCGACGTGGACGTGGATGACTGGGCCATCTGGGCACTGAAGAACGGCGTGCATCAGGACGTGATCGCGTTCATGAAGTTCAAGCCCAGCCTGCTGCACAGCTTCGATCCGGCCAAGAACGAGCGTGCTTTCCCGTCACCCCGTTCGTGGGCGTTCGCCAGCCAGATCATCTCGCACGCCGACCCGAAAGCGCCCCGCCTGAGCATGCAGGAAGAGCACGAGCTGATCAAGGGCACTGTCGGCGAAGGCCCTGCCGGCGAGTTCATGGCCTTCCGCAAGGACGCTGCCGAGATGCCGAACATCGACAAGATCCTGCTGGCGCCCGAGAAGGTGCCGGTGCCTGAATCGCCGTCGGTGCTGTACGCACTCAGCATCGCCATGGCGCTGAAGGCATCCCCGAACAACTTCGATCGTCTGGTCGAGTTCGGCAATCGCATGCAGGTCGAGTTCCAGGTTGTGTTCATGCGCACGGCGCTGCAGCGTGACGCTGAACTGCAGCAATGCAAGGCCTTCCACAAATGGGCGATCGACAACAGCTCCGTGCTGATCTGAAGCAGTGGGTTCCTCCGAGTTACTCGAAGGAACTGGGCCGCGCCCTCAGTTACATGCAGATTGAGGGCGCGCTTCCAAAACGGTACTACGCAGGTTCGCCTGAGTGGACCTACGAATACTTAACACACGCATGGAAAACAGCAAAGACGATCGGAGCGAAATACCAAATCCGGGAGCTGTTCAATCGCGCTTTGACCCGTGCTGTTTCGATTCGGCTGCGGTCATGATCATGCTGCACACCTGGGCTGACATGCATCGACGAGGTTTGTGTCATCCCTTCTTCGACTCTAAAGGAGGGATGATCCGATGCCTCGAAAGAGCATTCCACAACGACATTCGCGCTATGCAAATAGCGGAACAGTTACTGGTCGAATCAGTTCAACGTCGCCTTCGTTGACCAATTGGCCGCGGCACAAATGGCCACAAGTTCTCTTCGACGAAGTTGCCTTTACCCCCGAAGAGATGGCGTGGCAAGCACTCGTCCAAAAAGGCTACACGCGCTTGTTCTTCGGGCATCACGACATGCTCAAGCGAGCGCAAGAGGGCGAAATGTTGGCCCAGACACTTAAAGTTTGGTACGACATTGAGCTCACTGCACTGAGGCTCATGGCATGACAGAGCACGACGATCGTGTGGCGCATGTTCAGCGGATGGCTATTGCTTGGTCTAACACACGAGACCTGATAGACACCAGTCCATATTACTGGTACTTATCGATGGCGAAAGACGCAGTCAAGGGCATCGAGAACGCTGAGCGCATCAACAAAGTTTTTAATGAGCAGCTGGCTATCCTCGAAATGGCCGCTCGCCTCAAGGAGTGAACATGCTCAACCACAAAGCAATGCTGATGACGCTGAGCATCAGCCAATGGACTGCGCGCAAGCACGACAAACACGCTTCGTCTGAAATCGAGAAAAGTCATGGCGCTAAGAACGCTGGCCGCTTCAACAAGCTGCTGGTGGACGCGGACGCTCTCAAGCCAATCGCGTCGGCCGCCAACGCCTTGCGTGACTATCACAACAAGAACACTTTGCCGTGGACTGATGACGGTCGCCGCTTGCTTCCGTCGAAGTTGTTCATGCAGTACACCCAAGATATGCGCCAGCTCAAGGACGCCTTCAATACCCGCGTGCGGGAATTTGTTGATGGCTACCCTGCACTGGTACAGGCTGCTCGACAGCGGTTGGGCACGTTGTACGACCCTCGCGACTACCCAGATGTCAGCAAGATCACATCGAAGTTTTACGTGAGCATCGACCCCGAGCCTGTGCCCAGCGCAAACGACTTCCGTGTGGATGTCGGAGAAACAGAGATGGCTCGCGTGCGTCACGAGCTTGAACAAGCGGTTCGCGCACGTCAAGAAAAAGCAGTACATGATCTGTTCGCGCGGATTCGCGACGTGGTCGGTACCATGCACGAACGCTTGAGCGACCACAAAGCAGTGTTCCGTGATTCTCTCGTGGACAATGTCAAGAACCTGCATGGGTTGATCCCGGCATTGAACCTCACCGATGATCCGTTGCTCATCCAACTCCACAAAGAGATGGAGCCCCTGGCCTCGGTGAGCCCGCGCGCATTGCGCTTGAGCACTTTCCGACGTCGTGAAATCGACGAACTGGCATGCAAAGTTCTTTCACTCCTTCCGACGAAGAACGACGCTTGATCACGCTATTCAAACGAGTGATCAACGCGAAGCGCAACGAGAATCTTCCAGGGTGGAAGACGCTGTCGATCAAGTTCGCGCGCTGGAGTGATGCACAGCAGTTGCGCTGGATTTATTGGATCGAGCAGCAAGCACAAGGTCCAAACCCGACAGAGTTGTCCAAGACGCTCATGTCGGCCGTGACTGCTGAACGTCTGAAAGGTTGAACATGCGAGAGCTGCGGATCTTAGGGGTCGCACTCATGGAGCGGTACCGTGCGAATCGAACTGGCTCGTTCGCTACTCCTGAATTGCGGAGCATTATGCGTGAATGGGGCGGCTACAGCATCAACGGAGAAGAAGAACAAGCTGCGTTGAGGCTCGTTGAAAGACTTGCGGCTCAGGGCAACCCAGAAGCACTGGATATCAAAGCCACCATGGTTGCTCTCCGCCTTAACGGAAAGTACTCAGACCGTCCATAAGCCATGACCGTCAAGCTGAGCGTGATCCGCAAAAAAGTACTGGACAAAACAGAGCTTCAAGAGATTACGCACTTTCAGCGAGCTCTTGTTGAACTGGGTCTTTCATCCATCAATGATTACTTCAGTAAGCTGTCACCGGCGGCGAGGCATCGTTCAATCCAGTACTGGAAGCAACAAGCAGAGCAAGGTAACCCATGGCACTCACGGATAGTCAGCAAAGTGCTTGCGATTCGTTTAGTTGCTTGAGCACAAAGAATCACGACCACATGCGAGCCTTGAGCATGGCGATAAACATATCTATGCTGACGCGTCCGCTGGCGAGACAATGGCTCGAAGCTTGGGGCCTTGCAGCCATCCGCAGTGAAGAGTACGCATTTATCAGAGACATACGCGAACTGGCTCAATGTGGAAATCCAGACGCTTTAGCGGTTGTCGAACAAACCATCCAAACCATCACCATCGACCGAATCAAATCATGACCATCGATCAACAAGCCCTTCTTGAACTCACTCGTGCCCGCGCAGCCATGATCATCGATCAGCCGTTTTTCGGCACGTTGGCGCTGCGCTTGAAGCTGGTGGAGGACAACAACATCCCGACATTGGCGGTCGACGGCAAGCACGTCTTTTACAACGCCAAGTTTGTCCGAGACCTCACCCCATCGCTGCGCAAATCGGCCATGGCGCACGAGGTCGGCCACTGCGTGTTCGACCACTTGACCCGGCGCAATGGCCGAAATCCAGGCAAGTGGAACGCGGCCGGCGACTACGTGATCAATGACGTCATCAAGGACGCTGGTTTCGAGCTGGGCAAGACGTGGTTGCACAACCCAGCTTTCAAGGGCATGACCGCGGACCACATCTATTCCCTGTTGCCTGATCAACCTGACGACGATCATGGCGGGCTGTGCGACATCCGCGATGCCGCGCAGGGCAACCCGGCCGATGCCGAAATGGTCGAAACCGAATGGAAGATCGCCACAGCACAAGCAGCCCAAGCAGCCAAAGCACAGGGCAAGTTGGGCGGTTCGCTTGAGCGCTTCGTCGATGACATGCTGAACAGCAAGGTCGACTGGCGAGCCATGCTCCGTCAGTTTGTGTCGTCGTTCGCCAAGAACGACTATCAATGGACTCGCCCCAATCGACGTATGCTGGCCAACGGCTTCTATTTGCCAGGCCTGCACAGCGAGGTGATGGAGTCCGTGTGCGTTGTCACGGACGATTCAGGGTCGATCGACGGTCCTGTGCTGTCAGCGTTTACCGCTGAAATCACGGCCATCCGCGACGCTGTTCGCCCGGTCAAGACGATCCACATCTCGTGCGACGCCCGCATCAACCACATGGACGAGTTCTCGATGGAAGACGAGTTCAAGCTGATCAGCAAAGGTGGCGGCGGCACCGACTTCCGTCCCCCCTTTGCACATTTCGACGAAGCGGGCGAAGCTCCGAAATGTCTCATCTACCTGACTGACGGGTACGGTCCGTTCCCTCAAACGGCGCCCGACTATCCGGTGCTCTGGGTCATGACCACTGATGTCGTTCCGCCGTGGGGGCAGCATGTCCGCATTGAGATTTGATCCTCTTCCCTTCCACGCATGGAAGGAGCGACAAATTCAGATCGACAGTGAGGCCGCCGGAGTACGCACTTATCGCCCACGTGCGTGGTACTGGGCAGAGTACGGCCGATACTGCACAAATCTCCGAAAGCTCAACCATGTCCAACCTGTGCCCTGATCACAGCGACGGCCGTCATCGGTACGACGAGCTGGGCATCTGCATGGGCGCTACGTGCACTGCTCAAGTGCGCGAGCTCAAGCCATGCCGCAGCCCGTACTGTGAATGCGAGCGAGATAAGTGCACACATCCGGGGTTCCGTGACGCCCGCCACGAGGACGACGCCGCGACTGAAGAAGCTCGCTTGCGCGCCATCTTCGAAGCGACGGCTCGAGATTCTTTCAACTTCCGCCGCTCGCGCCGTGGCACCTACATCAATCCAGCCATCGCCCGCGACTGGAAGTGGTTCTGCCTTGGGTCGAAGAAAGGTAAAGCATGAGCAATTCTGAAGTTCCGCTCGAAGGCATGACCTGGGGCCAATTCAAAGCCTTGGCCGAAGCGCGTGGGGCCAAAGACGATGATGTGCTTTGGTACATCGACGTGACTGCGCCCGTCGATGCATTCATCAACGTCGAACACACAAACGTCGGCCTGAAGATCAATGATTGAAGGAGTTCATATGGGGTGTGACATTCATGTCGTCCTCGAGCAAAAAAGCAAGCAGGGTGAGTGGTACGGCGTGCGTGAATTTCGCGCACTCCCTACCAAGATGTTCACTGATGACGCTGAGGGGTCTTCGTCAAACTACGCTTGGTTCAAAATCCAAAGCCGCAACTATCATCTATTCGGCGATTTGGCAGACGTACGCATGGACGGGACATTCGGTTATGTACCGCGTGGGCTCCCTCGTGACATGTCTGCCATGGTGAAGGATCGCTACGACGGCGACGACGATCTTCACAGTCACTCGTGGCTCAAACCGTCAGAACTCGAGCCCATCCTGGCCAAGCACTTTGGCGCCAAACTGGTAGCCGCCCGTTTGACAGCTACGCGTAGCTCGTACCGAGATTCGCATCCATTGCGTTGCTTCGGTGAGTTCATCGAGCCTGATGTCTTCAACTTTGACGAAGGTGGTGCGGAAGCCATCATCGCGAAAGCAGACGCCACATATCGTCTGGTCTTTTGCTTTGACAACTGAACAAGGCAACCATGGGCTATCGTTCTAACGTGACATATGCTGTGCAGGCGCCCGAGCAAACGATGATGGCCAAGCTTGCAGCGTGGCGTCTTGCCGGCGAACACACGCAAGCGCTCAAAGAGTGCTTAATCGGCGTATGCGAAGGAGTAGGGTACGTCACGTTTTCTGCAAATGCCGTTAAGTGGTACTTGCAATACGCAGACGTCATGTGCCATGAAAACTTATTTGCAGCGTTTGAAGCAGACGACAACTTCAGCGGTTCGTTTGTTCGCTTGGGTGAAAACGACGACGCTGAGTACCGTTCATTCGGAGAAGAAGAACCTCTGCTACAGATAACGCGAGGCGTCGAAAACTATGTCCCGGACTTCAAAGCTTTGCCCGGCGTTGACTGAGGCTTACCTGCATTACAGGGCGACCGGCGCTAAGCCGGCGCGAGCTATAGAAGTAGCCAGAACCGACACGATCAAACGTGTACAGCGGCTTCTTGCGCCATTACCTATCTCCATCCCCGCACCGCTAGAAAGTTTCGAGGTTGAGCACAACGACGTGACCATCACGGTCACTTGGACCTACTGTGATCAAGAGTATGCCTTCGAAGGCGTCGGGAAAGTAGAGACGCTTATGCGCCCATACGGCGCTGTTCGTGGCGGCGAAGAGATCGTGCTCGAGACAGCGCGCGGGTACGGGCGTAAAAATGTTCTGCTCCTTGAGTACACACGGGCTGATTACTTCAAAGACTTGCGCGGCAAGCACGGTGTAGCGTACGCGCAGCGAGAAGCTGACGAGTACATCAAGCGCACCGCGAAGTGGGCGCGTGATGTCGTGAACGATCAAGTGATGGATCGTGAGTTTCGCGTTGAATGCAAAGAGCTCGATTTCTTCGAGTACTCAGAAGCGTTCGCATGGAACGAAACAGCAGAAGCTCGGAACTGGATCGAAGATACGCTACGATATCTCCTTTCCCGCATCAACCACATTTCATCATGATCAAATCTTGGTCCCCGACGCGCCTGCAGTCGTTCAATACGTGCAAGCGCATGGCTTGGCTCAAATACGACCAACGCATCCCTGAACCCGAGCGCCCGCTCCCTCCCGGCAAGACCGAGCATGCCAACGATCGCGGTACCCGCATTCATGAATCGTGCGAGCTGTACGTCCGCGGCGACACCAATGTCTTGACCCCAGAAGCCGAGAAGCACTTCGGCGTCCACATCGATCTTCTGCGTATCCTTCACGCCGAGGGCCTCGTGTCTCTCGAAGGTGAGTGGGGCATGAACAAAGACTGGGAGCCGTGGGACTACAACGGCGCTTGGAAAGAGGTGGACTTTGTCGACGGCGCTAAGAAAGTCAAAGCGCTGCCTGAGCGCGGCCGTGACGGCGATGCCTACGCCGTGGGCAAGAAGTACTTCAGCTGGGTGCCTGTGTGGCTTCGCCTCAAGCTTGACGCGTGCGTCTTCCACGACAAAAAGAACGCCACGGTCATTGACTACAAGACCGGACGCAAATACGGCAACGAAGTCAAGCACGCCGAGCAGATGCAGCTGTACCAGCTTGTCACGTTCTTGCGCTACCCCGAACTCGAGACTGTCACAACGGAGCTGTGGTATCTCGACCAGAACGAAGTGACTTCGCAAACGTTCACGCGCGCTCAGGGCTTGCGCTTCAAACACAACTTCAACCGTCGTGGCGTTGATATGACGACGGCGACGGAGTTTCCTGCGAACGCGAACATCTTCAGCTGTCAGTGGTGCGCTTATGGCCCCTGGGGGACCGGCCACTGCCAAGACGGAGTCAAGAAAGGGTACAACCGATGAATGCCGCCGTGCCGAAAGGGTTCGACCGCCTTGAGGACTACAAGGCATACGTGAAAGCGGTCCTTGAGGGTCGCACGGCCGTCATCGTACCGAGCGGCACCGTCCGCCACTACGTGCCGGACAGAGTTGTGGAGCACACGCCCACCGGCCGTCCGCTGTACCGCAACTTGTGTGGTCGCATTCCTGACTTAAAAAGCGACGCACCGTTTCTCGCTGCTGATCAAGTTACATGCGCGCGGTGCATTCGCTTTCTTCCCGCCCTCATCTCTACTCGCTTGACTTCATGAACCGCTTTGAAATCGTTGCCAACTTGCAGCCAGGGGCGTATGCCCTGAACGAAGTGGTGGACATGCTTAGCACGTTCATCGCCGAGGCTCAAGCTGAAGGCTCTCCGCCGTTGCTTTGCCCTGCGATCCGATTGCTGGGACTGCAGCTTTCTTTTTTCTGCCACGCTGACGTCTACACCGATCCTTCTGGTGAGGGTCTGCGCCAGCGGTGTGCTGAAATCGCTGACGAACGTCGCGCTCGTATGAAAGAGGTGCACTGATGCCACGTGTGTTGCCGCCAAAGGCCATGAAGCATCAAGCGATCAGCCTCAAGCACGCTGACCGCACGCCCATTCGGTATGACACAAGCGATCCCGGTACGGGCAAAACATTTGTGCGCGCCGTGCACTTTGCCATTCGCCGCCGCCGTAAAGACAGCAAGCGGGCCAAGTGCATGCTGGTGATCGCGCCCAAGTCACTACTCAAGTGCGCGTGGGCAGACGACATCAAAAAGTTCTGCCCCGACATGAAGGTGTCAATCGCGCGCGCAGACAACCGCGACGAAGCATTCCGCGAAGACGCAGACATCTACATCACGAACACTGATGCAGCAGTGTGGCTGTCGAAACAGAAGAAATCTTTCTTCGACCGCTTCGATGAACTGGTGATCGATGAAATCACCACATTCAAGCACCACACCAGTCAGCGCAGTCGCGCAATGGCCAAAGTCAGCAAGTACTTTGAGTACCGTTCTGGGCTGACAGGTACACCCAACAGTCGCAGCATCACTGACGTGTGGCATCAAGCTTTGTTGCTTGATGGAGGCAAGCGCCTCGGTACCAGTTTTTATGCATTCCGCAACGCTGTGTGTGAGCCCGTGCAAGTCGGGCGCAGCGTACATGCAGTCAACTGGAACGACAAACCCGGTGCAGAAGAAGCCGTGTTTGGCATGCTGAGCGACATCGTGATACGTCACAAGTTCGAGGACTGCGTCGACATCCCCGCCAACCACATGTATACGGTGGACTGGGAGCTCACGCCGAAGCAAAAGAGCGCGTATGACCGGATGACGCAAGATGCCATCTACATCGAGACGGTCGCTGCCGTGACGAGTCGGCTGAAAGGAGCTTTGCCCGCTGCCATCGGTATCAATGCAGCCGCAGTGGCTAATAAGTTGCTGCAGATCAGCTCCGGCGCTCTGTACACCGCTGAAGACAAATTCAGTGTGGTAGACGAGAGCCGTTACGAGATGATCATGGACATGGCAGAACAGCGCAAACATACGCTGGTGTTCTTCCTGTGGAAGCACCAGCGCGATCTGCTCATCAAGCACGCAGCTCAGCGCAAGATGTCGTACGCCGTCATCGACGGGTCCACGACCGACAAAGAGCGTGACGCCATCGTCACTCGGTACCAAGCAGGCCAGATCGATGTGCTGTTTGCACATCCACGAAGTGCCGCGCACGGCCTTACGCTGACACGTGGCACCACAACAATCTGGCCGTGCCCGACGTACGACCTTGAGCTGTTCGCGCAAGGGAACCGCCGGCAATACCGTATGGGGCAAAAGAAAAAGACAGAGACCATCGTCGTCGTGGCCAAAAACACGATCGAGGAAAAGGTCTACGAGCTGCTGCTCGGTAAAAACGAGCGTATGCGCAACCTTCTTGACTTGTTTGCTACGTTGTGATCATGCAAGACCTCGACGACATCATCATCAAGTACAACGGCTTCGTCTCTCCTACGCAAGAAGAGCTTGCCGCAGTTGCTCAATATGTCCCAGCCGAACTCATCGTGACGCCGATGGCGTATGTCACGTGGCTCAGCCTTCTTTCGTTCGCCAAAAAAGAGCGACAAGATCGTATCAATGCCGTAGCGAATCGAATCAGCGGCGTTGGCGACTCGTTGACCCCTGAAGAGAACACGGCGTTGAACAAATGGGTGCGTGCACAGGCTGCAGCAAAAGCACATGCAGCACAAGCAGCGGAACAGAAGATGTCTGGTGCTACGGCCAAAGGCTTCGAAGACGCAATACTTAAGCGATCGCTGATTGGCCAAGTCAAGAAGTTCTGATCATGTACATCGACGACCTCATAGCTAAGTACACCCCAGGTGAGCCAAATGATCGCGTCGATGTACCTTTTGCAGAGCTCAAGTACATCGAGCGTTGCCACGGATTCACATGCTTTACTTCTGGGCCGCATGAGTGGGAGTACACCAGCTACTACCGCAAAAACTTGCTCAAAGAACTGAGCTTCGCTAAAACTCAGTTAGCTAAAACCGCACAAGCGGTGATGGAACGTTTGACACAATGAAGGAATGCACATGAGCTGGGCTTCTGCCACTCGCCGTAAAGTCGAGGAACAACAACCGGTGCTGCTGGAACAAGTCAAGCCAGCTGAGTTGGACCTCAAGCACCTCGTGACGCTCGATTTCGAGACGTACTACGACAGTGACTACACATTGCGCAAGCTCAGCACCAGCGAGTACATCCGCGATGCTCGCTTTCAAGCGCTGATGTGCGGCATCAAGATCGGCAAGGGCAGGACCAAGCTCGTGCCCGGTCCCAAGATTGCCGAAGAGCTGGCCAAGATCGACTGGAGTACGCATGATCTGCTGGCGCATCATGCACAGTTCGACGGCTTCATCTTGAGCCATCGCTACAAAGTCAAACCGCGCCGCATCTACTGCTCGCTGTCTATGGCCCGTGGCCTGCACAGTTCCGAGATCGGCGCCGGCCTGGACGAAGTTTCGCAGTTCTATGGCGGGCGCGGCAAGATCCAGGGCGGCGTCGAAGACATGGCCGGGTTCACCTTTGAGCGGCTGTTCAAAGACAAGCCCCGCTGGAAAAAGTCCAGCGAATACTGCGTCAACGACGTGGACGAATGCTTGCGTGTCTTCCTCTGCATGCACCCGCTCATGCCCGCGGAAGAGATGGAAATCATCGACGTCACATGCAAGCTGTTCACAGATCCTGTGTTGGAAGTGGACATCGAGCGCGTCAGCAAGGAGCTCGAGCGTGAGCTGGCCGAAAAGAAAGCGCTGCTGTTGTCGTTCATCGGGACACCGAAAGTCATCAAGGCGCGCTTGACGCAGATCATCGATGACGAAAAGCTGATGAAGAAGAAGGCGTTCACTGGCTGGACGGCAGAAGAAATCCTCCTTGAAGAAGCGCGCAAGACAATCAGTTCCAATGAATCGTTCGCCGATTTGCTGCGTGCTGAGGGTGTGGAGCCGCCGCGTAAGGTCAGCCCTGCGTACTTCAAGCATCGCGACGAAAACAAAAAGTACATCTACGCATTCAGTAAGACCGACCTCGAGTTCACGGCTTTGTCCGAGCACTCGAAGAAACGTGTACGCGACCTCGTCGAGCTGCGCCTGAGTGTCAAGTCCACGATCAACGAGACCCGCGCTGGCCGCTTCCTTGAAGCCGGCCGTGACGGCATGAAGCTGCCGGTGTACTTGCGCTACTTCGGCGCACACACGGGTCGTTGGTCTGCTGGCAACAAGATGAACATGCAGAACTTGCCGCGCGGAGGCGAGTTGCGCAAGTCGATCAAAGCCCCCAAGGGCTACGTCATCGTCGTGGTGGACTCCGGGCAGATCGAAGCGCGCGTCAATGCCTGGATGGCAGGCCAGGATGACCTGCTCGATTCGTTCCGCCGGGCTGATGCGTACACCGCCGAGCAGAGCAAATTGCCGAAGGACAAACGCAAGCCGGCGCGCGGCGAAGACCGTGATGCGTACTGCAAGTTCGGCGACGTGGTCTATGGGCGCGAAATTACCAAAGACGATGAACTTGAACGCTTCGTCGGCAAGATTGCCGTGCTCGGCTTGGGCTACCAGATGGGCGCTCCCAAGTTTCAGAACACGCTTGCTTTGGGTACCATGGGGCCGCCCGTGTATCTCGACACGGCTGTGTGCCAACGCATCGTGACTGCGTACCGCCGTACTAACCACAAGATCGTGAAGTGGTGGGGGCTGTGTACCAAGATCATCGAAGACATGGCTGCTGGACGGCGCGGTGAATACAAGTGCATCAAGTGGGCCAAGGAGACCATTTACTTGCCCAACGGCATGACGCTGAAGTACCCGAACCTCAAGTCCAAGGTCAACGGCGAGTTCTCTGAATGGACGTACGAACGAAAAGGCGTCGAGAACAAACTGTACGGCGGGCTGCTTTGCGAGAACATCGTTCAGGCTTTGGCACGGATCATCGTCGGTACTCAGCTGATCCAGATCAGCCGTAAGCATCGCGTTGTCATGACCACGCATGACGAAGTTGTTGCATTGGCCAAAACTGCAGCCGGCGCCAAAGCGTACGAGGTCATGCTCAAGATCATGCAGACGTCACCCTCGTGGTGCGCTGATATTCCGCTCAATGCAGAAGGGGGCTTCGATGTCATCTACTCGAAGTGACACCGAGCTGCTCGATAGACTCGAGGCTCTGCTGGGCGATGCGTTCGTCATCACGCTTAAGCGCAATTGGCTCGCTGATGGTCGCGCCGGTAGCTGGAACGTGACGTTCAAGAGTGAGTCGCACAAACCAGGGCGTAGCATGGAGCTGAGGGGCGGCGATGAAAGTCTTCGCGCGGCGTTGAACCGAGCATGTGACCGACATAACGAGTTCATCGTTGAAGAAGTGATTGATCGATTCGGAGGCTGATCATGGCCGTCCTGCTCGCTTCGTATGTGCTAAGCGACATTTCTGCGTGGCCCCATGTTGCCGGAGCATGGCACAACCCTATCTTGAATAGGCTGCACGTCAAGGTCGCTTATCACAACACCCATCGTGTTATCCAATTCGACCTCAACGCTGCTGAACCCGATAACGTAAGCAGATGGGTCGCGTTCGAGGTCATGAAGACTGCCGCTGAACTACGCGATATTGAAGAAGTGCGTAAGCGCCTTACCGCGTAACGCGTCAAACTTTCTGATACGCTTTGCCAACCACGATTGGTAAACGGTTCAGTTTTGTTGTACACTTCCAGCACGGAGAAAACGATGGCCACAGCCAAAAAGATTGCCCCTGTGGGCAAAGCAAAAACCGCCGCCGCAGTTGCGGGCGTGCAAGCTCGACTCACCGGCACGATCGGCAGCCTGTCCGACAGCCTTTGGCAGCTGCGCGAAGAGAAGCGTGCACTGGACGAGCAGGTCGCCATCATCGAAGGCAAGATCGCTGCCATGTCTGAGCAGCTCATGCAGAAGCTCGACTCGGAAGGCACTGAGAAAGGCGCCGGCAAACATTGCACCGTGTCCATCACGTCGAACGTGGTGGGCAACGTCACCGATTGGGATGCGTTGAACGCCTACATCAAAAAGACAGGCTACTTCCATCTCTACCAGCGCCGGCTCTCTGATCCGGCCATTCGCGAGCTCTTCGAAACGAAGGGTTCTGTCCCCGGCGTTGAGCCGTTCACCAAGCGCAAGCTGAACATCCGTTCCATTTGAAGGATTTCCCACCATGGCCACCAAACCCGCTGCCAAGAAGGCTGCTTCCAAGTCCACCGCCGTTGCCACCAAGAAGACCGGTGGCGCCGTTGTCTCCGTCGCCGAAATCCAAGCTCAGCTGAAAGCGCAAGCCGAAGCACTGAGCGGCAAGGTGGCGCCTGCCAGCGGCATCACCATCCAAGTCAGCCAGTCCAAGGAGTTCAAGCTCCCCGACGGCACCAAGGCCGACGAGCTCGACGTGGTCATCCTCGACTTCGTGTCGTCCAACGTCTTCTATGAAGGCGAGTACGACAAGGACAACATCTCCCCACCCGCCTGCTTCGCCATCGGCGAAAACCCGTTGGCCCTGGTCCCCAGTGACAACTCGCCGCTCAAGCAAGCCAACGAGTGCAAGGGCTGCCCCATGAACGAGTTCGGTTCGTCCGGCAAGGGCAAGGCCTGCAAGAACACGCGCGTGCTGGCGGTGCTGCCCGCCGAGGCCAACGAAGAGACGCCCATCTGGCTGCTCAAGGTGTCGCCCACGGCGATCAAGGCGTTCGACAGCTACGTCCGCAGCGTGGCTGCAACGTTCCAGATGCCCCCGGTGGCCGTGATCACGAAGGTCTCGTTCGACGAAAACAGCGACTACCCGTCGCTGCGCTTCGGTGACCCCCAGCCCAACGAGAACCTGCCGGTGCACTTCGCCCGCCAGGAAGAAGCCAAGACCCTGCTGCAGACCGAACCCGACGTGAGCCAGTTCGGCGCCACGCAGGAAAAGAAGGCCCCGCCGCGTCGTCCGGCCGCCAAGACCGCCGGTCGCCGCTGACCGTTTCAGAGGGCTGCTGAACCAAGCACTACACGTGGCTGCCATACCTGCGTGTGATGCTGCAGCCCTCTTTTTTCTACAAGCAAGATCATGTCAACCCGCCCCTTCTACATCAATCAGGCTCTCACTTCGTACACGGCCCTGAACGACGTGCTGGACGAGTTGACTGAAGACGAAGTGATCGCATGCCTCGAGCTTGAGGCAGCGACTCGACGTCGCAGGTCGATGATCGACCGTCTCATCTCACGAGCCGTTCGGCTCCGTGAGCTTACCTACGCCACTTACCTGAAGGAGAAATACCGTGGCTCGTCAACCGAAACTCACCCCCACCGAAGCCAAGGCCAAGATCAAGGAGACCAAGGCCGCTCGCAAGACCGTGGAACAAGCCCTGAAGGCACACGCCGCCACTCACAAGCAAGCGGTCAAGGCTCACGACGCCGCCGTGGCTGAAGCCTCCAAGGCCCTGGCCACCGCCACCAAGGCCTACGACAAGGCCCGCGCGGCTGCCGACAAGGGTCTGCTCAAGCTCGACACCGAGCTGGGCAAGCTCGAAGCGATCGTGAACGCCGACAGCGCTGAGTAATCAGCCGGCCCGCGAATCCCCGCCCCCGCTAGGTGGCGGGGATTTCTTTCGTCATCATTCCTGGAACAAGCATGAACAACCGTCTCGTCTTCATCGCCCCGCTCGTCATCGCTGCAGCTCTCGCCGCTTGCGGCAAGCAAGCTGAACGCCCCGCCGAAGCGGCTCCGTCCACACCCGAACAACTGCGCGCAGAAGCCCTGGCCAAGTCGGCTGAAAACGCCAAGCTGCAAGACCTGCTGGAACAGCAACGCTCCACTGCTCTGGCCAATGCCGCCGCCAACGGTGCATCGTATTTCGCGGCAAACCCGCGTTTCGATGCATCGTGGAAGACCGTGCCGCACACCGACGACTACATCAACCCCTCGTGCCCTCAGGGCTCAGGCTGGGCGTGGCTGTCGGTCATGAAGGTCGAGGGCAAGGACGTCGAGAAGAAGATCATCTGGTGCTCGACTTCATCGGCCAGCGTCGGCTGCTACATCGAGGCTGACTTCAAGAAGTCGCCATACGCAGCGCAGTCCACCAAGTGCGACCCCAATCTGCCGCACCCGCTCAAGCCTCTCGCCCGTTGATCATGGGCATCCTGCTCTCGTTCAGCGGCTTGCTGCTCGTCGTGGCCGTGTCTTTCATCGCCGGCGCAGCGGCAGCAGCTTATGCTGCTGTCCGCTTCTTCAAATGGAAGAAAGCCACGTTCAACTGACCTCATCTACACCACCATGAAACATGTCATGATCGACTTCGAGACGCTGGGCACCGCCGCTGACAGCGTCATCATGAGCTTCGGCGCCGTTCGCTTCGACATCGAGTCGGGCGAAATGGACGATGAAGCTTTCTATCGTTCCATCTCGATCGAGTCGAATCTCGAGAAAGGCCGGCGCATCGATGAGTCCACTTTGATCTGGTGGATGGATCAAAGCGCCGCAGCCAAGAAGGTGTTCACGGAGCCCAAGGTTTCGCTCGAAGAAGCGCTGACTGAGTTCTATGACTGGATCGGCACGGACAAGAACATCCACGTGTGGAGCAACGGCGCGGATTTCGACATCCCGATGCTGCATCATGCTGTCAAGTCGTTCGGCTGGGAGTTGCCCTGGAACTTCTGGAACAACCGCTGCTTCCGCACGCTGAAGAACTTGCCTGCGGCCAAGCGCGCGGGCAAACCTGAAGCCGCTGTCAAGCACAACGCACTGAGCGACGCCATCGCCCAGGCCAAGCATGCTCAGCTCATCTGGGCCGAACTCACCAAGAAGTGATCATGATGCAAGACACCGCCAACCCCAAAGATGCGGCTGGCCGTGCCAAGCTGCCTTTGCACCTGTGGCCCGCTACTGCGACGGCCATGGGTTGCATCGGTTTGCTCGAAGGCATGGGCAAGTACGGCCGTTTGAACTGGCGCGCGACACCTGTGTACGCCTCTGTCTATGTGGCTGCTCTCAAGCGCCACATGGAAGACTGGTTCGAAGGTCAGGATCTGGCTCTCGATTCACAGAACCCGCATCTCGCGAACGCCTTGGCCTGCCTTGCCATCCTCGTGGACGCACAGGCCCACGGCACGCTGATCGACGACCGCCAGTTTGCGCCGACACCGGGCTACCAAGACCTCGTGGCCGCGCTGCTGCCCCAGGTGGCGCACCTGCAGCAGCTGCACGCGGACAAAAATCCGAAGCACTACGACCGCCGCGACGTCATGCGTACGAAAGTCGAGCCGGTGCTGACGACCAAGCCGAAGGCCCGGCGATGAGCAGCAAGCCCGAAAACACCTTCATTGCCGCAGTGCATCGTAAATTCGAAGAGGGGCGTAAGCCCTACTTCGAGAAGATGCACAACCCGTACCGAGGCGGCACGTGGGACGTGTGGTACTCGGGTATAAAGTGCGGCCGTAAAGCGTCGCGGGATCTTTGGATCGAGTACAAGTTCATTCCGAAGATCCCGACACGTGAGACTACGTTGATCCTGCCGGAGTTGTCTCAACTTCAGTTGTTGTGGGGTGCAGAGCGCTACAACGAGGGCCGCAACGTCTGGGTCATCGTCGGTACACCTGAAGGCGGTGTCGTGTATACCGATACTGCATGGGAAGAAGCTTTGGCTCCGTCCGTATTTCGCTCGATGCTCCGTTCCAAAGCCGAGTTGGCCGAAATGATCGCAGCTTTCACCATGCCATGAACCTTCAACCTCTCTTCACCACCGCCCGCGTCATGTCCGCGGTCTA
>Ga0255220_1000434_pt1 | contig 17198 bp, 15 predicted proteins | sample Miss_Colum_RepB__FD_188423 | JGI IMG/M metagenome (GOLD analysis project Ga0255220, IMG submission 188423) | Freshwater microbial communities from Mississippi River, Louisiana, United States - Miss_Colum_RepB_8d | ecosystem: Environmental > Aquatic > Freshwater > River | place: USA: Louisiana...
ACAAGCGAAGCTACTGGACCGGTCCGATCCCCGGGGTGGATGCGCCGACCTGGCTGGAGCAGGCCAGCGAGCATCCTGGCAGCTGGTGGAACGACTGGACGAACTGGCTAGCAGCGCATCGCGGCAACATGATTCCGGCGCCGAGCGAGCAAGGGTCTCGTCGCCATCCGCCACTGGAAGCGGCGCCGGGCAGCTACGTCAAAGTCAGGGCCGACTGAAGGCGGTCGCAGTCATCACCGAAGTGTTAGGCCAGCGCAAACCAAGCCGATTGCGCTGGCTCGAGCCGTTCAGCGAACGAAACAGACGATGGAAACAAGGAGAAGAGAAATGACGAAAAAGTTGGCTTACGTGACTGGTGGGATGGGCGGAATCGGTACCTCGATCTGTCGCCGTTTTCATGACATGGGGTATACGGTGATCGCCGGCTGTGGACCCACGCGCGACTACGCGAAGTGGCTGGCCGAGCAGAAGGCTGAGGGCTACAACTTTCATGCCTCGGTGGGCAATGTCTCTGACTGGGACTCGACCAAGGCGGCTTTTGACCATGTCAAGGCCGAGTTTGGCAATCCGGACATCCTGGTCAACAACGCCGGCATCACCCGGGATGGTGTGTTTCGCAAGATGTCGCTCGACGACTGGCGGGCGGTCATCGACACCAACCTGAATTCGCTGTTCAACGTGACCAAGCAGGTCATCGACGGCATGATGGACAAGGGTTGGGGACGGATTATCAACATCTCGTCGGTCAATGGTGCCAAGGGTCAGTTTGGCCAGACCAATTATTCGGCTGCCAAGGCTGGGATGCATGGCTTTTCGATGGCCTTGGCTCAGGAAGTGGCGAGCAAGGGGGTCACCGTCAACACCGTTTCCCCGGGTTACATTGCCACCGATATGGTGATGGCAGTGCGTGAGGATGTTCGCGACAAGATCATTCAGACCATTCCGGTCAAACGTCTCGGCAAGGCCGAAGAGATCGGTTCGATCGTCGGCTGGCTGTCTACTGACGACGGTGGCTTCACCACCGGCGCGGAGTTTGCCTGCAACGGCGGTCTGCACATGGGTTGATCGGACCGCACGCCCAGCGCGATCGCGCTGGGCGTCGTTGTCCATGGAAAGTCGGCAATGCCGTTCCGCAAAGCCACGTTTGGATGGAATCCGGTACGATTCGAGGCTTAGGAGTTTTTGGCATGACAGAGCCGATGCGTCTCATCAAGAAATACCCGAACCGCCGCCTGTACGACACACAGACAAGCGCTTACATCACGCTGGCCGATGTCAAGCAGCTGGTGCTCGAAAACGAGCAGTTCAGGGTGGTCGATGCCAAGTCCGCAGAGGATCTGACACGTAGCATCCTGCTTCAGATCATTCTCGAAGAGGAGGCTGGCGGTGCGCCGCTTTTCTCGTCGCAGATGCTCGAGCAGATCATCCGCTTCTACGGCCACGCCATGCAGGGCATGATGGGCTCGTACCTGGAAAAGACGATGCAGGCATTCGTCGAGATTCAGGCCAAGATGCAGGATCAGTCCAAGGCCTTCTATGACAGTAAAGGCCTGCCGAGTCCGGAGCTTTGGGCCCAGTTCATGTCGGTGCAGACGCCGATGATCCAGACCATGATGGGGAACTATATCGAGCAGAGTAAAAATCTGTTCGTGCAAATGCAGGACCAGATGCAGCAGCAGGCGCGCAGTATGTTCCAGACCTTTCCGTTCCCCGGTGGTCAGCAGGGTGACAAAAAGTAGCTCTGCCGCGATCGCGGCTCGCAAAGCTCGAAAGGCCTCAGCGCAACCCAAGGTTGGTTTCGTTTCGCTTGGCTGCCCAAAGGCGCTGGTCGATAGCGAACTGATCGTTACGCAGTTGCGGGCCGAGGGATACCAGATTTCGCCGAGCTACCAGGACTCCGACCTGGTGGTCGTCAATACCTGTGGCTTCATAGATGACGCGGTCGCAGAATCGCTCGATGCGATTGGCGAGGCACTTGCCGAGAACGGCAAAGTCATCGTCACCGGCTGTCTGGGGGCCCGCAGCGACGCCGATGGCGGCAATATGATCACGCGCGTCCATCCCAAGGTGCTTGCGGTTACCGGGCCGCATGCGGCGCAGGAGGTGATGGGGCATGTCCACCATCATCTTCCCAAACCGCATGATCCGTTTTCTGATCTGGTCCCCGAGGCCGGCATCAAGCTGACGCCGAAACACTACGCCTACCTGAAGATCTCCGAGGGCTGCAACCATCGGTGTAGCTTCTGCATCATTCCGTCGATGCGCGGCGATCTCGTGAGCCGGCCGATCGGCGAAGTGTTACGAGAAGCACGCGCATTGCTGCAGTCGGGCGTTCGTGAGTTGTTGGTCATTTCTCAGGACACCTCGGCTTACGGTGTCGATGTGCGCTATCGCACCGGTTTTGTCGACGGGCGACCTGTGCGCACCCGGATGCTGGAACTGGTGCGCGAGCTCGGTGATCTCGCTGCTGCTCACGACGCCTGGGTTCGCCTGCACTACGTGTATCCGTACCCGCATGTTGACGAGGTCCTGGAACTGATGGCGCAGGGCAGGGTGCTGCCCTATCTGGATGTCCCGTTTCAGCATGCCCATCCGCGGATTCTGAAGCTGATGAAGCGCCCGGCCTCCGGAGAAAAGAATATCGAGCGGATACAGGCCTGGCGCAAAGCGGTCCCGGACCTGACAGTGCGCAGCACCTTCATTGCTGGCTTTCCGGGCGAAACCGAGCAGGAGTTTGAGTTTTTGCTCGACTTCCTGCGCGAGGCGCAACTTGATCGGGTCGGTTGCTTTGCTTACTCGCCGGTCGATGGCGCTTCGGCAAATGCGTTACCGAATGCGGTTCCGGAGGAGCTCAGGCAGGAGCGCCGCGAGCGTTTCATGCAAGTGCAAGCCGAAATCTCGCGCGAGCGTCTGCAGCGATTCGTCGGCCGCACGATGCGGGTGCTGGTCGATGGCATCGAGCAAGACGACGATGGCGACATGATCGCGGTCGGAAGAACGGCGATGGACGCACCAGAGATCGACGGTGTCGTGCGCTTCGGCGGTGAAGGCAAGCTGCCGATTGGCGGATTTGTCCAGGTGCTGATCACTGACAGCGATGAGCATGACCTTGAAGGGATCATGCAGCCGGCACAGCCAGGCCCGGACGCGAGTGAGCCGCTGCGGGCGCGCGCTGCCCGGCGCCCGAAAACGGGGCTGCAGGGCAAGAACTAGCAAGCCGATTCAGACAAGAGGAATCAGGTATGAATTTCACCGGGGTGTTCCCGATTCTCGCAACGCCGTTCCAGCCGGACGAGTCCTTCGACGATGTTGCAATGGGCCGGATGCTCGAATTCATGGCGTCGCTGAACGTGGATGGCGTCACGGTGCTGGGCGTTCTCGGAGAGGCGAACCGGATGACGGATCGTGACCGCGAACGCATCATTCGCTGCACCGTCGAGACTCTGGCTGGGCGCACGCCGGTCATCGTTGGCATTTCGCATCCGGGAACGAGCGCAACCATCGAACTCGCAGCAATGGCTTCCGAGCTTGGCGCCGATGCAGTCATGCTCACCCCATCGGCTGAGCCGGTTCCCAACGACGCCCGCGTGGCCGAGTACTTCGGACGGGTCTGTTCGGCTAGCCGATTGCCGGTCGTACTGCAGGACCATCCGGCCTCCTCGAGCGTGCATATGCAGGCTCCGTTGATCGCGCGTATCGTCGATGAGAATCCCGGCATCGCGTGTGTGAAGGCCGAGGCCGTGCCGTCGCCAACCAAAATCACGACATTGCGTGGCTTGTTCAAGCGACCCGTGCCTATGCTCACCGGTCTTGGAGGCCTGTACGGACAGTTCGATCTGGAGGCGGGTTCGAGCGGTTACAACACCGGCTTTGCATTTCCCGAGGTGTTGCAGGCGCAGGTGGCCGCTCAGCAGGCGGGTGATGTTGCGCGAGCCCGCCGGATCTGGGCCCATTTTTTACCGCTGATGGTGTTTGAGCAGCAGCCTGGCGTCGCGGTCCGCAAGGAACTGCTTTGCCGTCGTGGTCTGCTGTCGAGCGCGACGGTGCGTCATCCTGGAGCGGGCCTGCTACCCGCGGCTGCCGCCGGGCTGTCTGCGGTCATCGACTGGGTGATGCCTGGCGTTGACATCACGCGCCCGATCGACGTGTCCGCCATCGTCGGATGATGCAGCGGTAAAGCCTCAGGCGGGTTTGGCTGAAGCCGGGCTGCCTAAGCGACGACCGCAGATCCAGACGATTGTGGCTGCTCCTAGCAGAGCCAGCGCAGCAAAGGCCGAAGGCCAGGCGAAGCCACCACTTTGCTCTGCAAGCCATCCGCCGAAGGCAGGGCCCACGATCTGTCCAAGACCGAAAGCCGCGGTCATGCGAGCGATCACGGGCCCACTTGCCCGCTGCGACAAAGACCGGGCGGTCGTCAAGCCGAGTGCGGTAATTCCCATGAAGGTGCCGCCCAGCAGCAGCGCGCCAAGCAAAATCATCGACAGGGAATTGCCCGTCACCGCGGCGGCCACGCCGATGGCCTCCAGCAGATAGGCAAGTGTCATCGTGCGCCACGGCCCCAACCGTGCGGCGACCCGCATCCACAGCAGGTTCGAGGGGGCTGCAGCCAGTCCGACAAGTAGCCAGACCAGCATCTCGTACGCCTGCCAATCCGGATTGCCCCGCATGATCACCACGAGGAAAGTGGCGGTGATCACATAACCAAACCCGAGGCAGCCGTAGGCCAGGACCAGCCAGCGCAAAGCGCGATCAGATTTGAGGTCGCTGGCTGCGGCCGATTGCGCAGTCGCTGGCAGCGACGTCGCTCGTCCTGGGGGATGGCTCGACAACGGCACAGATTCGTCACGCAGCGTGAGCGCAGCCGGGGCGAGTAAGGCGCAGGCCAAGCCGAGGGCAAGCCAGTGCGTAAAGCTATCGGCTTGAAGCTGACTCATCAGGGCGACCAGCAATGCCGACAGGGCGATGCCGGTACCAACGCCGGCATACAGAAGACTTGAAAGACCGGCTCGTCGCTCCCGGGCTAGGCGGTCCAGGACGATGGCTGACCCGTGGACCAGGACGAATGCGCTGGCGATGCCCGAAAGCAGGCGAACCAGCGCGATCAGTAGAGGCGCATGGATCAGCGTCATCAGCAAGGTTGTCGCGACACTGATCAAGATTGCACTGACATACGCCGTGCGACGTAGCGACGCTGGAACCCAAATCGCGATCAGGGCGCCCGCCAGATATCCGGCAAAGTTCGCCGACGCGATGTAGCCCGCGACCGCGATCGATAAGGCAAGATCGGTCTGCATCAGCGGCAGAACCGGGGTGTAGGCGAAGCGGCCGACACCCATGGCGAGGGTCAGCGCGCACAAACCGGCAAGCGCACTGCGTAGCGCAGGAGTCAGTGGCATCGCAGGCAGATCAGGGTTGCGCGAAGAAACCCAGGATTGCGTCGAGCCCGCAATGCGTGATGCCGTGGGTGGTCTCAGAACGGACCACGGGCTTGGCGCGGTAGGCCACCGAGATACCGGCGATCGACATCATCTTCAGATCGTTTGCGCCGTCGCCGACGACGATAGCCTGCGATGGCGTGCACCCGATTCGCGCGCAAGTCTCTTCGACGGTGCGCTGTTTCACCTCGGCATTCACGATCTCGCCCAGCACCCGCCCGGTCAGCTTACCATCGATCACTTCGAGGATATTGGCTCGCGCGTAATCAAGGCCAAGCCGCTCGCGCAGCCGCTCGGTGAAGAACGTAAACCCCCCGGAGACCAGGAGCCCCTTGAGCCCTGCCTGGCGACAGGCGGCAATCAGCGCCTCAGCGCCTGGTGACAAGGCGAGCCGCTCGTCATAGACCTGGTGCAGCACCGACTCCGGCAGACCCGCGAGCAGCGCCACACGGCGCCGCAAGCTTTCGTCGTAGTCGGCAATTTCACCGCGCATCGCGGCTTCGGTGATCGCGGCGACCTGTTCCTTGCGTCCGGCATAGTCAGCAATCTCGTCGACACATTCGATCGTGATCAGCGTTGAGTCCATGTCGAATGCGATCAGACGGTAGTCCGACAGCTGGGCACGCGCCGGGACGATCTCGGCATCGACCGCGAATCGCTCTGCCAGTCGGGTGACTTCGCGCGACGCCAGGGTCACGTCGTCCCAGGCAGCCAGTGCCGCGCGACGTGCCGACGCAGGGCGTCCAACTGCCGCTTCGAATGCTTGAACCGCGGTATCGGTCAGCGCAGGATGCTGGACCACGAGCCGGCTCACCGGCAATCCTTGTTCATTGGGAGAACTCCATCTCGGATATCGCGTGCGATCCCGTCAGGATAGCGCCTTAAGAATCTCGCGCAGACGCTGCACACGAGTTTGCAGATCCGGCGTGACCAGTGTGAAGCGCAGGCGGTCCTGGCCCGCCAGTTTTGCATCCCGCCTGCTCTGGATCAGGCTGATCACTTTCTCGGGCTCGATCGGGGGGTGGGGAATGAACTGGATCGCGATTGCCTCGTCAGAGGCGTCGATCTTCTGGATGCCCAGCGGTTGCGACAGCAGTCTCAGTCGATGGGTTTCGAGCAGCGCACGGGCGGCATCCGGCAGTCGACCGAAGCGATCGACCAGTTCCTCTTGCATCACAGAGAGATCCTCGAGGCTGCTGCAATTCGCCAGGCGCTTGTAAAGCGTCAGTCGCTCGTGCACGTCAGAGCAGTAGTCGGAAGGCAGCAGCGCCGGCAGGTGCAGGTTGATCTCGGTGGTTGCTGCGAGCGGAGCACTCAGGTCAGGTTCGCGACCGGACTTCAGCGCGCTGACCGCCTGTTCGAGCATTTCGTTGTACAGCGTGAAGCCGACTTCCTGCATGCCGCCGGATTGCGAGTCGCCGAGCACTTCCCCGGCTCCGCGAATCTCAAGATCGTGCATCGCGAGGTAAAACCCGGAGCCAAGTTCCTCCATCATCTGGATCGCCTCCAGGCGCTTGGTCGCATCCTTGGTGATCGCGGTTTCATCCGGAATCATCAAATACGCATAAGCCTGATGATGCGAGCGTCCGACGCGGCCGCGCAGCTGATGCAACTGGGCAAGGCCGAAGCGGTCCGCGCGATGGATAACGATGGTGTTCGATGACGGCACATCGATGCCAGTCTCGATGATCGTCGTGCACAGCAACACATTGAAGCGTTGTTGATGAAAATCACGCATCACACGTTCGAGCTCACGCTCCGGCATTTGTCCGTGGGCGACCGCGATCCGCGCCTCCGGCACCAGCTTTTCGAGCATCTGGCGGCGATTCTCGATCGTCTCGACTTCGTTATGCAGGAAATAAGCCTGTCCGCCGCGTTTGAGCTCGCGCAACAGCGCCTCGCGGATCGTGCCTTCGGACTCGCGGCGCACGAAGGTCTTGATTGCCAGACGCCGCTGCGGGGCAGTTGCAATCACCGAAAAGTCGCGGATCCCTTCCAGGCTCATCGCGAGCGTGCGTGGAATCGGCGTTGCGGTCAGCGTCAGAACGTCGACCTCGGCGCGCAGATTCTTCAGTGCTTCCTTCTGGCGAACCCCGAAGCGATGCTCTTCGTCGATGATCACCAGTCCTAGCCGGGAAAATTTGACCTCGCTGGAGAGCAGCTTATGCGTGCCGATCACAATGTCGATCTTGCCGGCATTGATCCCCTCGATCGCGCTGCGCACTTCCTTGCTGGTGCGAAAGCGCGACAGCTCCGCCAGTCGGACCGGAAGGTTTGCAAAGCGATCCGAAAAGGTTTGCATGTGCTGCTCAGCGAGCAGCGTGGTGGGCGCAAGAACCGCGACCTGCTTGCCGTCAGCGACTGCGACGAAGGTCGCGCGCAGGGCAACTTCGGTTTTTCCGAAGCCGACGTCGCCGCAGACCAGGCGGTCCATCGGCCTGCCGGCGACCATGTCCTGGACGACCGCGTGAATCGCGGCCAGCTGGTCGGGGGTTTCTTCGAATCCAAAGCCTTCAGCAAACGCCTGATAGTCATGCGCCTCGAACTTGAAGCTGTGTCCCTGGCGGGCTGCACGGCGCGCATACAGGTTCAACAGCTCGGCCGCGGCGTCGCGCGCCTGCTGGGCAGCTTTGCGGCGAGCCTTTTCCCATTGCCCAGAACCCAGCTGGTGCAAGGGAGCGTTATCCGGATTCGCACCGCTATAGCGACTGATGACATGAAGTTGTGATACCGGAACATAGAGCGTGGCATCGCTCGCATAGATCAGGTGGAGAAATTCGGTCTCACCGTCGCCAAGATCCAGCGATAGAAGGCCTTCGTAGCGGCCGATACCGTGTTGCGCATGCACGACCGGGTCGCCAACCTTCAGCTCGGACAGGTCGCGGATGATCGCGTCGACGTTGGTCTGGGTTTCGCGCCTGCCTCGGCCACTGCGACGTACGATCCCGGCGAACAGTTCCGCCTCTGTGATCAGCGCGAATCCAGCCTGGGGTAACTCGAAGCCGTCATGCAGCGGCCCGACCCCGAGTGCGATCTCATGCGTGGACGACGCAAAGGTGCTCCAGTCGTCGATCTGCGCGAGACTTGCTCCACCATCGCCGAGCAAACCGTGCTCGGCGAACATCTGTACCAGGGTCTCCCGACGTCCGGCGCTTTCGGCAAGAATCAGCTTGCGCAGGCCGGATTCGACCAGGTAATGCTCCAGCTTTTCGAGCGGGCGTTCGGCGCGCCGGTTGATCGCAAGATCAGGCAGGGATCTGCCGAAGGCGGGTCGGCGGCCTGGCGCGTCTTCATGATGCGTGCTGGCCGATTCGGGCTGTTCGCCGGACGCTTGCTTAGCCGGAACACCCGCAAGCGACCATCGACCGAAGGCCGCGCAGCGAACAAAAAACTCTTCGGCGCCCAGAAACAGCTCATCCGGATTGAGCAGCGGGCGTTCGATGTCGTGCGCGAGGAAGCGATGGCGTTGTGCGGTGTCCTGGCCGAAGCGCCGCGCTGCCGCTTCGACGTCGCCGTGGGTTAGCAACAGCGATTCGGGCGGCAGATAGTCAAACAGGGTTGCCGATGCGTCAAAGAACAGCGGCAGCCAGTATTCAATGCCAGCGCTTGCGATCCCGTTTCCGACATCCTTGTATATCTGGCTGCGGGACGGGTCACCCTCGAAGCGCTCGCGCCAGCGGCCGCGAAACGCAGCCCGCGCGGCTTCATCAAGCGGAAATTCGCGTCCCGGCAACAGGCGAACCCGGTCGATCGGATACAGGCTGCGCTGCGAGTCCGGGTCGAAGGTACGGATCGATTCGACTTCATCGCCGAACAGATCGAGCCGATACGGCAGTTGCGCGCCCATCGGGAAAAGGTCGATCAGCCCACCGCGAACACTGTACTCGCCCGGTTTGACCACCTGCGAAACATGCTCGTAGCCGGCGACAGTGAGTTGCGCGCGCAGCGCCGTCTCATCGAGCTTCTGGCCCTTGTCGAAAAAGAAGGTGTGCGAAGCAAGAAAGGACGGCGGAGCAACGCGGTGCAGTGCCGTGGTTGCCGCGGTGATCAGAAGGTCGCATCGTTGCTGATGCAATCCGAACAGCGTGTCGAGCCGCTCTGAGATCAGATCCTGGTGCGGTGAGAAGTTATCGTACGGAAGCGTTTCCCAGTCCGGCAGCAGACGCACGGTCAACGCGGGTGCAAAAAAAGCCACTTCCTCGGTGAGGCGCTGGGCATCTGGAGCATTCGCCGTAAAGACTGCCAGTGTGCGAGCGCGGGGCGGGTCTCCGAAGCCCGTTGTGCTGTTCGCACTTGCGGATTGCAGTTGGCTGGCAAGGGTCGCAATCAGCAGTGCATCGGCAGAACCGGCGAGCGTCGGCAGCGCAAAGCTGCTGCCCGGGCGGGGCATCTGGGCGATGCGGTCGATCAACTGTTCCAGCGTCTCTTCGGGCGCCGTGTTCTGAGGGAAGGCGTTCAATCGGAGGATCGTGGCGTCTCGAACGCCTGGGGATAGCGCGGTCGCCGCGCAAGGAATCGGTAAAGGCTAGAATTTTATCCGATGACACGCCTAGAACGCTTCTTCGCGGTAATCCCGGCGGCTGGGACCGGAACACGGCTCGGTGCGGCGATTCCAAAACAGTATCTGGAGATCGGCGGCAGGACGATCCTCGAATGGTCGGTGTCGGCCTTGCTTGCTGCCGACTGGATTGAACAGGTCGTGGTCGTTGTGGCTCCCGGAGACCAGCGGGCGTCTGCGGTGCTGCAAGCTTGGCAGGGTGATCGTCAGGCTCGGCTGCAAATCGTTCCGCGCGGAGGGCAGACCCGTCGCGACACCGTGATGGCGGGGCTCGATGTGCTGCGAGGTGTGGCCGACGACGACTGGGCTTTGGTGCATGATGCGGCACGGCCAGGTTTGAGTCTTGACAGTCTGAACACGCTGCGCGCGGAGCTTTCCGACGATCCGGTGGGTGGCTTGCTGGCCTTGCCGGTCGCAGACACGGTCAAACGCTCCGGGCCGGATGAGCGGGTGAGGGCGACCGTGCCCAGAGAAGGGTTGTGGCTTGCACAGACGCCGCAGATGTTTCGTTATCGTCTATTACTGCAGGCCTTGCGAACGTCGGCACAGGTCACAGACGAAGCGGCGGCGATCGAAGCCGCGGGATTTGCGCCACGCCTGATTGCCGGGGAGCGGTCGAACTTCAAAGTCACCACCCGCGAGGACTTGATCGCGATGACTGGGGTCTTGGGTTTGCGGCCCGGCATCGGGTAACACGAGTCCAGAGGCGCCGAACGGCTGTGCGCTTCAGCGAGGAGGGCGACGGTGGAGTTCGCGTGGATGCCAACGAGGATCGAAATCGTCGGGAGTGGGAATGAACGGATTCAGAATCGGTCAAGGCTATGACATTCATGCGCTCGTGCCGGGTCGCCCGCTGCTGATTGGCGGTGTGCATATTGCGCATGACCGTGGTCTGCTAGGGCACTCTGACGCGGATGTGCTGTTGCATGCTCTGACCGATGCGCTGCTTGGCGCAGCAGCACTCGGGGACATCGGCAGGCATTTTCCCGATACCGATCCGCGCTGGGAAGGTGCCGATAGCAGGGATTTATTGCGCGCCACGATACAACTGGTCGCCGAAGCCGGCTACTCGGTGGTAAATGTCGACGGCACAATCGTCGCGCAGGCGCCGAAACTTGCGCCGCACATCCCGGCAATGATCAGTCATATCGCCGAGGATCTCGGCATCGATGCAGGACAGGTCAACCTGAAGGCCAAGACCGCAGAGCGACTTGGATTCGCCGGACGCGGCGAAGGGATCGAAGCCCAGGTTGTGGTTCTACTTGGCACGCCAGGGGATTGCTGAGCCGCCTGCGTTCTCGGGCGCATTGCGCTGCGACGTTCCGTGGGCGGACCGTCGCAGCAGTTCAGTGCCTGAGAGACTCCGTCAAGCCAGATCCTTGACCAAGGCCGCCCGGGTCTGATTGTCCACCGGCGAGAGCGCGACCCGGTAATTCGGGTGGTCGACGCCGATCGACAAGGAAACGCCGTACTTCAGAGCCGCGGCCATTTCCTCGGTCAATTCAAAGCGAAGAAAATGCACGGACGAGGTTTTTTGCTCGTTTTCGCGCTCCATGTCTTCGTCGGCGATCGCGTAGATCCGGTCAGAACCTTCGACCTGCACCCAGACCCGGTCTTCGATGCCAATCAGACGCGCGAGTTCGCGGCGACGTTCTTCGACCTCCGGATACTCGATCATCATGGTGGCTTTGAAGTTACGTCCGTCGGGAATCAGCGGTCCGTAGGAGTCCAGTTCATGCTGGATGCCTTCCTCTTCGAAGATGCGCTCGATCCGCAGCATCTCCTGGATCTGGTAACGGACCGTCAATTCGTCTTCGAAGATCAGCGTCAGGTGCTCGCCGAGCGAAACGGTGCGCGCTTTCTTATGCTCGATCACCTGGCGACGGAACTCCGGTCGCGCCTTCGAGTAGGCTTCGAGCGTCATCAGTGAATTACGGGTCAATGTCATCATCCATAGCTCCAGGTTGAACGCTGCAATCAGTCGAGCCCGTAGGCGACGCGCAGCAGGGTGATGGGGTGCGCCAGCTTGTCGTCAACCGGGTTTCCGGCAATCGACATGCCCTGCGCAATATGATGGCCACCGAGCTGGCAATCCGAGGCTACCCAGTCAGGGGTGCCGTTCGGGTGCTCGGCCATCTGCCGAAAGACTGGTCTTCCGATCTTCAGCGCGGTCTCGTGAAATTCCTTCTTGACGCCCCAGGTGCCGGCATGACCGGAGCAGCGTTCGATGGTGTTCACCGAAGTGTACGGAACCATCTCGAGCATCTCGCGCGTTTTCTGACCCACGTTCTGAACCCGCAGATGGCAGGCGACATGGTAGGAAACATTGCCCAGACCGGTCTTGAAGTCGGTGTTCAGCAAGCCGTCCTTGGCACGTTGCACGAAGTAGTCAAACGGATCGAACATCGCCTTGCGTACCGCCTGGACATCGTCGTCATCCGGATACATCAACGGAAGCTCCTGCTTGAACATCAGGTTGCAGGACGGAATCGGGGCAATGATCGCCCAGCCTTCGCGGGCAAGTTTGGCGAGCTTCGGGATGTTCTTGCGCATCAGCGCATCAACCGATTCGAGGTCGCCGAGCTCCAGCTTGGGCATCCCGCAGCAAGCCTCCTTCTCGACCAGCGTGTAGGGAATCGCGTTGTGGTTCAGTACCTTGAGCAGGTCGTGGCCGATGCCTGGTTCGTTGTAGTTGATGTAGCAGGTTGAAAACACAGCGACTTTGCCAGGGGTGCGCTGGCCGTCCCGAATCGGGTGCGGCGCAGAGGCTGCCGCGTTCGCCTGGAACGGTTTGGGTGCAAAGTCGGGAAGCCAGGCCGTCTTGTGCACACCGATCAGGTCTTGGCCGATCTTGCGCAACGGGGCCGAGTTCTTCGCCTTGTTGACCATCTGGACAACAACCGGAATGGTCGCGAGCTTGCCATTGCGATCGGTCGAGGAAAGCGCCTTGTCTCGGAACTTGGTCGGCGTGCCATTCTTGAACTGGATCGCCTTGGCGCGCAGCATCAGGTGCGGGAAGTCCAGGTTCCACGGATGCGGCGGGACGTATGGGCACTTGGTCATGTAGCAGACGTCGCACAGATAGCACTGGTCGACGACTTTCCAATAATCCTGCTTGTCGACGCCGTCAACCTCCATGGTGGGGCTTTCATCGACCAGGTCGAAAAGCACTGGAAACGAGTTGCACAGGCTCACGCAGCGACGGCATCCGTGACAGATGTCGAAGACGCGCTCCATTTCGGCCAGGCAAGATGTTTCATCGTAGAACTCGGGGTTCTTCCAGTCGAGCGGATGGCGGGTCGGTGCTTCGAGTGAACCTTCGCGAGTGCTCATGATGGGATCCTGAGGGGGAGTCTTATTGTTTGGTTCGGCTGAAAACGACACGGGGGAGACGCGGGCGTCGCGCTCCCCCGTGGCCTGATCGGGAACGCTTCACTGGGATGCGTACCGATCCGCGAGGCGAACCCCGCGGCAAAGGACGGTCAGGATTAGCTTGCCAGGCCTTCCAGGGCCTTCGCGAACTTGTTCGCGTGCGAGCGCTCAGCCTTGGCCAGCGTCTCGAACCAGTCGGCAACCTCTTCGAAACCCTCGTCGCGAGCGGTCTTGGCCATTCCCGGGTACATGTCGGTGTACTCGTGAGTTTCGCCGGCGACAGCCGCCTTCAGGTTGTTTTCAGACGAACCGATCGGCATATCGGTTGCCGGGTCGCCAACTTCGGCCAGATAGTCAAGGTGGCCGTGGGCGTGGCCGGTCTCGCCTTCGGCGGTCGAGCGGAACAGAGCCGCCACTTCCGTGTGGCCTTCAACGTCAGCCTTGTTTGCGAAATACAGGTAACGGCGGTTAGCCTGGCTTTCGCCGGCGAACGCATCTTTCAGGTTCTGATGCGTCTTGGTTCCTTGCAGCTTGGGCATTGCAGTCTCCAGGGTTGACGGGTTCTACGGGCCGGGACGATTACGCTGTGCGTTCAATTCGTCCAGGACAATTCGCATCATACGCGGCGGCGATTGCTCCGACCAATTGATTCTTCAAATTCGATTGATTGTGATTCGCTATCGCTCTTGAGCATCCGGCAGCCACACGCGCACACAAAGTCCAGCCCGCGGCTGGTTGTTAAGCGTGCAACTGCCACGGTAGCGCTGGGCAATCCGCTGCACAATCGCTAGCCCGAGCCCGCTACCACCGCGCTCATTTCGCTCGGTCTGCAGGCGCGTAAACGGTCGCAGCAGGCGTTCACGTTCCTGCACAGGTACCCCGGGGCCTTCGTCGAGAACTTCGATCAGCAGTGCCAAGGTTCCGAGCCCCGGAATCGGGCCGCGAGAGGCCTTGATGGTCACCTGCGCGGGCTCTTCGTCGCGATGGCCGTGGCGAATTGCATTCTCCAACAGGTTGGCGACCACGCGCAGCAGATCCAGCGGATCTCCGCGCCATTGCAGCCCTGGGGTGACCTGCAGCGTGACCTTGGAGCGCTCCGATCCGAGTCGTCCGCGATATCCATGGCGCAGGTCTTCGAGCAGCGAACCCACGTCGACCAGCTCGATGCGCGGCGAGTGGGTATCACCGGAGGCGCTTTTGGCGTATTCAACGAATTTGGCGACGATCCGGTCGATTCGTTCAATATCTGCGCTCATCGACTCACGCTCCGAGTCACCAAGTCCGGACAACTCGATCTCCATGCGCAGTCGCGTCAGGGGAGTGCGAATATCGTGCGAAATGCCGGCCAGAGCGACAGTGCGGTCGCTCTCCAGGCTGGCAAGCTCCCGGGACATCAGGTTGAAATGACGGTTGAGCTCGGCCAATTCTGATGGTCCGGTTTCGGCAAGTTCTGGCCCTGGTTCCCCGGCAGCGACCCTGCCCAAGCCTGTCGCGAGCCGTGCCAGCGGGCGATTGACGAGGCGGCTGATCAGCAGCGCGCCAAGCATTCCAACCGTGAGGGTCAGCGTGGCGACAAGCCACCATGGTGCCCCGGCCTGGCGCGTCCAGCGCTCCAGACGCATGCCGAGCCAGTATTGGTCGTCGTCAATGTTGAAGCTGACCCATAGCCCGGGCTCGCCATTGAGCTTTCCGGCCAGTCGCGGCGTATCTCCGAGCAGTCTGTCCAGGGCATTCGCCAGCAGCGAAGCATTTGCGCTGCCGGGCAGTGGTTCAAGCTCATCGTCCGGTTCCAACAGGGCGATCCGAACACCCTCAGCGCGAATCAACTCATCAAGCAATGCGGCACGACGTTCGGATTGCGAACTGACCAGCGCGGAGCGGGTCAAATTCACCACCGAACTGATTTCCCAGGCAAGTCGCTGTTCGGGTGGTGTGCTGTCGAGCAGTTTGGCGGCTCCACCGGCCACTAACAGGCTCAGTAGAACCAGTGTGCCAATCAACAGGTAGGTGCGCCAGAACAGGCTGATGCGAACCATGAGCGGCGGCACTTACGCAGTCGGGCGGTGGGCGTTCGAGGCGGAAATCCGTCGCGCTAGCTCAGCGCGTATCGGGCACGAAGACATAGCCCACTCCCCAGACGGTCTGCAAATGGCGTGGATGCTGCGGATCGTCTTCAATCAGCTTACGAAGCCGCGAAATCTGCACGTCCAGGCTGCGGTCGAACGCGGAGTAGTCGCGCCCGCGCGCCAGTTGCATCAATTTTTCGCGAGACAGGGGGACGCGCGGATGGCGCGCAAATACCTTCAGCACGGCGAACTCGCCGCTGGTCAAGGGGACAGGAGATCCATCCCGCTCCAGGACTCGGGCCGCTAGATCAAGTCGAAAATGGCCAAATTTCACCTCTTCGGGTTCAGCCGACGGCGCACCTGGTGAGTCCGGAGAAGGTTGGCGTCTGAGCACTGCGTGCATTCTTGCCAGCAATTCGCGGGGATTGAATGGCTTGGGGAGATAGTCGTCGGCCCCCATCTCGAGCCCGAGAATGCGGTCGACCTCATCCCCCTTTGCGGTCAGCATAATGATCGGTGTCCGGTCGGCTGCGCCGCGCATGCGGCGCACGATCGACAGACCGTCTTCACCAGGCAGCATCAGGTCAAGCACAATCAGGTCGAAGCGATGCCGTTGCATCAGGCGGCTCATCGATGACGCGTCCTGGGCAAGGCTGACTTCAAATTGATTCTCGTCCAGATAGCGGCGAAGCAACTCGCGCAACTTAGGATCATCATCAACGACAAGCACATGTTTGCGTGGCAAATTCATGCTTGGATGATACTCAGCAGGCGTCGATCGGCAATGCTCCGGTCTAGATGACTTACGGTTTGTTACACCCTTTACCGGTGCAAGTCAGCCGAATCGCAAGCTCCATGCATAAAATCGCCGAATGAACATCGTGCGACGACGCCTGTTTTTGGCCACGATAGTGCTCGGGGCATCTCTCCCGGTCCAGCCGGTGCTTGCCCACGGCCGTGGCGAGCGTATGCCGGCGCATGAGCGCGAGATGCTGCGGCATGAGTTGCGCCAGCAGGCTCCAACTCAGCCAGAACCGCCGCCGCAACGGCAACTGTCGCCTGAGGAGCGCCACGAACTGCGGATGCAATTGCGCGAACGGCATCGGCAGATGCATCGCAGGCATGAGGATTCGGGGCATCGAAGACACGATGAAGAGCGCCACTGACATTGCGCGCTGAGCGTGAAGGTCCCGGTGGTGCGAGCCGAGATCCGGCGCTCGACTAAAATCCGGGGATGCAATCCAGCATTGAATCAAGCTCGAGCGTCTCGCACGGGGCCATTCTCGCCCTGGCAAGCTCCACAGCCTGGTGCTCAGTCGCTCTGCGCTGGCACAGCGCGGGACGCTCGCGCTGGTGCGTGCGATCAGAGCTGGTCGGCCATCAGCACTCGCATCGCGCCCTGGCAATCGTTCGCGACTTGCTGATCGATGCCGGCCTAGCGTTGTCCGATGTGGATGCATTGGCTTTCGATGCTGGACCAGGCTCGTTCACGGGAATCCGTATTGGATGTGGACTGGCGCAGGGCTTGGGTTTTGCGGTTGGCAAGCCACTGCTCGCGGTGTCCTCGCTCGAGGCGCTTGCCTGGCAGGCTGGCGCCGCAAACGCGTTGGTCGCGATCGACGCGCGCATGCAACAGGTCTACCACGGCGTGTTTTGCGTCGACGGAGCGGACGTTTCGGCTTCCGCGCCCTTGCAGGTCGATGACCCGCAGCGGGCTGCTGAGCAACTGCTCAGTTTTCTGCCTGACGGCGACTGCGCAGGCGGCTG
>Ga0255220_1000441_pt1 | contig 16993 bp, 18 predicted proteins | sample Miss_Colum_RepB__FD_188423 | JGI IMG/M metagenome (GOLD analysis project Ga0255220, IMG submission 188423) | Freshwater microbial communities from Mississippi River, Louisiana, United States - Miss_Colum_RepB_8d | ecosystem: Environmental > Aquatic > Freshwater > River | place: USA: Louisiana...
CTTCATCGCAGGCGCCGATATCACCGAATTCGGCAAGCCGCCGAAAGCTCCGGCCTTGTCCGAGGCGCAGGCCGCGATTGAAAACGCCAGCAAGCCGGTGATCGGAGCCATTCACGGCACCGCCCTGGGTGGAGGCCTGGAAGTGGCGCTGTGCTGCCACTACCGGGTCGCGGTGCCGTCCGCCAAGTGCGGCCTGCCCGAGGTCAAACTCGGACTGCTGCCGGGCGCCGGCGGCACGCAGCGTCTGCCACGCATCGTCGGCGCCGAAAAGGCGCTTGAGATGGTCACCTCCGGTCAGCATGTCGGCGCGAAACAGTGTCATGCGATGGGCCTGGTTGACGAACTGGTGCCGGAAGGCGAACTGCGTTCCGGCGCGATCGCCTTCGCCCGCCAGGTGCTCGCCGAGGGTCGACCGCTACGCAAGGTGCGCGACTCGGACGACAAGCTGCTTGCCGCGCGCGGCAAGCCGGAGATCTTCGCCGAATTTCGCAAGGCCAATGCACGCAAGTTCCGCGGCTTCGACGCGCCCGAATTCAACATCCGCTGCATCGAGGCCGCGGTGAACCTGCCCTTTGACGAAGGCATGAAGCGCGAGCGCGAGCTGTTCATGCAGCTGATGGGCGGCACACAGTCGGCCGCGCAGCGCTATGTGTTCTTCGCCGAACGCCAGGTCTGGAAGATTCCCGATGTGCCCGAGGACACGCCGCAGGTTCCTATCGCCAAGGTTGGCGTCCTGGGTGCCGGCACGATGGGCGGCGGCATCTCGATGAACTTTGCGAACGTGGGCATTGCGGTGACCATCGTCGAGACCAACCAGGCTGCGCTCGATCGCGGACTGGCCACGATCCGGCGCAACTATGAAAACACCGCCAAGCGCGGCGGCATCACCGCCGAGCAGGTCGAGCAGCGGATGGCCAAGCTCACCGGCTCGCTCGATCTGAACGCGATCGCCGACTGCGATCTGGTCATCGAGGCAGTCTTCGAGGACATGGCGATCAAGAAAGAGGTCTTCGCGAAACTCGACGCCATCGTCAAGCCAGGTGCGATCCTCGCGAGCAACACCTCGTATCTGGACATCAACGAAATCGCCAGCGTCACCAAGCGTCCCGAAGCGGTGATTGGCATGCACTTTTTTTCGCCCGCCAACGTGATGCGGCTGCTCGAAGTGGTGCGCGGTGACAAGTCCTCGAAACAGACCATTGCCACCGCGATGGGTATTGGCAAGAAGATCGGAAAAATTGCCGCGCTTGCGGGCGTTTGCCATGGCTTTATCGGCAACCGGATGCTGCGGGCCCGTTCGCTGCAGGCCAACGCGATGCTGCTCGAGGGCGCGATGCCCTGGGACGTGGACCGTGTCATCTACGACTTCGGCATGCCGATGGGTCCATTCGCGATGTCCGACCTTGCGGGTCTGGACATCGGCTGGAACAAGGCGACCACCAGCAGCTCGACGGTGCGCGAGGTGCTGTGCGAGATGGATCGTCGCGGGCAGAAAACCGGCGCCGGCTTTTACGATTACGACGACAAGCGTGTCGCTCAGCCATCGGCAGTCACCGAGAAGATCGTGCGCGATTTCGTCGCAAAAGCTGGCAACGTTGCGCGCGAGATCTCGTCGCAAGAGATTCTCGAGCGCTGCATCTACCCGATGATCAACGAAGGCGCGAAGATTCTCGAAGAGGGCATCGCGATCCGTCCGTCGGATATCGACATCGTCTACGTGAACGGCTACGGCTGGCCGGTCTATCGCGGCGGCCCGATGTTCTACGCCGATACCGTGGGCATTGCCAATGTGGTCGCCAAGCTCAAGGAGCACGGCCCGCGCCTGGGCCCGGACTTCTCAATCTCGCCGCTGCTCGAGCGCATGGCCGCCGAGGGCAAGCGATTCCAGGACATGAAGTGAAAGGAAACTCCATCATGCGTGAAGCAGTCATCGTTTCAACCGCGCGCACCCCGATCGGCAAGGCCTATCGCGGCGCATTCAACGACACCCAGGGCCAGGAACTGGCTGCCCATGCGATTTCGCATGCGATCCAGCGCGCCGGCGTCGACCCGGCACAGATCGAGGACGTGATCATGGGCTGCGCGCTGCAGCAGGGTTCCACCGGCGGCAATGTCGCACGCCAGGCGCTGCTGCGCGCTGGCGTCCCGGTCACCGTCCCGGGCATGACCATCGACCGCCAGTGCTCGTCGGGCCTGATGGCCATCGCGACGGCGGCCAAGCAGATCATGTACGACGGCATGCAGGTCGCGATCGGCGGCGGCGTCGAGTCGATCTCGCTGGTGCAAAACGACAAGGTCAATCGTTTTCGCGGTCGTGACCCGTGGCTGGTCGAGCATCTGCCGCAGACCTACATGACGATGCTCGAGACCGCCGAGGTGGTGGGCGAGCGCTACGGCGTCAGTCGCGAGGCACAGGACGAATATGCGCTGCAGTCCCAGCAGCGTACCGCGGCCGCGCAGGCCGAAGGCCGCTATAAGGCCGAGATTGCACCGACCACCACCACGATGCTGGTGACCGACAAGCAGACCGGCCAGACCTCGCAAAAGCAGATCACGCTGGAACTCGATGAGGGCAATCGCGCGTCGACCAAGCTCGAGGACCTGCAAAAGCTGCAGCCCGTCTTCAAGGACGGCCAGCGCATCGCGCAGGGCCAGTGCATCACCGCCGGCAATGCCTCGCAACTATCCGACGGCGCCAGCGCGATGGTGTTGATGGAAGCCAAGGAAGCCGAGCGTCGTGGCCTGCAGCCGCTGGGCGCCTACCGCGGCATGATGGTTGCCGGTTGCGATCCGGACGAGATGGGGATCGGGCCGGTGTTCGCGGTGCCCAAACTGCTCAAGGCGCATGGTCTGACCATGGGCGACATCGACCTGTGGGAGCTGAACGAAGCCTTTGCGGTGCAGGTGCTGTACTGCCGCGACCGGCTTGGTATTCCGAACGACAAGCTCAACGTATCCGGTGGTGCGATCTCGATCGGACATCCGTACGGCATGTCTGGGGCCCGCATGGCCGGCCATCTGCTGATCGAGGGCAAGCGGCGCGGTGCGAAGTACGGCGTTGTCACGATGTGTATCGGTGGCGGCATGGGCGGCGCCGGTCTGTTCGAGATTTTCTGAACCGGATCGACCGATCGATGACAGACGAGGCGCGCGACGAGCAAGACAGCGGCAATCGGCCATTGCCGCCGCCGCGCTTCGTCCCCCTGCCTGATTACCGGCGCTTGCCGCCGGAGCAGATGCTCGCTCGTGCGCAGGCGTTTTGCGAGCAGATGCAACGCCGGCGCACGACGCGCCAGTTCTCCACCGATCCGGTGCCACGCCGCTTGATCGAGCTCGCGGTGCAGGCGGCGGGCACTGCGCCCTCGGGCGCGCACCGCCAGCCATGGCGCTTCGTCGCGATCGACGATGCGCAACTCAAGCAGCAGCTTCGCGACGCCGCCGAACACGAGGAGCGACTGTTCTACGCCGAGCGCATCACCGACGAGTGGCGCGAAGCGCTGCATCCGCTGGGCACCGATCATGTCAAAGCCCACATGACCGATGCGCCCTGGCTGGTCGTGCTGTTCGCCGAAAAATACGGACTGCGGCCCGACGGCAGCCAGCGCAAGAACTACTACGTGGATGAGAGCGTCGGTATCGCAGCCGGCATCTTCATCACCGCGATCCATGACATGGGCCTGGTCACGCTGCCGCACACGCCCAGCCCGATGGGCTTTTTGCGTGACATTCTCGGACGCGGCAAAAACGAGAAGGCCGTGCTGGTGCTGCCGGTGGGCTATCCGCGGGACGATGCGCGCGTGCCCGATCTGCAACGCCTGCCCCTGGATCAGATCCTGCAATGGAATGCGCCTGATCCGACAACTGGCGAAACCGCTTAGGCGTCGAGATTGACCGCGGCGCGCAACCAGTCGCGAAACGCGGTAACCGGCTTGCGGGCCGCATGTCGGGCCGGATACACCAAAAAATGCGCCTGCACCCGGATTGCCAGGCGCGCATCCAAGACCGGTTGCAGGCGTCGCTCCGCCAGATGCCGCGCGGCCATTCTGTCGCTCTCCAGGGCAACCCCCAGGCCCTGCACTGCGGCATCCAGTGCGAGTTGCGCACGATCGAAGCGCATCGCGACGCGATCAGGCGCATGCCGCCCGGAGAATGCCGCGAACCAGTCAGGCCACTGGACGACGTTGACGGTGCTCTGAATCAACGGCACCTCGTGCAAGCCGCTCGTCTCCTTCAGGCGATGGCGGCGGATGAAGGCCGGGCTGGCCAGCGGCAGGATCGCTTCCTCGAACAGCGGTTCCACTTCCAGCCCAGGCCACTCAGGCACACCGTAGCGGATGTCCAGATCGGCTTGTCCGTGGGCGAAGTCACTTGGCGAGTGCGAGGCCGACAAATTCAATGAGATGTCCGGATGTCGCTTCGCGAAGTCGCCAAGACGGGGCATCAGCCACAGACTGGCCAGACTCGGCGAGCAATGCAGGTACAGGCTGTTCACAACCCCCTCGCGCAGGTCCCCGGTCGCCGCGACCAGCGCCGCGATCGCGCCGCCCACGCGGGACAGATAGCGATCGCCGTCCGCGCTCAATCGCACGCCATGCGCATTGCGCTCAAACAGGCGCACCCCGAGTTGCTCTTCGAGACGGGCGATCTGATGACTGACTGCCGATGCGGTCAGATTCAGTTCAGCAGCGGCCAGCGCAAAACTACGGCGCCTGGCAACCGCCTCGAAAGCCAGCAGATTGGGAGTTGAAGGAACCGCAGTCATCGTGTTTGCCTGGCATCTTTCATCATGACATTTTGTCATCTTAGGATGAAGATAATTCGATTGCCATCATCCGCCACTTGCCGAACAATGCCGGGTCGCCAATCTGCGATCCGGCCGCGGCCGGCAACGCGAGAACTCGCGCCCCATCGTTTCCCCGGACCATTCCCCTGGAGATCAGGACCATGCTGCTCAAAGACAAGGTTGCACTCATCACCGGAGGCGCCGGCCCGCGCGGCCTGGGCCTGGCCACCGCCCGCCTGATGGCCGAGCATGGCGCGAAGATCGTCGTGCTCGATCTGGCCGGCGCGGATCCGGCCGCCGCAGCCGCGGCGCTGGGCGCGGGCCACCTCGGCCTGGTCGCCGACGTCACCGACAAGGCCTCCTGCGAAGCGGCGGTCGCCAAGGCGCTCGAGCAGTTCGGCCGCATCGATGTGCTGGTTAACAACGCCGGCATCACGCAGCCGCGCAAGACGCTGGCGATCACTGAAGCCGACTACGAGGCGGTGCTCGACGTCAGCCTGCGCGGCACGCTGTTGATGTCGCAGTGCGTGATCCCGGCGATGCAGCGACAGGGCGGCGGCTCGATCATCTGCATCTCGTCGGTGTCCGGGCAGCGTGGCGGCGGCATCTTCGGCGGCCCGCATTACTCAGCCGCCAAGGCCGGTGTGCTCGGCCTGGCCAAGGCAATGGCCCGCGAGTTCGGTCCCGACAAGATTCGCGTCAATTGCATCACACCGGGCTTGATCGGCACCGACATCACCAAGGGCCAGCTCACCCCAGAGCGCAAGGCCGAGATCAACCAGGGCATTCCGCTCGGGCGGATCGGCGAGGCCACTGACGTGGCCGGCGCCTGCCTGTACCTGGCCAGCGACCTGTCCAGCTACTGCACCGGCATCACGCTCGACGTGAATGGCGGAATGCTGATCCACTGACGCAGCACCGGCCACAGCAGGCAAGGAGAATCAACCCGATGAGCAAGACTGAAGCGACGCTGGCCAGGCTGGCACGCCATGCATACCGGATCCGGCGCTTTGCGCTGCAGATGGGCGAAATCCAGGGCCAGGGCTACATCGGCCAGGCACTCGGCTATGCCGACGTGCTGGCGGTGGCCTACGGTCATGCGATGCGCTTTCGTGCGACCGAACCCGAATGGGAGGGGCGCGACCGTTTCCTGCTGTCGCACGGACACTACGCAATCGCGCACTACGCAGCGATGATCGAGTTCGGCATCCTGCCTGAGCAGGAGCTCGAGACCTACGGCAGCGACGACAGCCGCCTGCCGATGTCCGGCATGGCCAGCTACACGCCGGGCATGGAGATTTCCGGCGGTTCGCTCGGCCAGGGTCTGCCGATCGCGGTCGGCATGGCGCTGGGCCTGCGCCAAAAGAAGAATCCTGCCTTCGTCTACAACTCGATGTCCGATGGCGAACTCGACGAAGGCTCGACCTGGGAGGCCGCGATGTCGGCCGCGCATCATCAGCTCTCGAACCTGATCTGCCTGGTCGATATCAACAACATGCAGGCCGACGGCCCGTCGACCAAGGTGCTCGGCTTTGAGCCGCTCGCCCCGAAGTTCGAAGCCTTCGGCTGGCATGTGCAACGCATCGACGGTAACGATCTTGCTGCGGTGGTACGCGCCTTCGACGCGGCACGCCAGCTTGCGCAAGCAAAACCACGCGCGATCCTGATCGACACGAAGATGGCCAAGGGCGTTCCGTTCCTGGAGCAGCGCGAGCGCAATCACTTCCTGCGCGTGGATCCGCCTGAATGGCAGGCCGCGCTGCAAATTCTCGATGCATCGCAACCGGCGGAGGTCGAACAATGAGCACTGTGGCACCCAGCAAACCGCGTCTGACCACCTCGGCGATGATCGCCTCGATCGCGTCCGAAGACCAGCGCGTGCAGGCCGCACCGTTCGGCAAGGCGCTGGTCGAATACGCCGCGCAGCGCCCTGAGATCGTCGGGCTGACCGGCGACCTGGCCAAGTACACCGATCTGCACCTGTTCGCGCAGGCTTATCCGGACCGCTTCTTTCAGATGGGCATGGCCGAGCAATTGCTGATGGGCGCCGCCGGCGGCATGGCCAAGGAAGGCTTCGTGCCGTTCGCGACCACCTATGCGGTGTTCGCGACTCGACGCGCCTATGACTTCATTCATCAGGTGATCGCCGAAGAAAACCTGAACGTCAAGATCTGCTGCGCACTACCGGGCCTGACCACCGGTTACGGCCCCAGCCATCAGGCCACCGAAGACATCGCGATGATGCGCGGTATTCCGGGCCTGACCATCGTCGATCCTTGCGACGCACTCGACATCGCTCAAGCCGTGCCGCAGATCGCCGAGCACAAGGGCCCGGTCTACCTGCGACTGCTGCGCGGCAACGTGCCACTGGTGCTCGACGAGTACGACTACCGCTTCGAACTCGGCAAGGCGAAGATGCTGCGCGAAGGCAGCGACGTGCTGGTGATCTCAAGCGGCCTGATGACGATGCGGGCGCTCGAGACCGCCAAGCTGCTCGCCGGCGACAAGGTCGATGTGGCGGTGCTGCACTGCCCGACGATCAAGCCGCTGGATGAAACAACCATCCTGGCCGCGGTTGGAGCCAGGCCGCGCCTGGTCGTGGTCGCCGAAAACCATTCGGTGGTCGGCGGCCTTGGCGAATCGGTGGCCAGTGCACTGCTGCGCAACCGGGTGCAACCGGCCGGCTTTGAACTGGCCGGCCTGCCCGACGAGTTCCTGGATGCGGGCGCACTGCCGACGCTGCATGACCGTTATGGCATCAGCGCCGCGGCCTTGGCGACCCGGATCAAAGGCTGGCTGAGCTGACGAGACGATGCGCGCGGGCAATGTCCGCGCGCGTTTAGTCGAGTTGCGTGCGCAGGTGCGCGGCAATCTGTCCGCGTGTCGTCACCCAGATGTCGTCGCGCGCGGCGCACTGCTGCGCAATTTCCGCGTAGGCCCAGGCACACGCGGGTCTGCCATAGCAATGCGTGTGTACCAACACGTCGATGATGACCACGTCATCATCAGCGGCCAGCACCCTCGGCAGCATCTGCCCGAACATGTCGACGAACTGTTGCGGTGAGCGGCCGAAGCGCATCGAGTGCGACAGGTCATTGAATTCAATCGACAGCGGCACCGCCACGATCTCGCCTTCGTCGAACTGCTGCACATACGGCAGGTCGGTATCGAGCACGTCGCCATGCCAGGTATACCCATCAGCAACCAGGCGCCGGAAGGTTTCCTCGTTGGCCGTGGCCCGCGGGCTGATCCAGCCGGCCGGCCGCTTGCCGGTGACCTCGGCAATCAGCGCCGTGGTCTTGCGAATGTAGGCCTCGTCTTCCTCAGCGGTGAGCTTGGCCGGAATCAGATCCTGCGCGTAGCCATGCGCGACGATCTCGTGGCCGGCCTGCGCGATTGCGCGCACCTGCTTCGGATCGCGCTCGGCGAGCACGCCCGAGGTGAACACATTGGCCGACACACCGGCCTTGTCGAGAACGCCCATCAGCCGGCGGATGCCGGCATTGGCGCCGTAGCGACCGTATGAATCAGCGTTAGCATCGAAGACGCCGGCCGGCAGCGGATTGCCCATCGGTCCGATGCCGGACGCGGCTCCATCCGACCAGGCCTCGTAGGCAACGTTGAACACCACCGCGACATGGCGGCCGCCTGGCCAGCGCATGGCTGCAGGCGCACGACGGATTTTGGGCGGCTTGGCTTGACTGGACACGGCGGGCACCTCGATCGCTGGTTGGCATCGACGACGGCAGGTCGTCGCGAAAGACTCGGCAGGCAATACAAAGCCTCGAAGCGCTCAGCCTACCGGAGCGCGAGCGTCTGGTCAGCCGATCGGCCGTCTTTCCCGGCCACGGTGCGGAACCCCGGTGCGCGCTGCGACTGCGCTAGCGCAGCACCAGATTATCGCGATGCACGAGTTCCGGCTCTTCGATAAAGCCCAGCACCGCTGCGATCTGCGAGGAAGGTTTGCGCATGATGCGGCGCGCATCGGACGAGCCATAGTTAGTGAGCCCGCGCGCGATCTCATGGCCCTCCGGGTCGAGCAATGCAACTGCCTCGCCGCGCTCGAACTCGCCACGCACCTCGGTGACCCCGATCGGCAGCAGACTCTTGCCGTCGCTGCGCAGCGCCTTCGCAGCGCCTGCATCGAGCCGCAGCGCCCCGCGCAACTGCAGATGATCCGCAAGCCACTTCTTGCGCGCCGCAAGCCGACCAGTCTGCGCGACAAACTGGGTACCGATCGGCTCGCCGGCGGCCAGCCTGACCAGTACATCCGGCTCGCGCCCGGAGGCCACCACGCAATGCGCTCCACTGGTCGCCGCCCGCCGCGCGGCCAGCACCTTGGTGATCATGCCGCCGCGCCCAATCGAACTGCCAGCACCGCCGGCCATCGCCTCGAGCGCCGGATCGCCGGCGGCCACCCGGGAAAGCAGCGTGGCGCCCGAATCCTTGCGCGGATCTGCGGTGTACAAGCCCTGCTGATCAGTCAGGATCACCAGGCAATCAGCTTCAAGCAGGTTCGCGACCAGCGCGCCGAGCGTGTCGTTGTCGCCGAACTTGATCTCATCGGTGACGACGGTGTCATTCTCATTGACGATCGGCACGATACCCAGTTGCAGCAAGGTCTGCAGGGTCGAGCGCGCATTCAGATAGCGCTTGCGGTCAGACAAATCTTCATGGGTGAGCAGCACCTGCGCGGTGCCGATGCCATGCTCCCGAAAGCAGGTCTCATACACCTGGGCCAGGCCCATCTGACCGACGGCGGCCGCCGCCTGCAACTCGTGGATCTCGATCGGCCGCCGGGACCAGCCCAGGCGCTTCATGCCCTCGGCCACCGCGCCGGAAGACACCATCACAACATCCTTGCCGAGTGCGCGCAGCGCAGCGATCTGCCGGCCCCAGGTCGAGATCGCCTGCACGTCCAGCCCGCGGCCGTCGTTGGTGACCAGACTGGAGCCAACCTTGACAACCACCCGCCGCGCCGCCTGCAGGGCCGGCCGAGCCTCACGCGGGCTGACCAGCGCGGCAGGAGCCGAAGTCTGCGACGCCGCTGCAGCGTCGTCGCCCAAATGATCAGTCATGCCGCCCCTCGATGCCACGAACGTCAAGCTCGGCATCCTGACCGGTCTCGAAGCGCACATCGCGCTCGGTTGGCTCCGGTGGACGCACCGACTCCAGATACTCATTGATGTCACGCATCAAGGCCTCACAGCCTTCGCGCGTCAGGCCGGAGATTGCGAACACCCGCTCGATCTTCATCGCATTGCGACCACGCCCCTTCTTGAGCGCGGCCACAAAGGCATCGATACGCTGCTGGCGCTCGTCGGCCGGAATCATGTCGATCTTGTTGAGCACCAGCCAGCGCGGCTTGGCAGCGAGATCCGGATCGTACTTGCGCAATTCATTGACGATCGCCCGGGCATCGCGCACCGGATCGGCCTGTGGATCGAAGGGCGCGAGATCGACCAGATGCAACAGCACCCGGGTGCGCTGCAGATGGCGCAAAAACTGATGCCCCAGGCCGGCTCCCTCGGCCGCGCCTTCGATCAGGCCAGGAATGTCGGCGATCACAAAGCTCTTGCCGGCAGACACCCGCACCACGCCCAGATTCGGGTACAGCGTCGTGAATGGATAGTCGGCGATCTTGGGGCGTGCATTGCTGACCGCAGCGATCAGGGTCGACTTGCCCGCATTGGGCAGACCCAGCAGCCCCACGTCGGCCAGCACCTTGAGTTCCAGACGCAGGTTGAATGCCTCGCCCGGCGTGCCTGGCGTGCTCTGCTTGGGTGCGCGATTGGTGCTCGACTTGAAGTGGATGTTGCCCAGGCCCCCCTGCCCGCCCTTGGCCAGGACCACCTTCTGCCCGTGTTCGGTCAGATCGGCAATCAGTTCGCCCGTGTCGGCGTTAAAGACCATGGTGCCAACCGGCATGCGCAGCGTCACGTCTTCGCCGGCCGCTCCGTACTGATCGGAACCACGCCCGCGCTCGCCATCGCGAGCCATATGCTTGCGCGCATAGCGATAGTCGACCAGCGTGTTGATGTTGCGGTCGGCCAGCGCAAAGATGCTTCCGCCACGCCCGCCGTCACCGCCGTCCGGGCCGCCACGCGGAATGAACTTCTCGCGACGGAACGAGACGACACCAGTACCCCCGTCGCCGGCGATCACCTCGATTTTCGCTTCGTCGAAGAATTTCATCAGTGGACTCAACCCGCAACCGGAGAGCCGGCCGCTAAAACGAAAAAGCCCCGCGCGGCGGGGCTTTTCGGCCCCGCAACGACGCCCACGGCAAGCGGCACGTCGTTCCGGGGAACCGCGGCCAGGCCGCGAACCGGCTTACTGCTGCGGCACGATGTTCACGGTGTGGCGACCCAAGGGGCCCTTGACCGCGAAATGCACCTGGCCGTCGATCAGAGCGAACAGCGTATGGTCCTTGCCGATGCCGACATTGGTGCCAGCATGGAAACGGGTGCCACGCTGACGCACGATGATCGAACCGGCGGAAACGTTTTCGCCGCCGAAGGCCTTGACGCCGAGCATCTTCGGATTGGAGTCACGACCGTTGCGCGTGGAGCCGCCGCCTTTTTTCTGTGCCATTTGCGAATACTCCTCGATTACTCTTGGGTCGCCTGGGCCGGCGCAGCCGGGGCCTCGGCGCTGACCTCGCCAAGCGGCGAAGCGATGCGGCTCACGAAGAGCTCGGTGTAATTCTGGCGATGCCCCTGATGCTTCTGGTAGTGCTTGCGTCGACGCATCTTGAAGATACGAACTTTGTCATGACGCCCCTGGGAAAGCACCGTTGCCGAAACCGTCGCCCCTGCCACGAGCGGCGCGCCGACCGAAAGCTGGTCGCCTGCACCGACCGCCAGCACCTGGTCGATCGTCACTTCAGCTCCGATGTCCGCTGGCATCTGTTCTACTTTGATCTTGTCGCCGGCAGCAACCTTGTACTGCTTACCGCCGGTTTTTATGACCGCGTACATTGGGAAACCTCGAAGGTCTTTGGTTGAAATACCCGGCCAGCCAGTTGCCACCAAGCTGGTGCCAACAGGTTTTGGCCGAGGCGAAGAACAGGAGATAATACAAGGACTTAGCCCGAATGACAAGTCACGGGAGCCCGCAATGACAAGCCATCACCGCGCACGACCTCTTTTCCTGGCCACCGCCTTGGCGACGATGCTGGGATCCGCACCCGCCCTCGCCCTGACCGAGGGCGTCACTTCCCAGGGGCTCGCTTTCATCAGCGGTGGCGTCGGCCAGGACGAACGCGAGACGATGTCCTCGCGTCGCAACCTGTTCAGCCTGCACCTGACCGCAGCGGCAAAACGCTCCGGCGCTTACCTGGGCGACGTGCAGATCCGGATCGTCGAGGCCGCCAGCGGCCGGATCGTGCTGGAAACCACGATGGATGGTCCCTGGCTGCTGGTGGGCCTGGCGCTTGGCGAATACCGGGTCGAGGCGCGCCACGCCAACCAGGCGCTTGCCAAGTCCACCCGCATCCACGCCAGCGACCTTCACGAAGTGATCTTCTACTTCGACACGCCGGTCGACGTGCTGCCAGCAGGTCAGACGCGCTGAACCTCGTGACAAGGCGTGCGCTGGTCGCAGGCGCGCGCCGGCACGAGATCTGCCCGAAGTCGGCGCGAGCGGCTCTATAATTGGGCCCATTGCTGGCACCGGCGCGTTTGCGTCACCGACGGTTTACAACCGCCGGCGCGCTGCCCGGTGCATGACCGCTGCGCCCCGCAGACCTGCATCACGCCAGCTCTCTTCGCCCTGACGAGCCCGATTCCGTGAAACCTGCCGAGATGTTCCCCGTGCTCGAGGCCGACCTGGTCGAGGTTGATCGCGTCATCCGTTCACGCCTGAGTTCGGAAGTCGCGCTGGTCAATACGGTGGCCGACTACATCATCGCCGCCGGCGGCAAGCGACTGCGTCCGGTGCTGCTGCTGTTGATGGCCCGCGCACTCGGCTACCAGGGCTCGCATCATCATCTGCTCGCCGCGGTCGTTGAGTTCATCCATACCGCGACGCTACTGCATGACGACGTCGTCGACGAGTCTGAACTGCGTCGGGGCCGCCAGACCGCCAACGCTGCGTTTGGCAACGCCGCCTCGGTGCTGGTGGGCGACTTCCTGTACTCGCGCGCCTTTCAGATGATGGTCGAGGCCGACGAGATGCGGGTGATGCAGGTGCTGGCCGACGCCACCAACACGATCGCCGAGGGCGAGGTGCTGCAGCTGATGAACGTCAACGACCCTGAGGTTGACGAGACACGCTATCTGCAGGTGATCCGCTACAAGACCGCGAGGCTGTTCGAGGCCGCGGCGCAACTCGGCGCCATCCTGTGCAAGGCGCCGCAGGAAGTGGAACTGGCAGCAGCAGCCTACGGACGGCATCTTGGCACCGCGTTCCAACTTGTCGACGACGTGCTTGACTACAACGGCGTGTCGCTCGACATCGGCAAGACCGTTGGTGACGACCTGCGCGAAGGCAAGCCGACCCTGCCGCTGATTCACGTCATGGCCAGCGGCAACGATGCACAGCGTCGACTCGTACGCGAAGCAATCGAACAAGGCCACACCGAACATTTCGAGGCGATCATGGATGCAATCCGCACCACCGGCGCGCTCGAGTACGCAATGCGCCAGGCGAACGCAGAGGCAGGCGCCGCCCGAAACATCGCCTGCAAGCTTGCGCCATCCGCATTTCGCGATGCGCTAGTCGCGCTCGCAGACCTGGCGGTCAACCGCGACCGCTAATCGGCTTTCCCCAAGACAGGAGTCGTTCGATGATTGATTCGATCCGGATTGCAAAATCATTGCGCGTGCTGTTCGCTGCTCTGGCCATGTGTCTTGGTCTGACGGCGGCCCACGGCCAGACCGGAACCATCAAGCTGATCGTCGGCTATCCGCCAGGCGCCACCTCGGACATGCTGACCCGGGTGCTTGCCGAGGCGATGTCCAAGCGACTCGGCCAGCCGGTCATCGTGGAGAACAAGACTGGCGCGGGCGGCCAGATCGGCAACATGGCCGTGAAAACCGCGAATGCGGATGGAACCACGCTGCTGATGACGCCAGTGGCAACGATGTCGATCTTCCCACACAGTTTCGCGGGCAGGCTCAAGTACGACCCGTTCCAGGACTTCGTGCCGGTCGCGCACCTGAGCAATTTTCAGTTGGGCCTGGGCGTGTCGACCCGGGTGCCGGCCAAAACGCTTGCGGAATACATCGCCTGGGTCAAGACCGACCCGGCCAAGCACGGCATGTACGGCTCGGCGGCCAATGGCAGCCTGCCCCACTTTTTTGGCGTGATGTTCGGCAAGGCGGCAGGGCTTGAGTTGTCGCACGTGCCTTACCGCGGCACAGCCGCCGCGATGCAGGCGGTCATGGGTGGCGAGATCGACACGCTGTCAACGGTGGCCGCCGACATCCGCTCACTGGTGCAGGCCGACAAGGCCCGACTGCTCGCCGTGGCGGGCGAACAGCGCAGCCCGAACTTCCCGGATGTCCCCACCTTCCGCGAACTCGGCTTCGATCTGGTTGCCAAGCCCTGGTATGCGCTGTTTGCGCCGGCCGGCACGCCAGCCGATGTCGTCGCGCGCCTGTCCAAGGCCGCAATCGAGTCGATCGCCGACCCGGCAACGAAGGCGCGCCTTGTCGAGATGGGACTGGAACCCACCGGCCTTGGCCCGTCCGAACTGGGCGCGATCATGAAAGCCGATTATGAGCGCTGGGGACCTCCGATCAAAGCGTCTGGCTTCAAGCCGCAGTAGCCAGGAAACACCAGAATCCGGGCCGCTCGCCTGCGCAACGGGCGAGCCGGATCCGGCGGAATTTGCTGCTATAATCGCGGTCTTTCGTCGATCGCCCGAGCTTCGCATCGGTTGACGATTTCGGGGTGTAGCTTAGCCTGGTAGAGCGCTACGTTCGGGACGTAGAGGCCGGAGGTTCGAATCCTCTCACCCCGACCAGTCTGGTCACGCCAGACTGCTCTCGCAAACCCACTGATTGCGCACGGCGACGGTGGGTTTGTTTTTTCTGCCTGAGTAGCCGGGTTAGCGACTTGCACAGCTCAGTGGTGCTTTTCGCGCATGAAAGTCTATGCAGCAGCCAAGGGCTCCACGCCCAGCTCGGCACGCCGCCCCTGCAGCATCCACAAATCATACGCAGCCTGATGTCCCAGCCAGCTGGCAGCACTTTTGCCAAACGCCAACTCCAAACGCAATGCCATTTCCGGTGACACGGCCGCCTTGCCATTGACAATTTCAGACAGAGTCTTTCGCGACACATGCAGCTTCTTCGCAACTGCCGTGATGCTCATCCCCATCGGCTCAATCCACAACTCAGACAAAATCTCACCGGGATGCGGTGGGTTGTACATGGTCGCCATCTTGCACGCTCCTTTCAGTGGTAATCCCAATAATTCACTATTTGGGCATCACCGTTTTCAAACCGGAATGTGACCCGCCAGTTGGCTTGCACAGTCACCGCCCACAGTCCCTCCAACTCACCTTTAAGTTGGTGCAGACGCAAGGCCGGAGCCGCCATGTCTTCAATACTCCTGGCTTGATCCAACAGGGCCAGGATCAGACGCAAACGCTTTGCATGTTTAGCCTGCACGCCAGCAAGGCTGCCTTGCAGGAAGAACTTTTCCAGTCCTTTGTGAGCAAACGATTTGATCACTCGCTGATCGTAACCCGTCGGGTTACATGTTGCAAGGATTTTAACGACCCAATCCGTTCGGTCAGATGCTCAAGGAAAGCAGCGCAAATCGGGGGTAGCTGGCCTGGTAGAGCGCTAAGTTCGGGACGTAGAGGCCGGAGCATCGAATCCTCTCACCCCGACCAGTCTGGTCACTCCAGACCTTTTCAGGCGGCGGTCACGGTCAATTTGACTCCAAGCGCCCTGCAAACTCTCTGGATGGTGTCGAATCGAGGATGTGCCTCGGGTCTGAGTGCCTTGTACAGCGCCTCCCTCGTCAACCCTGCCGCCTGCGCCACTTGCGTCATCCCTCGGGCGCGCGCCACGTCCCCCAGTGCCGCAGCAAGCAGGCCGGAATCGCCGTCTTCGATGGCCAGCCGAATGTAATCGGCGATCGCCTCGTCGTCGTCCAGATACTTGGACGGATCGAGCTCGGCCAATTCGGACATCTTGATCTTCCTGGTCATGTCACTGCTCCTCGATTGTCTCGGCCAGCGCAATGGCTTTCGCGATATCTCGCGCTTGTGTTGCCTTCGTCCCCCCGCCAAGCATCAGGATGAGGATGTCACCGCGACGCACGTAATACATCCGCCATCCGGGTCCGAAGAACTCGCGCATCTCGTAGACCCCCGCAGAGACCGGCTTAACGTCACCGAGTTGCCCGAGGCTGGCCTTGCGCAGACGCAGCACTAGGCGGCGACGGGTCGATGGATCCCGCAAGCTGTCGAGCCACTTCTCAAACGCTTCGGTGAGAACGACCTAAAGCATACGGAAATCGTAATCGTTTGTTCACATACTGACAAGCCAGAGCCGAAGTTCCGGAGCATCGAACCCTCTCACCCCGACCAATCTGGTCACGCCAGACTGCTCTCGCAAACCCACTGATTGCGCAAGGCAACGATGGGGTTTAACGCGGCTGTCCTGCGTCAAGCACTCTGAGCAGCCAGGGATACAACTTGTCGGCATCGACCGGCTTGCCAAGAAACTCGCTCATGCCCGCCGCCGGGCAAGCCTCGCGGGTTTCGGTGAACACATCGGCTGTCAGCGCCGCAACCGGGACTTGCTGCCAGCCCGGCAACTGGCGAATCGCCCGCGTCGCCTCGATGCCGTCCATCTGCGGCATCTGCAGATCCATCAGCACCGCGGCGTAGTGCCCTGCCCGGGCCATCTGAAGCGCCTGCTCGCCATCGCCGGCGATCGCAACCTCAAGCCCGGCTCGCTCCAGCATCAGCCGCATCAAGGCCTGGTTGATGATGTCGTCCTCGGCCACCAGGATCGGCTTGCCGGCGTGGCGTGCGCTCAGCGCCTGGACCGCAAGCTCGCCCGGGGATTCTTCCGCTTCCTGCGGGGTCAGCGGCTGCGCGGTCGGCGCTTGCGCAGACGGCAGATGTTCAAGCTCCAGCGGCACCGAAAACCAGAAGCAACTACCTTGCCCCAGGGTGCTGTGCACGCCCACCTCACCACCCATCAACTCGACGATCCGCCGGGTGATGTCCAGCCCAAGGCCGGT
>Ga0255220_1000446_pt1 | contig 16882 bp, 15 predicted proteins | sample Miss_Colum_RepB__FD_188423 | JGI IMG/M metagenome (GOLD analysis project Ga0255220, IMG submission 188423) | Freshwater microbial communities from Mississippi River, Louisiana, United States - Miss_Colum_RepB_8d | ecosystem: Environmental > Aquatic > Freshwater > River | place: USA: Louisiana...
CATAAACGTTCATGATTCTATAAAAATTACTTGAAATTTTTCGCACAACTTTTGTTTGCTGAGCCCACTTAGCCTCTTTGATCGATCACACGTTTTGCTTTGCCTGCCGAGCGATCAACACGACCTACGGCTTCGACGCAAACGCTAACGCTTGTACCGATATACGATTTAATATCATGCTCAAGTGCTGCTGCTGCTCTGTAGCGTTCCTGCGTGCTACTGCCTGCATGCTCGGGCTTGACTTCAACCCGCACCGTCAAGCTGTCAAGGGGACCGTCCTTTGTCAGGACACAGACATAGTGAGGTGCTAGCAAATCCTGCTTGAGGATGAGTTCCTCGATTTGCGATGGAAACACATTAACCCCTCGCACGATCATCATGTCATCAGAACGGCCAGTAATTTTTTGCATCCTCCGCATGGTGCGTGCCGTCCCCGGCAGCAAACGTGTGAGATCGCGGGTTCGATAGCGGATGATTGGTAAGGCTTCTTTGGTGAGCGAGGTAAACACGAGTTCGCCAAGTTCCCCATCGGGCAAAACCGAACCAGTTTCTGGATCGATAATCTCGGGGTAAAAATGGTCCTCCCAAATAGTCGGGCCGTCCTTGGTTTCTATGCATTCGTTCGCAACCCCAGGCCCCATGACTTCGGATAATCCGTATATATCAACCGCATCGATACCCATGCGCTGTTCGATTTCGCGCCGCATTTCATTGGTCCAAGGCTCGGCACCGAAGATTCCGATTCGTAAGCTTGATTCGCGCGCCAGCATGCCTTGTCGTTCAAACTCGTCAGCGATTGCGAGCATATAGCTTGGGGTGACCATAATGATGTCGGGCTTAAAATCATGGATCAATTGAACCTGACGCTCAGTCTGTCCTCCGCCAAACGGCACAACAGTTAATCCCAATTTCTCCGCACCATAGTGCGCACCAAGACCTCCAGTAAAGAGACCATAGCCATAGCTGATGTGGACCATATCGCCAGGTCTTGCACCCGAAGCCCGAATCGAACGAGCAACAAGTTGTGCCCATATATCGATATCGTTTTTAGTGTATCCAACGACAGTTGGCTTTCCTGTGGTCCCGCTTGAGGCGTGAATCCGAACAACCTTATCTCTCGGAACAGCAAACATGCCAAAGGGATAAGTGTCGCGTAAATCTGCCTTCGTAGTGAATGGAAACTTTGCTAAGTCTTCTAAGTGCTGCAGTTGGTCAGGGTGAGCGCCGACCTCGTCAAATCGGTGTCGATAGTGTGGAACTGATTCATAGGCCGCCTTGAGACTGGCCTTAAGGCGCTGTAACTGCAATGCGCGCAACTCATCAAGTGAGGCCTTCTCAATGGGCTCAAGCAAAAGGCCGTGAGGTGAGCGATGCAGGGTTGGCACTATGCTTTGTGCAGATTCGGATGCCGTGCGGTGATGTTCCGTATGTGGGCTCGAAGCTGAATGGCTCGCGGCTGATGCTGAGTGAGGCTTGTTTTCCATGGGCAATGAGACTTAGGTGGTTTCGAAGAATTGACCCTTAATCGTGGCTGATCGGCCGCGAAACACAGCAATGAGAGCGCCATTCTCACTTTGCACCCGCACATCGTAGACGCCGCTGCGCTTGCCGCGGCTCACTTCAAGCGCCTCTGCAATCAATAGGTCGTTCGCATGTGCAGCCGATACAAAATCGATCATGGCGCCAGCAGCGACACATCGTTGATTATAACTATTGCAACTATATGCGAAGGCGGTATCTGCAAGCGTAAAGATAAAGCCTCCGTGGCAGATGTGATGCCCGTTTGTCATATGGCCTTGGACCCGCATGCTCAAGCGCGCCCGTCCGGGGCCGATATCCAAAATATCGATCCCAAGTGCTTGGGCCGCTGTGTCTTCAGCAAACATTAAATCGCGTACGCGTTCGGCGCATTCTTGGGCTGTCATCACGCTCCCTTTCACAAGGCAACTTGGCCTGGGTGATTTACTAGGTTCGACGCGCCGCAGCAATAGCGCAAGAGCGGTGCGACAAAGCAGCAGTCTAGCCCGAATTCGTACTCAATTCGCCCAGCCTCCGCCGCCCCGATCGAGCAAAATAAGAAACAATTCGAAAGTTGACTAACCAGTGGAGAACATCGATGTCTAAGCAAAATGAGTCAAACGAAGTCGCCACCTCGGTCGAGCGGACTCCCGCCGCGCTCGATCAGACCTCGACCGCTCAGCAAGCACCCGTCCTAATTGCTAGGCATGGACCAATTAGCCTGATGCGTTTGAATCGACCTAAACAACTCAACGCGCTCAATGATGCCCTGATGGACTGTCTAGGCGAAGCGCTTCTTGAGGCTGACAAGGATCCCGCCGTAATGGTGATCATCATTACAGGAAGTGACAAGGCCTTTGCAGCGGGCGCAGACATAGACGCAATGAAGCACTACGATTTCGTTGATGTATATAAAAACGAATACATATCCCGAAATTGGGAAACCATCCGAAAAGTTCGCAAGCCAGTCATCGCAGCGGTTGCAGGCTTTGCGCTCGGGGGTGGCTGCGAACTGGCAATGATGTGCGATATGGTTTTTGCGGCGGACAATGCAAAATTCGGTCAGCCAGAGATCAAGCTTGCTGTTATTCCTGGCGCGGGCGGCACTCAGCGGCTGACCAGATTGGCGGGTAAGGCAAAGGCGATGGATATGGTGCTCACGGGGAAGATGATCGGAGCAGAGCAGGCCTTGGCCGACGGATTGATTTCAAGGGTCTACCCATTGGCTGACTTAATGCCTCAGACCTTATCGGTGGCAAACGACATGGCGAAGCTTAGCCTCCCGTCTTTGATGGCCGCAAAAGAGTCGATTAATCGTGCCTTTGAAGTTCCACTCTCAGAAGGCCTCCTCTTTGAACGGCGCAATTTCCATGCGCTCTTTGGCACGGCCGACCAAAAGGAAGGTATGCAGGCCTTTCTGGAAAAGCGCTCGCCCTCCTTTACCCATCGATAGTGTTTCGACTGATGGTGCTTAGTAGGCGCGATTCCAAGAAAACCGTGCGATGCGGCTTGAGACAAGAGCTCCGCACGCTTGAGAGAGCGAGTAGCAGACGAAGGCTAAAGTCCCCACATAAGAACTCAGCCTTGCAATCAATTTGACATCTTCAAAAAACCTGCTCATAATCTCGTTTCTCTGCTGACGTTACGACGACAGCGACGAATAAAGCGACTGACAAGTCAAAAGCAAAATTATTCGGAATCGATCCTTAACAAATAAACAGCCGATAAGTGTGGGCGCATGGAAGGCGATGTCCAACCAAGTGCTCACACGGAAATAAATGATGTATGTCAGATATTCCGTTTGAGTAAATCCTGTTTTCACGAACAGGACCTTGTTGTAACAGCAGAGATTAAACTGAAGAGTTTGATCCTGGCTCAGATTGAACGCTGGCGGCATGCCTTACACATGCAAGTCGAACGGCAGCGCGGGCTTCGGCCTGGCGGCGAGTGGCGGACGGGTGAGTAATGCATCGGAACGTGCCCAGGAGTGGGGGATAACGTAGCGAAAGTTACGCTAATACCGCATACGTACTGAGGTAGAAAGCGGGGGATCGAAAGACCTCGCGCTCATGGAGCGGCCGATGTCGGATTAGCTAGTTGGTGAGGTAAAAGCTCACCAAGGCGACGATCCGTAGCTGGTCTGAGAGGACGACCAGCCACACTGGGACTGAGACACGGCCCAGACTCCTACGGGAGGCAGCAGTGGGGAATCTTGGACAATGGGGGAAACCCTGATCCAGCAATGCCGCGTGTGGGATGAAGGCCCTCGGGTTGTAAACCACTTTTGGCAGGAAAGAAATCGCCTGTGCTAATACCATGGGCGGATGACGGTACCTGCAGAATAAGCACCGGCTAACTACGTGCCAGCAGCCGCGGTAATACGTAGGGTGCGAGCGTTAATCGGAATTACTGGGCGTAAAGCGTGCGCAGGCGGTTTTGTAAGACAGATGTGAAATCCCCGGGCTTAACCTGGGAACTGCATTTGTGACTGCAAGACTAGAGTGTGTCAGAGGGAGGTGGAATTCCGCGTGTAGCAGTGAAATGCGTAGAGATGCGGAAGAACACCGATGGCGAAGGCAGCCTCCTGGGATAACACTGACGCTCAGGCACGAAAGCGTGGGGAGCAAACAGGATTAGATACCCTGGTAGTCCACGCCCTAAACGATGTCAACTAGTTGTTGGGGATTCATTTCCTTAGTAACGTAGCTAACGCGTGAAGTTGACCGCCTGGGGAGTACGGCCGCAAGGTTAAAACTCAAAGGAATTGACGGGGACCCGCACAAGCGGTGGATGATGTGGATTAATTCGATGCAACGCGAAAAACCTTACCTACCCTTGACATGTCGAGAACTTTTCAGAGATGAATTGGTGCCCGAAAGGGAACTCGAACACAGGTGCTGCATGGCTGTCGTCAGCTCGTGTCGTGAGATGTTGGGTTAAGTCCCGCAACGAGCGCAACCCTTGTCCTTAGTTGCTACGCAAGAGCACTCTAAGGATACTGCCGGTGACAAACCGGAGGAAGGTGGGGATGACGTCAAGTCCTCATGGCCCTTATGGGTAGGGCTTCACACGTCATACAATGGTCGGTACAGAGGGTCGCCAACCCGCGAGGGGGAGCCAATCCCACAAAACCGATCGTAGTCCGGATTGCAGTCTGCAACTCGACTGCATGAAGTCGGAATCGCTAGTAATCGCGGATCAGCATGTCGCGGTGAATACGTTCCCGGGTCTTGTACACACCGCCCGTCACACCATGGGAGTGGGTTTTACCAGAAGTAGTTAGCCTAACCGCAAGGAGGGCGATTACCACGGTAGGTCTCATGACTGGGGTGAAGTCGTAACAAGGTAGCCGTACCGGAAGGTGCGGCTGGATCACCTCCTTTCAAATGTAAGACGTCAATATCCAGGCGTCCACACTTATCGGCTGTTGGCTGAGCTCCGTCTCAGAGGAATACTGGGTCTGTAGCTCAGTCGGTTAGAGCACCGTCTTGATAAGGCGGGGGTCGTTGGTTCGAATCCAACCAGACCCACCACGGATTTCTGGGGGTGTAGCTCAGCTGGGAGAGCACCTGCTTTGCAAGCAGGGGGTCATCGGTTCGATCCCGTTCACCTCCACCAAGTTCCTGTCGTGACCCCTAAGGCACGACACAAAAGCACTCTATTGCAGGTCTAGTAAAGTGTTTTTGTGTCTTTCCTGAAAGATAGCGCGCAAGCGTGTAATTAGCTCTTTAACAATTTGAAGATGACATGTATCGAGTCTTTATTGACTTGTATACGGGTTGTATTGCATATACACAACTTAAGTTCTCTAAATCTGAGAAAAGTTGCGGCGAAAAAATTAGCGCGAGCTTGATCCACCGGTTGAACCAGCCGGCAAAGTTATAGGGTCAAGTGAATAAGTGCATGTGGTGGATGCCTTGGCGATCACAGGCGATGAAGGACGTTGTAGCCTGCGTTATGCTGCGGGGAGCTGGCAAACAAGCTTTGATCCGCAGATGTCCGAATGGGGAAACCCACTCCGCAAGGAGTATCCCGCGCTGAATACATAGGCGCGAGGAAGCGAACCGAGCGAACTGAAACATCTAAGTAGCTCGAGGAAAAGAAATCAACCGAGATTCCGAAAGTAGTGGCGAGCGAAATTGGAACAGCCTGTACGTGATAGTCACGAAGTCAGCAGAACGGTCTGGAAAGTCCGGCCATAGCAGGTGATAGCCCTGTATGTGAAAACATCGTGGTGGTACTGAGCGTACGATAAGTAGGGCGGGACACGTGAAATCCTGTCTGAAGATGGGGGGACCATCCTCCAAGGCTAAATACTCGTGATCGACCGATAGTGAACCAGTACCGTGAGGGAAAGGCGAAAAGAACCCCGGGAGGGGAGTGAAATAGATCCTGAAACCGCATGCATACAAACAGTCGGAGCCTCCTTGAGGGGTGACGGCGTACCTTTTGTATAATGGGTCAGCGACTTACGTTTAGTGGCAAGCTTAACCGAATAGGGGAGGCGTAGGGAAACCGAGTCCGAATAGGGCGATTAGTCGCTAGGCGTAGACCCGAAACCAGATGATCTATCCATGGCCAGGATGAAGGTAGGGTAACACCTGCTGGAGGTCCGAACCGACTACTGTTGCAAAAGTAGCGGATGAGCTGTGGATAGGGGTGAAAGGCTAAACAAATCTGGAAATAGCTGGTTCTCCCCGAAAACTATTTAGGTAGTGCCTCATGTATGGCTCCAGGGGGTAGAGCACTGTCATCATTGCGGGGGTCATTGCGATTTACCGCGTGATAGCAAACTCCGAATACCTGGAAGTCTGAGCATGGGAGACAGTCCTCGGGTGCTAACGTCCGAGGTCGAGAGGGAAACAACCCAGACCGCCAGCTAAGGTCCCCAAGCATGACTAAGTGGGAAACGAAGTGGGAAGGCTAAAACAGTCAGGAGGTTGGCTTAGAAGCAGCCACCCTTTAAAGAAAGCGTAATAGCTCACTGATCGAGTCGTCCTGCGCGGAAGATGTAACGGGGCTAAGTCATGCACCGAAGCTGCGGATTTGCGAAAGCAAGTGGTAGGGGAGCGTTCTGTAAGCCTGTGAAGGTGTGTTGTAAAGCATGCTGGAGGTATCAGAAGTGCGAATGCTGACATGAGTAGCGTTAAACAGAGTGAAAAGCTCTGTCGCCGTAAGCGCAAGGTTTCCTACGCAACGTTAATCGGCGTAGGGTGAGTCGGCCCCTAAGGCGAGGGCGAGAGCCGTAGCTGATGGGAAGCAGGTTAATATTCCTGCACCGATACTAGATGCGATGGGGGGACGGATCGTGAAAGGTTGTCCGGGTGTTGGATGTCCCGGTCCCTGTCTTGTAGGTGTCCAGTAGGCAAATCCGCTGGACGTATGCCAAGGAGATGGGGCGAGTGAGCTTGCTCGCGAAGCAACTGGAAGGGGTCCCAGGAAAAGCCTCTAAGCTTCAGTCTAGTACGACCGTACCGCAAACCGACACTGGTGCGCGAGATGAGTATTCTCAGGCGCTTGAGAGAACTGCGGAGAAGGAACTCGGCAAATTGACACCGTAACTTCGGGAGAAGGTGTGCCTTTGTAGCTTGAGTGTGAACAACACGAGGGCGAAGAGGTTGCAAAAAATAGGTGGCTGCGACTGTTTACCAAAAACACAGCACTCTGCAAACACGAAAGTGGACGTATAGGGTGTGACGCCTGCCCGGTGCCGGAAGGTTAAGTGATGGGGTGCAAGCTCTTGATCGAAGCCCCGGTAAACGGCGGCCGTAACTATAACGGTCCTAAGGTAGCGAAATTCCTTGTCGGGTAAGTTCCGACCTGCACGAATGGCGTAACGATGGCCACACTGTCTCCTCCTGAGACTCAGCGAACTTGAAATGTTTGTGATGATGCAATCTCCCCGCAGCTAGACGGAAAGACCCCATGAACCTTTACTGTAGCTTTGCATTGGACTTTGAACCGGTTTGTGTAGGATAGGTGGGAGGCGTTGAGACGAGGATGCTAGTTCTCGTGGAGCCGACGTTGAAATACCACCCTGATCTGTTTGAGGTTCTAACCTTCACCTGTTATCCAGGTGGGGGACAGTGCATGGTAGGCAGTTTGACTGGGGCGGTCTCCTCCTAAAGAGTAACGGAGGAGTTCGAAGGTGCGCTTGGTACGGTCGGACATCGTGCCTAAAGTGCAATGGCAAAAGCGCGCTTGACTGCGAGACTGACAAGTCGAGCAGGTACGAAAGTAGGACATAGTGATCCGGTGGTTCTGTATGGAAGGGCCATCGCTCAACGGATAAAAGGTACTCTGGGGATAACAGGCTGATACCGCCCAAGAGTTCATATCGACGGCGGTGTTTGGCACCTCGATGTCGGCTCATCTCATCCTGGGGCTGTAGCCGGTCCCAAGGGTATGGCTGTTCGCCATTTAAAGAGGTACGTGAGCTGGGTTCAAAACGTCGTGAGACAGTTTGGTCCCTATCTGCCGTGGGCGTTGGATATTTGACGGGGGCTGCTCCTAGTACGAGAGGACCGGAGTGGACGCACCTCTGGTGTACCTGTTGTCACGCCAGTGGCATCGCAGGGTAGCTATGTGCGGAAGAGATAACCGCTGAAAGCATCTAAGCGGGAAACTCGCCTGAAGATGAGATATCCCGGGGGCTTGACCCCCCTAAAGGGTCGTTCGAGACCAGGACGTTGATAGGCTGGGTGTGGAAGCGTGGTGACACGTTAAGCTAACCAGTACTAATTGCCCGTGAGGCTTGACCCTATAACTTTGTAGTGTTCAAGCTAGCGCAGCTGAGTAATCAGCAGCCGCAACTGATTCAGATCAGTGAATTTGAGATGTAGTTACCCAAAGTCATAATGCTTGTACCTGTCATCTTCGAATTGGATTGTGGAGTCTCGGTTCATGTTGAGACTCTGCGATCAGCCCTCTATGCCTGATGACCATAGCGCAGTGGAACCACCCCTTCCCATCCCGAACAGGACCGTGAAACGCTGCAGCGCCGATGATAGTGGGCAGTCGCCCGTGAAAGTAGGACATTGTCAGGCAAGCTTTAGTGCAAAAAGCCCAGTCTAACGACTGGGCTTTTTGTTTTGAGGCTGGTTCTCATACGCCATGCCTTTGCCACAACTCGATACTTGTCCTAGGTGGCTTGTTGTTTAAACCATTGATCGACGATACTTACCCACAGAGTTGCACCTAGCGGAATGACGTCATCGTTGAAGTCGTAATTTGGATTGTGAAGCACGCATGGGCCAAGGCCGTGGCCGAGTGTGCGATGTGAACCGTTACCGTTGCCAATTACAAAATATGCGCCAGGCTTTTCTTGAATAAAGTAAGAAAAGTCCTCTGAACCCATGGTCGGTTCATACCGTCGAACCTGTTCTTCGCCGACAATAGACGACATAACCTGTCGAACGAAGTTTGTTTCATTGGCATGATTAATCGTCGGGGGGTAGCCACGGATAAATTCAAAGCTAGAGGTAGCGCCAAAGGCGGCGCAGCAGTGTCGAGCGAGCTCTTCCATTCGTTGTTCGATGAGATCGAGCACTTCGACTGTAAAGGTTCGCACCGTGCCTTGAATCTCAGCAAAGTCCGGTATGACGTTGGTAGCTTCGCCTGCTTGAATCATCGTGACTGAAATCACTGCGTTGTCAGTCGGGTTAAGGTTTCTCGTTACGATGGTTTGAAATGCCTGCACAATTTGACAGGCCACGGGTACGGGATCAATACCGTGGTGTGGCAGGGCCGCATGGGATCCTCGTCCAGTAATTCTAATCTTGAATACATTCGATGAGGCCATCACAGGGCCCTCGCGAATACCGAAGGTCCCAGCGGGATAGTCAGGCCAGTTATGCATGCCGAAAACAGCATCCATGGGGAATCTTTCAAAGAGCCCATCTTTCATCATTTCGAGCGCACCCCCACCTCCTTCTTCACCAGGTTGGAAAATGAGGTAAACGGTCCCATTGAAATCACGATGCTTTGCCAGATGTTTGGCAGCGCCCAATAGCATCGCCGTGTGGCCATCATGACCACAGGCGTGCATCTTGCCGCGAAAGATGCTTGCATGAGGAAACTGGTTGAATTCGGTCATGGGTAGCGCGTCCATATCGGCTCTCAATCCGATGGCTTTTCCGCTCGTACTTGACTTACCGTTGGGTTGGCCATGGATGACGCCCACTAAACCTGTTACACCCAGTCCGCGATGGACCTCAATACCCCAACTCTCAAGTTTTTTTGCAACCAGTTCGCTTGTTCTGACTTCTTCAAACTTCAACTCTGGGTGTGCATGAATATCACGCCGAATATCCCGGATCTCAGCGTGGGTGCCCACAATTTCATCGATTAGTTTCATAGGCTATGACTCCTGCCATTAGTTAAGGTATTCATCGTCACGATCAGCATGGCCCAGGCACGAACTGTGAGCGCTGGAGCCATGAAATACACGGTCTACGTCGGTGCCGAATGCTTCCTGAGCAGAAGATAGCACTATGATTGAAACCTGTCCCCCATTGATGAAAGTTAATCTACCTTGGCATCTCAAGAATTGTTGCAACTACCAAAAGTGAATCAGGGCCACGATGTGGCCATGGCCGTTCAACTTGACGGCAAACTTGCTTTGGATGCAGAAGTGAAAGGGGCATGTCCTCATGACTGCCCCGATACCTGTGCCTTAGTGTCAACCGTGGCATCTGGTCGTGTCGTGAAGGTATCTGGCTCAAAGGATCACCCGAGCACGGCAGGCGTTCTTTGCACCAAGGTTTCTCGGTACGCCGAGAGAACCTATTCAGCCGATCGGCTCAAAACCCCTATGAGGCGAATAGGACCAAAGGGTTCGGGCCGCTTCGTTCCGATATCGTGGGATGAGGCCTTGGATGAAATCGCTATCAAACTCAAATCGATTGCCGCGCGCGATCCAGAGGCCATACTGCCCTATAACTATGCGGGAACGATGGGCTATGTGCAAGGCGAGTTTCCTCAGCGGTTTTTTCATAAGTTAGGTGCCTCGCTACTCGATAAGACTATTTGTGCTTCTGCAGGATCCACGGGTTTGTTATACACACTAGGCGCATCGGTAGGTATGGATGTCGAGCGCTTTGTAGATTCAAAGCTCATCATCATCTGGGGCTCAAACGCAATCGCATCCAATCTGCACTTTTGGTCGCTTGCTCAAGAAGCGAAGCGTCGGGGTGCGAAACTTATAGCGATCGATCCTTTTAAAAGCGATACCGCTCTAAAATGTCACGAACATATTGCAATTCGACCAGGTACTGATGCCGCACTTGCATTCGGCGTCATTCGAGAGCTACGACAGCATGGCTGGCTCGATCAATCGTATATTGATCGTCACACGCTTGGGTCTGATCTCTTATTCGAACGGGCACAGTCTTTTACCCTTGAACGAACCGCAGAAATTTGTGGGATTTCTGAATCTCAGATAGCTTCTCTGGCTCGGGATTATGGGGCGATTAAGCCTGCTGCTATTCGACTTAACTATGGTATGCAACGCGTTCGGGGCGGAGGCAATGCTGCCCGGTTGATCGCCGGCCTACCTGCGTTAATCGGTGCGTGGCGCCACCCAGCGGGCGGTATGCTTTTGTCGAGCTCGGGTCATTTCCCAGGGAATCCTGCTGGTTTATCGCGTCCGGATCTCATCCCGCAATTACGAGCCTCGCCCTCGCGTCTGCCTCGCACCATCAATATGTCCACCATTGGTGATGCTTTATTGCAGACCGATCAAGCTATTGAAGCAGTCATCGTCTACAACGCCAACCCGCTTGCTGTTGCTCCGGAATCAGCAAAGGTCCGAAGTGGCTTCGCGCGTGAAGACCTCTTTACCGTTGTGATCGAGCAGTTTCAAACCGATACAGCTGACTACGCCGATATCCTCCTGCCAGCCACGACTCAGCTTGAGCATTTCGACTTGCATAAGTCTTATGGGCATCGCTATCTAGTTGTTAATGAAGCAGCTATAAGTCCTATCGGTTCAGCACGATCAAACGCAAGCATCTTTCGAGATTTAGCCAAACGGATGGGTTGGGACGAAGCATGTCTCTTTGAGGATGATGTAACAATCGCTCAAAGCGCAATCCATTGGTCGGACCCGAGATTGGCCGGTATGGACCTTCAATCCTTGCGCCAACAGGGATGGTGCAAGCTTGCCATCGACGATGCTCCATTTGCCCAGGGCCATTTCCCTACACCATCAGGTAAGGTTGAATTTTACTCACAACGCCTTGCCGATCAAGGCCTCGACCCACTTCCTGATTACTTGGCGCCCTATGAAAGCGCGGAAAGTACGCCTGAGCTTGCTGCACGCTATCCGCTCGCCATGATCTCACCGCCTGCGAGAAATTTTTTGAATTCGAGTTTTGTGAATGTTCAAAGTCTAAGATCGATAGAGGGTGAGCAAACCTGCGTAATGCACCCGGACGATGCCTTTGAACGCAAGCTTGTTGAGGGCGATCTTGTAAGCATTCACAATGATCGAGGCTCGCTCCATGCGAGGCTCCATATCAGTGATCGAACCCGTCAAGGCCTCGTTGTTGGCTTTGGCATTTGGTGGCAAAAGCTCACGCTCAACGGAAACAATGTGAATGCGGTCACCCATCAAAGGCTCACCGATTTAGGGCGCGCAGCTAGTTTTTATGACTGCCTTGTTGAAGTAAGCAGGCCGGATTAAGCCAACAAAGAACACCATATCAGCGTCACGAGAGGGAGACACAACTATGAATAGAAACTGGCTCAAGAACTATCCCCAGGGAGTACCGTCGGAGATTGATCCGGGTCAATATAGTTCCCTGGTTCACTTACTCGAAGAAGCATTTACACGCTATCGAGACCGTGCCGCATATATCGGCTTTGCCAAGCCGATGACCTATGGCGAACTTGATGATCGATCGCGCGCCTTGGGTGCATTTTTTCAAGCTCAGGGCATCGAAAAAGGCGATCGCGTTGCCATCATGATGCCTAATGTCTTGCAGTACCCGGTGGCACTCGCTGCAATTCTTCGGATTGGCGCGGTCGTTGTTAACGTCAATCCCCTGTATACCCCAAGAGAACTTGAGCACCAACTTAAGGATTCAGGGGCAAGAGCGATTGTGATTCTCGAGAACTTCGCAGTAACCCTTCAGCAGGTCATCCGAAACACTGATATTAAGCAAGTTGTACTTGCATCAATGGGCGACTTGTTGGGCTTTAAGGGCAAGATCGTCAATTTTGTCATTCGTCGTGTGAAAAAGATGGTGCCCGAGTTTTCATTGCCCGGGGCACATCTTTTCAACGAGGCACTCGCAACCGGCGCAAACCTTAGTTTCACAAGTCCTGATTTACATCACGCGGATGTGGCGTTTTTACAGTACACGGGCGGCACAACTGGGCTATCCAAAGGGGCAACCCTCACACATCGCAATATCATTTCAAACGTTCTTCAATCTGAGGCTTGGATGCAACCTGCCTTACACAAGCCAGGCAAGCCTTCACTCGAAGGGGAGCAACTCACAACGGTTTGTGCTTTGCCGCTTTATCATATCTTCGCTCTCACTGTCTGTGCCTTGCTTGGTATGAGAGTTGGCGCGCTCAATATTTTGATTCCTAATCCGCGCGATTTGGATGCACTTGTGAAAGAGTTGCGCCCTCATCGCTTTCACATGTTTCCCGCTGTTAATACCTTATATAACGCTCTTGCCGGACATGCCGCCTTTAAGGAACTTGATTTCTCATCATTGAGGGTTTCCAATGGTGGCGGTATGGCGGTCCAAAGGGCTACGGCCGAGCGCTGGCTTGAGTTAACCGGATGTCCTATTTGTGAAGGCTATGGCCTTTCGGAGACTTCGCCTTCTGCGACCTGTAATCCCACAGATACCGACGCCTATTCGGGCACGATTGGCATGCCATTGCCATCGACTGAGGTGGTGATCCTTGACGACGATGGTCGCAAACTTGGTGTCGGCGAGCGCGGTGAAATTGCTATTCGAGGGCCCCAGGTGATGGTGGGTTATTGGAATAAGCCTCATGAAACGGCTAAGGTGATGACACCGGATGGCTTTTTCAAAAGTGGGGATGTTGGCATCATGGACGAGCGGGGATACATCACGATTGTTGATCGCAAGAAAGATATGATTCTTGTATCAGGTTTCAATGTTTATCCAAATGAAGTTGAGTCGGTCGTGTCGATGCATCCGGGCGTCTTGGAGTGCGCTGTCATTGGGGTGCCCGATGGTGCGGCTGGTGAAGCTGTCAAACTCTTTGTTGTTAAGCGAGACCCATCACTGACCGAGGTCGCGCTTCGCGAGTATTGTGCAGAACATCTAACTGGCTATAAAAAGCCTAAATTTATTGAATTTAAATCTGATCTTCCCAAGACTAATGTGGGCAAGATTCTAAGGCGCGCCCTACGCGATACCGAGAAAACAGCATGACGAAAAGCCCCCTAAGCGAGCGACCGAGAAAGTCACCACAAGACCTAAGGAGTCATCGCTGGTATGGCGTGAATGATATGCGCTCATTTGGCCATCGCTCGCGTACAGCTCAAATGGGATATCACCGAACTGACTACGCCGGCAAGCCGGTGATCGCAATCATCAATACCTGGAGCGATATTAATCCTTGTCATTCACATTTCAAACAGCGGGTTGAGGAAGTCAAGCGTGGAATCTGGCAAGCCGGAGGTTTCCCCGTTGAGATGCCCGCGATGAGTCTGAGTGAGCCTTTTCAAAAACCCACCACCATGCTTTATCGCAACTTGCTTGCCATGGAAGCTGAAGAATTATTACGGTCCTATCCTGCCGACGGTGTGGTTCTAATGGGTGGCTGTGACAAGACTACGCCAGCCCTTTTGATGGGCGCCATCTCGATGAATTTGCCGAGCATTTTTGTTCCCGCCGGGCCCATGCTTCGCGGTGACTACAAGGGGAAGTTTCTTGGCAGTGGGAGCGATACTTGGAAGTACTGGGCAGAACTAAGGGCTGGCAACATTAGCGCAAGTGATTGGCAGGATATTGAAGACGGTATTGCTCGGTCGGCTGGCCATTGCATGACGATGGGTACTGCTTCGACCATGACATCTGCGACAGAAACACTGGGATTTACCTTAGCAGGGGCTGCGTCGATTCCAGCTCCCGATGCAAGGCATGGGCAAATGGCGAGTCTTAGCGGCAAGGCGATTGTTGAAATGGTCTGGCACGACATGAAGCCCTCCGATTTTTTAACACAAGCCTCATTTGATAATGCGGTCACTGCAGTGCTTGCGCTAGGCGGCTCAACCAATGCCATCGTGCACCTGATTGCGATGTCTCGTCGGGCTGGCTTTGCCCTTGACCTTGATCGATTTGACGCGTTGGCACGCAAGACCCCGCTTTTGGCGAATCTTCGGCCGTCGGGCGCATTTTTAATGGAAGATTTTTACTATGCAGGAGGACTTAGAGCTCTGCTTTGGCAAATTCGCGATCTCCTAAGTCTTGATCAACTCACCTGTACGGGCCAGAGCCTTTTTGAGCAAGTGAAAGATGCTGAGATTTATCACGATGAGGTCATACGCCGTCGTGATAATCCCTTGATCGAAGGTGGCAGTCTTGCAGTTTTGCGCGGTAATCTTGCCCCCAACGGAGCCGTGATCAAACCTTCGGCAATGGAGCCACACTTGCGCCGACATCAAGGCCCTGCTGTTGTTTTCAAAGATTACAACGATATGGCTTCAAGAATTGATGAGCCTGGTCTCCACATCGATGCCAATTCAGTGATTGTCTTGCAAAGTGCGGGACCACAGGGCGCCCCAGGAATGCCCGAATGGGGTCAACTGCCGATTCCACAAAAGCTGCTCAAGCAGGGTGTTCGCGATATGGTTCGCATAAGCGATGCGCGCATGAGTGGCACGAGCTATGGAGCTTGTGTCTTGCATGTTTCTCCCGAGTCGCACATCGGGGGGCCGCTCGCACTGGTTCAGGACGGCGACATCATTCACCTTGATGTCGAGGATCGCAGGATTGACCTCATGATTAGCGAGACTGAGTTGGCCGCGAGAAAGGCGGCCTGGGTCGCGCCGCCTGCTAAGTTTTCGAGGGGCTATGGTGCGCTTTATCTTAAGCACATCCAGCAGGCAGACCAGGGATGCGACTTTGATTTCTTACAAGCTGAGCCGGCCCGATCCGACGAGCCCGAAATCCATTAGGCGATTTTTGTTTGCAGCGATGGCCCTTAATTCATGCTCACTGAGCACCAAAGAAAAACCCGCCAGCGGCGGGTTTTTCGCTCATCGCTGTGAGAGCCGATTAGAACGCGTGGTTGATACCGACTGCGAACTCGCTACGCTCGCGCTTAGTGGCTCCAGTCTTCAATTCATCAGCACCGTAGAGTGCGTACAGGCGTGTGCGCTTGCTCAAGCTATTAATAAGTCCTAACTTGTAAGCGGTGAAGTCACCAACAGTGCCATCACCTGATCCACCGGACGCATGCAACATAAGATTTGGTGTGACGTTGTAACGTGCGCCAACTTGAGTTCCTTTATACGTGCTCGCACCGTTTGTTTGGAGGTCACCATGCTGCACCTGCAGGCTGAGTGCATTGTTAACCATATAGGTGCCGCCGATGATCATCTCTTCACGTTTGGTTTTTGCAGTAGCACTTGTCCAGGTATTCTGGTTGTTAAACGCTGCACCGATCATTAAGGGGCCTGCGTTGTATACGATCGACCCTCCAGTTGACTCGACGTCAGCAGACGCATTGGGGTCCGTTGAGCGCTGAGTGACTGCAATCTTCGCGGTGAGGCCACCCATGGTGGGCAGGGTGTACATGATTTGGCCGCTGTTACGAACGGTGGTGACCGATGCAGCGCCATTCAGGTAAACCGACTTACCGATGTTCACATTGTCTGCCATCGACGTGTCAGTGGCTGCTGACAAACTAAAGATTGGGGTGTAGTCGCGACCTACACGGATCTCGCCGAAACCGCCTGCAAGCGACACGATGCTCATGCGAACACCGCCGGTTGTCGACAGATCACCAGTACCACCAGCGTCTAGGCCAAGCTCGTAATGGAAGCCAGCAGTTAGGTCACCGATCTTCTCAGTACCACGGAAAAATAAGCGGTTCGAAGCCAATGCGCCAGCCGCGTTACCACCAGTCTGGTTACGCGTTACTTCAGTTGCAGTTTTGGTCGTCACGCTGTTAAAACCACCGTCCATGATCCCACCGACGGTTACTTGGGCCGAAGCGACGGCCGGTACAGCTGCTGCGATTGCAATCGCGAGAAGCGATTCGCAAGTTACCGGGCGGTGCTTTAGGTCTTACCTAACCATTTCAATCACTTAAGCTTGCACTGATACTCAAGTTCAAAACACATGTTCTTTTGAACTTTTGAACTTTC
>Ga0255220_1000451_pt1 | contig 16757 bp, 21 predicted proteins | sample Miss_Colum_RepB__FD_188423 | JGI IMG/M metagenome (GOLD analysis project Ga0255220, IMG submission 188423) | Freshwater microbial communities from Mississippi River, Louisiana, United States - Miss_Colum_RepB_8d | ecosystem: Environmental > Aquatic > Freshwater > River | place: USA: Louisiana...
GGGAACGCCACCCGCGCCGGAAAGGTGCGGCCAATGTCTCCGGTATTGCCCGTGCCCTGTTGCCCGTAGAGCGCACGGCCCCAGGCGCGCACCGAACCGTCGTTCATGATCGCGGCCATGAAGTAATTCGAGCTGTGATAGTCCGCCGCCGCGCGGTCGGTGTTCATCAATGCCGTGGCAATCGTGCCGTTGCGATCGGCCATGAAGCGAAACTCCACGCCGTCGGCGCCGTTGGAGTGAAGCACCATGTTGCCAATGCAGCCGACGGACACTCCGCCGGTCAGCAAATGGCCTTTGAGAATTGCGTCTTGCTGACCGAGTGCAAAAGGCTGCGGTTGGCCATGGCGAATGACCCAGGCACCACCGTCCTTGAAAACCACATCACCCTCTTGATAGCTCAGGAACGGCGAGTAGATTCCGCGCCAGCGATAGCCAAGCGCTGAGATATCCAGATTCACAGCTGTACCTCCAGCGCGTTGTTGTGAATTGCGAAGGTCACGCCCTCTGCCAGTGTCCAAGCCTGGAAGTCGCTGGCATTGAAATCGGCATCACGCCCTTCGGTGAGCAGCAACTCCGAGCCATCGTTGGACAGCTGGAATCCATAGAAGCGCGGCAAGGCGGCGGTATTGACCAACTCGTAGCCGGATTCATCCGCCTTGACCTTGAGCAGCATGCCCTGCGCGCCGCTCAGGGTGTCGGGCAGCCCCACAGCAAGCAATCGGGCGATGACCTGCTGCAACAAGCTCTCCGCATCGACAAGGATCTGATTGCCGCTGGTCTGGACCTGTTCCAGCACCGCTGTGGTGTTGGTCACTCCCTGTGTCGCAGCAGTCTCTGCGCGATTCGCCTCTGTGGTGGCCAGCGTCGCAGCCGTTTGCGCGTCCTGCGCCGCAGACTGGCCCTGCGCGAGGATGCCATCAACCGCTAGGTTGATGGCCAGATCGGCGTCGTTGAGCAGCTTGGCGATGGTCGGCAGGCTGCCGCCTTCGGTGGTGACAGTCACGCTGGCCGCGCCATGCACCACCTGGTGCAGGATCTGGCCGTCGGTGGTGACCTGTGCGACGGCGGCGTTGAGATCGGTTTGCAGGCTCATGACAACCTCAGTGGAGATAGATGGGGAGATCGCCATGCACCGCCTGATGCAGCGTGTTGCGCATGGCGAAGATGTCGGCGGCTGGCATTTCCAGCAGAAGATTGAGCGCGCCCTCGTCGAGCGTGGGGCGTTCGCGAACCTCGATCTCGCCCTTCACCTCCCAGTAATGACCGGGAATCAACCCAGCTTCAAACTGGCGTGTGAAACGGGCTTCATGGGGCAAAAGACCAAGACCGCCAAGCAAGGTGATCTCGAACCACTGCCCGCCTTCATCGGCGTGATACTTGTACCAGGCCTCGAACAAGGCGAACTCGAACTCGGTGAACATCCAGCGCACGGAGATGCGCGTGGGCGTTTGCCGAAAGCGGCGACGCTGGCGTGCCGGGCCGGATTCCATGTCGGTGCGCAAAACGGCTTCCTGCGGGCTCAGGCCATAGCCTTCGACCGTGGGCGGTGGCAGGGTGGAAGGCCATGCAATGTTCATCGCGCCGCCCCTGCTGCAGGGTTGAGTCCGTAGCGTCGTTCCATTGCCGGCGCGAGGCCGGTGCCCATGCCGATGGACCGCGCCATGCGGCCCTCGATCTGCTCAACGATGACATCGAGCTTGAGCCCGCCATCGGCCTGCTGTGTCCGCTCAACACGGGCGCCAACGCCACTGGCCGTGTTGACGACATTGACCTCAATATTGACCTCCGGCCGCGACATGCCTGCGCCGATCGCCGCCATCTGGCCTTTGGTGAACACGCCCTCACCGCGTTGCAGGATGGCGGGCACCTCGTTACGCCCGACGATGCCGCCGCTGTGGTAGCGCGGGATCGTGCGCTGCATCAAGGAGTCGAACCCGATCACGCCGCCTGTATGTGCGACTGGCAATGATCCAGGAACAGAAGTAGCAGGCGTTGAACTAGCGAATAAGCCAGAAAGTGCATTGGCAAATGGCAATGTGATGGCGCGCTGAATCTGGATGCGGATGAGGTCCGAGATGATGGAGTTGGCCAGCGACCGGAAATCCAGCTTGCCGGTCATCACAAAGTTAACCAGGGCGTCCGTCATGCCGTTGAAGGCACGGGTGGTGGCCGCTTCCATCTGCTTGCCGATCTGCTCGGCTTCCTCGGCCACTGATCGCAGCCCCTTGGCGAAACCCGCTTCAGGGTCCGAGAGCTCTTTGGCACGCTGTATCAGCTGTGTGGCGCCACCTGCGGCCTGACGCGCGGCCTCCTCAATTTTCTTGAGGGCATCGGCCAGTTTTTCGTTGCCGGGTGCGGCTTCTGCCAGTGCACGAGCCTGCTGGGCCAGTGTGGCGAGCTGGTTGGCACTTTCCTGGCGTGCCGAGGCAAGACGCCTTAGAGAGTCGAGCTCGCTGATGGCGCCCGTCTCGCGCAGGGTCTTGATTTGATCTTCGACGGCGCGCAGTTCATTTTGACCGCGCGCTGCTTGCTCCTGCAGGTCTTTCAGAGATTCACCGGGCAGGCGAATCTGACGCTCCAGGTTGGCTTGCTGGGCGTCTCGCTCGAGCTTTTGGCGCTTCAACGTGATCTCAGCCAACTTATCCTGGAGCTTGAGCTTGTCCTGGGTGGTCTTGGCCACCGTTTCCAGGCCGCGGCGCAGGATGGCTTCTTCATCGGCAGACAGCGCGCTCAGCTTCTGCGTGAAATCTTCCTGGGCAGCCAGTCGAGCGTCGCTCGCCTCCTTGTAGCTCAGGTAACCCTGGCCCTCATAGAGGTCAATGATGCGCTGGCGGTCTTTCAGGATGCCAGCCTCCACATCGACCATGCCCTGCAGGCGTTTGAGGTCGCTGTCGATGCCCGCCATGGCATTAGCCGTGACGGATGTGGTGGCCGTGCTGTAGTTCAGGCGCTTCCGGGGCGTGGACGCTTGCGTGACGGCGTTTGAGGCCTCAGTCCCCTTGCGAATGTCCTCGAATCTTCGCGTGACCGCATCGGCCAGCAACGGCATATCCCAAAGGTCAACGTAGTTCTGGTTGGCCTGAGCGACGATGGCATTGCGCTTGTCCAGCGCCGCTTTCAGGCGGGCACGGTTTTCTTCGGAGAATGGGTTCAGGCCTTCGCCGCCGGCCAGAAAGGTGCCGGCCAGCTCAATGTCTGCCCAGACCGCCTGGAAGCTGCCGACCACGGACTTGATGGTGACGCCAATCACCCGCAACGAGTCGATGACCACGGCGAGCGCATAGGCGGTGTTCTCGGCCCAGGTGGTGAGCGTCCCATCGCTGCGCAGGCGCTGAATACCAACCACCGCGTTGTCAGTGCCAAAGAAGACGCTTTTAAGCTCACTTGCCAACACGCTCATGGACGGAATTGCCGAGGTCACCAGCGTTTGCGCCACGAAGTCGGTTTCGGCCTTCATGCGCGAGAAGGCCTTGGAGGCCCTGTCGGCTTCCTCAATCTGCTGCGCTGTCAGGCGAATGTTCAGATCCTGGTTCTCGGCCAGGTCCTTCAGGAACGGCAGCATGGCCGCGCCCGACTTGCCAAAGAGCTCCATGGCGATGGCGGTCTTGCCCGCGCCGTCCTCGAACTCGGCCAGTTTCAGGGCCACATCGTTCATGACCTCGGCCGGGTCACGCAAATTTCCGCTGGCGTCCTTGGCCCCAATGCCTAGGAACTGCAACGCCTTGGTGGCACCGGCCACCTCGTCATCGATGCCTGCCAGCCCCTTGGAGAGCTTGGTCAAACTCCCACCGATGGCCTCCATGGCCGTGCCCGAGATGGTGGCCACCGGTGCAAAACCGGACAAGGCCGTGGCGCTCGCGCCGGTTTGCTCAGACAAGCCCTGCAGCGCCGCCGCGGTTTCGATGGTGTGGGCCACGAAATCCCGCAATGCGGCGACAGACGTCACACCGATAGCCACCGCAAAGGCGGTCTTGGCGACACTGGCCACTTGTTGCAAGTTGGCCTTCATGTCGTTCGCGTGGCGGTCCAGCAGCCGCGCCGTGCGGCCCAGGTCCGCCCGGAACTCGGAGGTTTCTGCCGACAGCTTGACAACCAAGGATCCCAGATCAGCCATGCTTATTCACCTTGTTTTTCACCTTATGGGAGAACATCGCCTTGAAACGCTCCACGTTCACGCGCGCACTGGTCTGCGGCTGAGGACGATCCAGGTAGGGCATGAAATCCTCGGGTGTGAACACTTGGGCGTGTTTGGTTCGGTTGGCGTTGGCAAAGGTGGATGCGATCACACCGCTTCTGAGGTCAGCGCGCATGTCACCAAAGGGTTCGAGTTGGTAAAAGGCCATCCACTCGGTGAGCTCGTCTGAGCCGGTGCGAGCCAACAGCTCACGCACCGGCATGCCAAGTGCTAACGCCAGACGAAAGACAAACTGCCGGGTGGGATTGGCCTTCAGGCGTTTTTTGCGACGTCCGCCTGGTCGGCGCCAATGCCGTTGAGCCGCTGGGCCACTGCGAACACACGGTCCAGCGCGCGGGCGCTTTTCCCACCCAGCGCGGTGATGTCACTGTCGGTGAACAGTCGGCTGCCGGCCTCATCACACAGGGTCAGCGACACAAGGCGAGCACGGACGTTTTCCAGTCGGCCTTCTTTGCCAATCAAGCTGGCCTCAAACGCATCACGATCGGTACCACTCATGGTGCGGACATACACGTCGCCACCCCACTCGGGCACCGGCACGATTTCACGCGGCAGGTCGTCCGCAGCCAGGATGGCGTCTTTGGTGAGAATGTTCATGTGGGTCATGGGAATCAAGCCTCCGTGATGTCGCCGTCGATCTCGATCGTGACGCTGGCTTCGACCACCGCGTCCACACCGCCTTGAACGCTGAACTGCGTGACATAGCCGTAAAACGTCCAGGTCGCCGCAGGGGTGGTGTCGGTGAAGGTGATCTTGAATTGACGGCGGGCACGGTTGGCACGGTCGGCGCGCAAACCCTGGTGCACGGTGTCGTCCGGGTTGAAGTGCAAGCTCAAGGAGAGTTGGCCCTCGTCACGCAGACCGACGCGCTTTTCTTTGGCGGTGGACGCCAGGTTGGTGACATCGATGACCGTGGCCTGACCGCCCGGGCCTTGAAAGGACACGACGTTGGGGATCGTCTCAAAAGTGGTGGCGCCAAAGCGGGCAATGGTGATGCCCTGCGCGGTGATGGCAGTGCTGGACATGGAGTTCCTCCTGAAAAGTTAAAAATTGCCCCACCCTCAGTCAGGTCAGACTGGTCAGGCGGATCAGCGGTAGTAGGTGAAATCCACCGACATGCGGTAGACACCGGCTTGCGCGTCGAAGTCGGTCAGGCCCATGCGCACATCGGCCACCGAGTGGATGTCTGCCAGCAAGGCAGAGAGGACGTCGTCCTGTAACTGCTCACAAGCCAGGAGCGTTCGGGCATAGGCGTCGACTTGCACCCGGGAACGCCGCAGCGGGTTGATGCCATCGAGCGACACGATGCGCGTCTCATCGATTGGGGTGTAGACCAGCGTTGGATACTGGGCAGAAGCAGGTGCCACGACGGCGTACACCTGACCCGCAGCCAGGTGTTTGATGGCGTCATAGAACGCTTGCATCAGGGCCGCCCACTCAAGGCCTTGGCCTCGATCTCAATGCGTTGGGCCAGGCGCGTTTTGATGGCGTCCACCGCCTCTCGGCGGCGCGATTCAAGGGCTGGCCGCAAGAAGGGTCTGGCGCCCATCTTGCGCGTGCCAAATTCCAGGAATCGCCAGTACCAGGCGTCTTGTGACAGATTGCCACGCTTGCCCTGGTTGCGGTACTTCTTGCCGTGGCGCACCAGCACGTAGAACGTCTGACGCCCACCACCCGAGAGTTCGCGGATGTGCTTCATGATGACCGAGCGTTTGAGCGTGCCAGGTGGTGGCTGCTTCGGGCCCAGCGACTGAGCGGCCTTCGGAGCCCGTGCGCGGGCCTCATCGCGGACCACCTTAGCGCCGGCATAGACCGACGCACGCAGGCCCCGGTTGGCCACACGCAGCGGCAGTTCACGCAACGCCCGGTCCAGTTGTGCCAGACCTTCGACGCGCACGGTTTCGGTTTTAGCCATCACGCACTCCTTCGCTGACCAGCAAGATCACGGCCACATTGGCCTCGTCATCGTTGAGGGCGGCCTGAATGGCAAACACGCGGTCCCTGTACAAGACGCGCATCTGGGCCACTGCCTCGGAATCATCCAGTTCAGGCCGGTATCGCACCGTGATCTGGTGGCTCACTTCAGCCGCGATGCGGTCTGCGATGCGCGCCTCGCGCCCAGATAGGGGCTGGATGTCTGCCCACACCGTGGCCAGATCGGCCCAGGTCTGTGTGGGCGCACCCAACGCATCTTTGGTCACCGAGGGCTCTTGGATGCGCACGCGGTGCTTGAGTTGACCTGCGCCGATCGTGCTCATACCAGGCTCACCCGATAGCCATCGAGGAGGCCATCCACAAAGGGCAAAGGATCGATGCGCCCGCGCGTAAGCACAGACACTTCTTCACGGTGACCGTAGAGGCTGCCTACACGCAACTTGATCCAGCTTTTTATGCCCTCGGGCACCGCGCTGGCCAGCCCGTAGCCCGCATCAAAGGTGACCGTGACGGCCCCAATTTGCGGCAAGGTGGGTGGCCAGGCTTTGCCAAAGGCGGGAGTCAACCGGGCGGGCTCACAAGCGGCGTCCAGCACGTAGTCGTCAGCAGGCATGGTTTGCAGGGTACCGTTCATGTCGAGGTACTCGATGCTGAGCACAGTCTGCACGGGGCACTTGGCCAGCAAAACCGCGTGCGCTGGCAAACTGAATGTGGCGCCGGATACCGCGTGCGTGAACGTTGCACTCGGGAAGGCGTCGAGCACCAACTTCCAGCGCGCAGTCATCAACTGCCTGCCGGTGATGGTCTCCGCCGCCTGACGGGCTGCCGCAATCAGTGAGCCAATGAGCGCATCGTCATCGTCAACATCCACCCGCAGGTGTTGCTTGGCCTCCAGAAGCGTGACCGGCTCCCCTGCGGGGGGGATGACGAGTTGCAGCGGCATCAGACGATCTGCACAACGGCGCTCTGGTTGGCTGTCTGGGCCGGCAGTTCACGTGGGTTGATGCCCAGCACTTGCGCAGTCGTCTGGCTGGCCGCGACCGCAACCGTGACAGACAGGCGCACAAATCCAAATCCACCCACCGTGTCCAGCTCTTCTGGCTTGACGTTGATGAGGACCTGCTTGTTGTCGCCGCTGACTTTAACGATCTGGGCGATTGCCTTGCCCGTGATGTCTTTGGCACCGGTGCCCGTGGCATCAAGCGCCTGCTGGAGCTTGGCGTCCACCGTGGCTCCCGTGCCAAGCACGCCGGTCTGGACGATGGCCAACAGCGCATGGTGTTCGGCCGCAGAGATCCAGCCAGTGGTGGCGGCACCTGCCGCCTGGTTGGAAGGATCGATCGTGGCCAGGATGGCGAGCAGTTCGCTGCCCTTTGCATTGGGAAACATCAGAGTTCTCCTTGTGAGTGAGGGCGATCAGCGCGCGCCCAGTTGAATGAACGGGGACATCGAGGCGCTGCCCTTGGCGGGGTTGATCGGCGCGGTCACCTTGGACTGACCGTCCATACGGAAGGTGGTCCTGAAGGCCGTCAGATCGGCATCGAAATACAGGTGCATGGAGGTGGCCGTTTGCAAGCCGCCAGCTTTGGTGATGGTCTGGTAGTAAGACAGATCCACCAGCAGCACATCGCCTTGGCTCGAGAACGAATTGGCATGCTGAGAGACAAACACCGGACGGCCCAACAGCGTCCCGTAGGGCGAAACCTGGATGCCACCAACCGTCAGGCCGTTGGGCAGGTAAATCGGGTAGTTGCCCAAGGTGAGCGTGAACAGCGCTGGCAGCACATCGTTGTTGATGATCCAGACCGATTTGGCAAAGCTGCCGGTGGGCAGGCGCGAAATCATTTTGGCCAGGTTTTGCGGCAACAGCGTCTGAGCGGTTTGGCCCGACTCTTTGGCCACCGTGACAGTGGCTCCGGCGGTCAGCGCACCGATGGGCACACCGCTGCCTGCGCCGAAGAGGATGGATTCGTTGGTTTTCCAGCGAATCGAGTCGGCCACTTTCTCGGGCAGGTAGCTCGTGAGCGCGTTGGCATCATCGAGCAACTCGTCGGTCGTCGGCACCAGGGCCATGAGCTTTTTGAGGCGCAGCGTGGACAGGCCGAGCACAGGCTTGGTAGCGAGCGCCGAGGAGGCTTCACCTTGCCAGTAGGCTCGGATGCCGTTGGTACCCCAGGGCGTGGTTTCGTCCTTGGGAAACGCCATGCTGTTGCCGCTGATCTCGACGTTGTCGGTCAGGGGCAGCAACGAGTCCTCGCCCAGCGACAAGCGAAAGATCTGCTGCGAAAACTCGGGAGGCACCAAGAAGCCACCGTCTTGGCCGGCGCCCTCGTTGCCATAAGTGCTCGGGGCTGCTGCGCCACGCCCACCACCAATCAGGAGGCGATCGTCGACCGATTTGCCAGGCTTTTCTGCCTGGAAGACGGCCTGCATGAATTCACCCACGGTTTTGAAGCCGTGTTTGGGGTCAGCATCGCGGTTGTCAGTGACGGTGATGAAGCTGCCGGCTGTTGCATCTGTGGTCATGGCCATGCGCGCTTCTTCAGCGATCAGGGCTGACTCGCGGTCGATGGCCGCAGAGGCTGCCTCGATGCGGGATTTCAGGGCATCGAATGCCGAGTTTTCCTCGTCATTCATGTCACGGTTTTCGGACGCTGCAATGTCGGTCAGCGCACGGGCTTCCTTGATCAGGCCTGCTTTGCGGGCCTGCAGTTCACGGAGTTGCTTACTCATTTGGGGTTCTCCAAAAATGAAAAACCGCCTGGCACCTGTCGGTGTGGCGGTGGAGTGGATATGAAATGGGTGACGACCGACGGGTCGTGTTTCAGGCCTGGGCGACTCGACGGAGGCGCACCGGGATGGGGTTACAGCAGCGCCAGAGAATCGCGCGCTTGCTTCAGGCGTGATGCGCCAGGTCGAACCTGTTGCTTGGCACCACGTCGCATTTTTTTGATGACATCGTCCAAAGTGGCGACGCCATCCACCATGTTTTGAGCCAAGGCCGAATCGGCGCCCAGAACACGGCCCTGACCCATGCCTTCGCGCACTTGCGCGATGGACACGCCACGGCCACGGGCCACTGCCTTGGTGAACGCGGCGTAGTAGTCGTCCACGCGTGACTGCATGAAGCCCTGAGCCTCCGCATCCAGAGGGCTGTAGGGGTTGCCTTCAACTTTGAACTTGCCAGCCGAAATCAGGGTTGTTTTGACACCCGCGTCATCGAGGGCTTTGCTGTAGTCCTGGTGGGCTTGCCACACGCCAATCGACCCCACCTCACCGCCAGGGGTGACATAAAACTCCGAGGCGGAGCATCCGATCCAGTACGCGGCGGACGCGGCCAGTGAGTTGGCGACTGCCACCACATGCTTTTGGTTGCGTGCGGCCTGGATTTCATCTGCCAGTTCTGCCACGCCATAGACACTGCCACCAGGGCTGTCGATGTCGATCAGGATCTGCCCCACGGAGTCATCAGCAAGTAGCTGGCGCAAGGCAGCAGAAAACTGTTGGGTGCTTGTACTGCCAGGGCCGGATACATCGTCGACCATGTTGCCGCGTTGGGTGACCACGCCATAGAGTGGCAGCACTGCAATGCCGCCCGAGGACTGGACAGCCGCATTTTGTCGCCGAGACTCACGGATTACACGATCGGCCTGAATGCGCACCATGTTGTCAGCCTCAGCAGGAATTCCCGCTGACCAGCGCATGACCACACTGGCCAGGGCATTGAGTCGTTCGGGCATGAGTGCCCAGGGGGTCGCCAAAAATTCAGCAACCAGCAATTGATGGTTCATGGATTCATTCCCAGTTGAATCAGAGAGACACGCAAGTCGGCTTCGGCCAGCACTTGCCCGTTTTGTTTGGCAGCCCAGGACTCGGCAGCGGCCAGCGGTACCGCCAGCGCCTCCGCAATCAGGCCAATTTCTTTGTCATCGATGGCGCCCGATCGGCTGATGCGCCGCGCCCATCGATCAGCAGCGCTGGCGACCACGGCCTGCAACCGTGTGCGCGCGCCATCCTGCGCAGGAGATGGGGTCTCAGTGGTGGGGTCAGAGGTTTCATCACTCATTTCCGCCGACTCCGCATCGCCTTCCTCCACCATGTTCAGCGGCCGCAAGGGCTCGTCCAGACCGTCCAATGGGTTGAGGTTCTCCGCCACACGTGCTTCGTTGCGGGTGAGCCAACCGTTTTGAATGCCGCTTTGGTAGTAAGCCGAGCGACTGGCGGCGTCACCTCGCATCAAGTTGGCAAAGTCAAATTCGACTTCCAACTCATCCCCATCGAGCAGCAGTTCGGCGCCAATGGAGGCCTCCCAGCGTTCGGCCCAAGGCGTCATGGTGTGCATGACAAATTCCAGCGACTGCTGCTCGATGTTGGAAAACGTGGCGCGATCCAGGTCCGCGATCATGTGCGGTGGAACACGGAACAGTCGGGCGATGTCGGTGATCTGGAATTTGCGCAGTTCCAGGAACTGGGCATCCTTGTTGGTCACGCCCACCTCGTGGAACTTCATGCCGTTTTCCAACACCAGCACCTTGCCTCGGTTGGCACCGGATTGAGCCGCCTGGTAGGACTCGCGAAACACCTTCTTGGCTTCAGCATCCTTGAACGACCCAGGAAATTCAATCCATCCCCCAGTAGGTTTGGCGTCGTTGGCAAAGAACCGTGCGCCATAGTCCTGGGCGGCCAGCGCCATCCCCAGGCTTTCACGTGCCAACTCAATTGGGCTCATGCCCATCAAGCCGTCCGATGACAAGCCCTTCAAGTGCCAAATGTCGCCGCGGGGCAGTACCAGTTCATCGCCAAAGCGGTCTGTCACCCGGTAGCGAAACTCACCTGAGCGCAGCAATTCCATGCGCACCCGGTCAGGATGGATGGGCACCAACTCCACGATCTCACCGCGGGGGTTGGTGATGATCTGGCAGTACGCGTTGCCGCGCAGAGCCAGGTGGCCTTGCAGCATCTCCCGCCACTCGAACGGGTTTTGGTACCGGTTGGGCCGCCGGCATAGCAAGGTGTGCAGCCAGTGATCGGTGACCCGGTCCTTTCCACCATCGACCCGCTTTCGGTAGAGCACGATGGGAAGAGATGCCATCGTCTCGGACAAGATGCGCACACAGGCATAAACCGCAGAAAGACGAAGCGACGCATCAGGGGTGACACGAACGCCACTGGACGTCCTGGCCGATACGGGCTCAAACCAGAAGTCTCCCCAGCTTGAGCGGTCATCGCTGGACGCCCGGAACCGGTCAAAGAAGCTCAATAGTCCCATCAGATCAGAGCAGCATCAATTCGTAGTCGGATCCCAGCACCACGTTCTCCCCGGGCTTGATAGCCCGAGAGAGCGCCATGATCAGTGCCACGATGCCGTCGATCTTGTTTTCTGCTCGCTCCTTGCGTGGGTAAATGTTGTCTTTGACGTCCAGGTGCGCTACCACGTTGCTGGCCATCCAAGCCAGTACCGGGTCACCGTCATGGACGAGCTTTTTTTGCAGGACTAAGGCTTCAAGCGTCTTCATCGGCTCGCTGAAATTCAGCACTGTTGGGCGCACCTCGATCATGGGCAGGCCCTCGGCCAGCATCCGAGTTGAGAGCTGTGTGGCCTGGAACGGGTCGAAGGCCACCGCCTGAATCTCAAAGCGCGTGGTCATATCCAATAGGTCCGACTCGATCCAGCCAAAGTCGATTACGTTGCCCGGGGTGACGATGAGCCGCCCCGAATGCATCCAGCCGCCGTACTGGCTGTTGCCTGCGCCGTTGACCGTGTCCTCGGGCAGGTAGTACTTGCCAAAGGTCACGTAGGCGTCCGAAACCTCAGGATGCCGGAACACCGCCACCAAGGCAGCAATGTCAGTCTTACTGGCCAGGTCCAGGCCAATCCAGCAGGGCTGGCCTTCGAATTGCTCAATGAACATCCCTTGCTCGGTACAGGCATCCCAGGAGCGCATGTCCATCCAGGCCGTGTCGGCGTTCACCCATTCATTGAGGTGTTTGGTCTTGAAGTTGTTGACGGCGCTGGGCAGTTGCATGGCTTTGGCCTGCAGCGGCCCGAGCACCTCGGACCTCACCGAAATGCCCCAGTTGGGGTTAGCCTTGATGAGTGACTCTTCAGTTGTCCAGTCATCCCCATCATCAAGCCCGTAGATGATCCCGAACTGGGTGTCGTCCTCGAAGACGCCATCAAGCAGCTTGGTTACGAAGGAGCGGACCTCGTAGCAGATGCCAGCGCGGTTGCTACCCGCCGTGGTGATGACCCACAAGAGCGAGTTGTCCCGCTTGCCGGTTCCGGTTTCGACCACGTCGTACACCGTACGGGTCTTGTGCGCATGCAGTTCGTCGATGCAACCAAAGTGAATGTTCAGACCGTCCAGCGTGGAGCCCTCGGCTGAAAGTGCTTCAAACTTTGACCCAGACGACAACACGTTCATGTTGTGCGCCCCGACGTTTACCGAAAACCGGTTGCGAAACCCCGGGCTGCGGCGCGCCATGGTCTGGGCATCACCAAACACGATGCGAGCCTGGTCACGGGTGGTGGCCAAGGAATACACCTCGGCGCCACCTTCACGGTCGGCTGCCAGCATGTACAGCGCTACCGCCGACGACAAGGTGGACTTAGCGTTACCGCGCGGCACCTCGATGTACGAACGCCGAAAACGTCGCTTGCCGTCATCCTTCACCCAGCCGAACACTGTTGACAGAATGAACACCTGCCAGGGTTCCAGGCTTATCGGTTCGCCGGCAAGTGGCCCCTTCACGTGGGGCAGCCGCTCGATGAAAGCGCACAGGTTGTCGGCCGGATGAAAGCTCCGGCCATCCCGGTCCACCAGTTTGGGGTTGAAGCGGTATGGACTACCTTTGCCCTTGAAGCGGGCCAGGTCGTTGAGTTGCCGTTGGCACGCCAGCTGCACCCAACGGCAGGCCAGGATGTCGCCGGCCACGACTTGTTCGGCATAGCGTTTGGCCATGGCCGCGTAATTGTTTGCGACCATCAGCCAGCAATGTCCGCCCAGGGGTCCAGGTCATCGTCCGCTGCTTCCATTGGAAGCGTAACGCGGGAACGGGATGCCGGTGTGAATCCCATCTCCGTGGCGGCTTTTGTCATGATCTGAGCTTGCTTGTTTGCAATGGCCAGGTACGGTGACTGCATCGGCACCCCCGTGTTAGGGGCTTTGACCAGCAGGCCAGTCTTGGCAATGCCTGCCTGGGCTTTGCGGTACAGATCTGCCGCACAGGCCCAGATTTCCAGCACCGACATGTCGAGCTTTCTCAGAAGGTGCGGCGGCGCGCATTCCAATGCATAACGCCAGGCGGCCTTGGCACCCTCAGGCATGTAATCGGGCGGATCGACCAGATCCCCTTGGGGCTTGGGTTCCCGTAGGTTGGTGCGGCACTTTTGAAGCGTTCCTTTGATCTGCTTGACCTTGGTCGGCAGCGGCTTACGACCGGCCATGAATGTCCCCATCCGGGGGATCCCCCCCTGTTTCAATTTGCACGCACAAAAAATTGGGCAAGCGCACGCATCTGCGCCTGCCAACCGTAGAGATTCGACCCCCCTAGGGGGGTGTCTGGCGGTCTAGCGCCGACCGGCAGTCTCTCTGGCCGTCTTGCGGTTGTGGCAAGAGGCGCAGAGAGGCTGCAGGTTGGCCCTGTCAAAGCGGGCGCCACCGTCCTTGAGCGGCACCACGTGGTCAACAACGGTGGCTGCAACCAACATGCCTTTCGCTTGGCAGGCCACGCACAGCGGACCATCACGCAACACCGCTGCCCTCAACGCCCGCCAGTCCTTGGACTGGTAGAAGCCGACCTCGGCATCAAAGCCGCGCCTGGCTCGCCCGTAGTCACGGTGAGTGCTGGCCTGGTGTTGGGGGCAAAAGCCTGGGGTCGCCAGTACCGCTGCGCACCCCGGGTATCGGCACGGTGTGGGGGCACTTCGGGGCATGTTGGGGTGTGGATCAAGAAGGAAGCGACAGATGTTCTGAAATGACTTGTCTTCTTCGAGAAGTGAAGCGTTCATACGAACGTCATCAACAACCGCATGGAGCACGCATGTCCTACAGCAACACCAAATTCACAGTCGATGAGCTCGGCTTCATCCAGACCACGCTCACCAAGGTCCTTTGTGCCGTGGCCGCAGGAGAGTTGGATCTCAAACAACTGGCCAGAGAAGAACTGGCCTCCCGTGGCCTTGATCTCAACGGCAACTGGGTGGGCTTCGATCGTGCCCGCCAGCTTCACAAACTGGAGGGCAAACAGTGATGGACACAAAAGCCCGCGACCAACTGCTGGAGCGCATCGCTGCCGAGCACCTCTCTGTCGAGACGCTTCAGACACGCAACAGCGACCGCTTGGACTTCTATGACGTGAGCGTCTGGGGCATCCGGCAAGCCCTTATCGACGCCTTCGAAGCTGGGCAAAAAGCCAGCGCCAAACAAACCCCCAACTGATCAGGAGATACAACATGTCCAACCAACTCACGCCCACCCAACACGCCATCTTGTCCCATGCTCTGGCTCAGACACAGGGCAAATTGCTCTGGTTTCCTGATGCCCTCAAGGGTGGCGCCAAAGACAAAGTCATCGACAGCCTTCGCCGCGGTGGCCTGATCGCTCAGATCAAGCACGAGACCGTGGTCACCAAGGCTGGTTACGAAGCCCTGGGTCTGAAGCCACCATTCATTGAACACCGCGAGGTCAGAACCCGCGAGAACAGCAAGCAAGCGACCGTGATTGCAATGCTCAAACGCCCGGAAGGTGCCACCGTCGACCAAATCTGCGAGGCCACTGGCTGGCAGCAGCATTACGCCGATGTCCTGGTTATGCCGACCTGCGTCGGTAACCCGGCCTGTGTAGCGGAAAGCGCTGCGATGAAGTCGGCATAAAAAAAATGTCACGCGCATGATGAGATCCCCTATTTCAAGGAGTTCTCATGTCGATCAAACCCATCGAAGCCCAAGTTGTATGCGCCCGCGATGCTCTTTTGCAGGATTTTGAAGTTGAGCTGCTTCAGCAAGGATTCAAACCAAGTACCGTTGTCAGAAAGAAAAAACTGTTTGCTGATCTGAACGATTGGCTGCAGGTTCATGAATTATCCGTAGGTGATCTATCGTTCCAACTGGTGGATCGTTTCCTGTTTGATCGCCGGTCTGCTGGCTACGCCAGACACAAGACGCATGAAACACTGCGTCCGATCCTGAACTATCTCTATCGGCTAAAGCTAACGCCTCCCCTTGAGGCGCCAGTATCCAAAGACCCTGCAAGCGTAATTCTCGACCGATACCGAATCTTCCTGACGGCAGAGCGAAGCTTGGCCATGGTCACGGCCGCGCGGTATATCGATTGTCTGCGTCCATTCCTGTCCCAAAGGGTGCTTGATGGTGGTCTCGATCTCCGGAATCTGAGACCGGCCGATGTCACCGCCTTCGTGGTTGCAAGGTGTCCGCAACTGAACGCCGGCGTGGCAAAACTAACGGTCACAGCGCTACGCTCGTTCCTTGGCTTTCTACATCTCGATGGCGTCACGGAGCGATCGCTCGTCCACGCTGCACCAAAGGTGCTCCGCCGTCGGCTGGCCGGTCTGCCCAAGGGGCTCGAGCCCGATCAGGTGCGTCGTCTGCTTGCTGCTTGCGATGTCGACACCGCTGTCGGTTGCCGTGATCTGGCAATCTTGACCTTGTTGGTCCGGTTAGGTTTACGGCGCGGGGAGGTTGCCAGGCTCAGGCTTGACGATATCGACTGGCGCGCAGGCACGATCAGTGTTCACGGCAAGGGCAATTGTTATGAGCGAGTGCCCCTTCCCCCCGATGTTGGACATCGAGTGGCCGAATATTTGCAACACGGCCGACCGACGGATGCCCAAGGGCGGACCGTGTTCGTCCGGCATTTTGCGCCTCATCACGCGCTTAGCACGGCCCGTGTGAGCACCATCGTGGCGGACGCTGCTCGGCGCGCTGGCCTTGGGCGAGTGCATGCGCATCGCCTGCGCCACACCGCAGCAACAGAGCTTTTACGAGCCGGTGCATCCTTGCCGGAGATCGGTCAGCTCTTGCGCCACCGCCACACCGCGACCACGGCGATCTACGCCAAAGTAGACCGTGACAACTTACGCCTGATCGCACGCCCTTGGCCGGAGGGCGCGCTATGAGCAACCTGCGAAATTCTCTTGTTGATTATTTGAGCATGAGGCGCGCCCTCGGCTACAAGATGGACAAGGCCGAGCGGCTTCTCGGCCAGTTCGTCACCTTCGCCGAAGATCGCGGTGAAAACCATGTCCGGACCGAGACGGCGCTAGCCTGGGCAGATCTGCCTTGCGGCGCAGACGTGATTTGGACCTCCAGACGTCTGGCCGATGTTCGACTGTTTGCTCGGCACATGCAAACACTCGACCCAATGACCGAGGTGCCGCCCAGAGATCTTCTGCCGGCACGAGGGCGTCGCGCAACGCCGTATCTCTACACGGCTCAAGAAATTGCGGATCTGATGCGCGCCACAGAGATCTTGCGTGGATCGCATGTGCAGGCGACCTATCGCACGCTGATCGGCTTGCTGGCGGTGAGCGGCATGCGGATCGGAGAGGCGATAGGACTCGACCGAGATGACTTCGATGCGGGCAGCGGCATGGTAACCATCCGGCA
>Ga0255220_1000452_pt1 | contig 16681 bp, 16 predicted proteins | sample Miss_Colum_RepB__FD_188423 | JGI IMG/M metagenome (GOLD analysis project Ga0255220, IMG submission 188423) | Freshwater microbial communities from Mississippi River, Louisiana, United States - Miss_Colum_RepB_8d | ecosystem: Environmental > Aquatic > Freshwater > River | place: USA: Louisiana...
GGCCTTGAACTGGCGCGAGAACTGCCGGTAGCGCTCAAAGTCCACCGGCAGCAAGACCGCCTGCGGGCACAGGCGCGCGGCCTTCATCAGGCCCATGGCCGAGCCAATGCCAAACTGGCGCGCGGCATAGGTGGCGGTGGTGATCACGCCGCGGCCCACATAGCCCGACAGGCGCGGGAAGACCGTCAGCGGAATCTCGTGCAGGCGCTGCCCCAGCGACTCGGCGTCCCAGCCGGCGTCGGGCTGCGCGGCCTGCAGCGCCGCCAGCAAATCGTCCTCGCGCCGGCGCGCGCCGCCAATGACCACCGGCAGGTCCTTGAGCTGCGGATAGCGCATCAGCTCGCAGGATGCGTAAAACGCATCCATGTCCAGGTGGGCAATGCGGCGGATCTTGGGCGGCGAACTCACAGCGCTGAGCATAGCGCGGGATGGCCCGCGCGCGGCCCGATGGTGCGCAGCAGCTGAGGTTTCAGGCGGTCGGGAAGGTGCCCGGCAGCAGGATGCTGCGGTCGACGGTGTCGATGCGGGTGTGGCCGCAAAACGCCATGCTCAGGTCCAGCTCACGGTGGATGATCTCGAGGGCTTTTTGCACCCCGGCCTCGCCCATGGCACCCAGGCCGTACAAAAAGGCGCGGCCAATGTAGACCCCGCGCGCGCCCAGGGCCCGCGCCTTGAGCACGTCCTGGCCGCTGCGGATCCCGCCGTCCATGTGCACCTCGATCTGCGAGCCCACGGCCTGCACGATGGCCGGCAAGGCCTCGATGCTCGATTGCGCGCCATCGAGCTGGCGGCCGCCGTGGTTGCTCACGATCAGCGCATCGGCGCCCGAGGCCACGGCCAGGCGCGCGTCCTCCACGTCCTGGATGCCCTTGAGGATCAGCTTGCCGCCCCAGCGCTTCTTGATCCATTCCACATCGCCCCAGTTGAGCGCGGGATCAAATTGCGAGGCGGTCCAGGACGAGAGGCTGGACATGTCGGCCACGCCGCTGACATGGCCCACGATGTTGCCAAACTGGCGCCGTGAGGTGCCGAGCATGCCCATGCACCAGCGCGGCTTGGTCGCTATGTTCAGCAGATTGGGCAGGGTGAGCTTGGGCGGGGCCGACAGGCCGTTTTTCAGGTCCTTGTGGCGCTGGCCCAGGATCTGCAGGTCCAGCGTCAGCACCAGGGCCGAGCACTGCGCGGCGCGGGCGCGCTCGATCAGGCGCTCGATGAAGGCGCGGTCCTTCATCACATACAGCTGGAACCAGAAGCCGGGACCGGCATGCTGGGCCACGTCCTCGATCGAGCAGATGCTCATGGTCGAGAGCGTGAAGGGCACGCCAAAGCGGCGCGCTGCGCGGGCCGCCAGGATCTCGCCGTCGGCATGCTGCATGCCGGTCAGGCCCGTGGGCGCGATGGCCACCGGCATGGCCACGTCCTGGCCCACCATGGTGCTGGCGGTGCTGCGGTTGTCCATGTTGACCGCCACGCGCTGGCGGAACTTGATCTTCTGGAAGTCCGAGGCGTTGGCGCGGTAGGTGCTCTCGGTCCAGGAGCCGCTGTCGGCATAGTCGTAGAACATGCGGGGCACGCGGCGCTCGGCCAGCACGCGCAGGTCTTCGATGGTGGTGATCACGCTCATGGCTTGTCTCCTTGCGGGCGCCAGGCTGGCGCCTCCTGACCGCAGTGTAGCCAGCCCGCTGGCGTGCCGGCATGAAAGCATTTGCCAGCGGTTTGAAAAAAACTGGCGGCCAGCAGCCTCGCCCAGGCAAGGCGCGCTGGTCCAGGGGCCGGGGATCAGTCGGTGCAGCTGACGCTGCCGCAGCCCGACATGGTCACGTTGCGGATGCGCGAGGGGTCGGCCAGGGTTTCGGTGCGGCTGTCAAAGCCCACGTTCTGCAGGTGCTGTGCCAGGCCCGCGTCCATGCTGGCCGCATGGCCCGGGAACCACTCGGCCAGGGCCTCGGCCAGGCGGCCGATGATCTCGTGGTCGCCGCCCTCGTAATACGCCTCGACGGCCCGCATGGTCTCGAGAATCATGGCGTGGTGCGAGGCGTGGCAGTTGTCGGCGGTGAAGCCGGTGGCCAGCATCCAGCGCTCCTCCTGTTCGAAGTGCGCCACGGTGTGCTGCAAAAACGCCCGGTACAGCGGCAGCTGCGCCTCGGGCGGGGTCGCCAGAATGGCCTGGATCTGCTCGATGAATTCCTCGTGCGTCTCGTCCATGCGGGCGTCGCCGGTGGCCAGCTGTTCGCTCCAGGCCAGCACGGGGCGGAACTCGGCGGTGGGGGTGGCGGTGTCGGTGCTCATGGGGGATCCTGTGGAAGGGGGCGCGTCAGGCGCCCAGGCGGGCCTGATGACGGGCGATTTGCAGGCGCACCTGCGCCGGGGCGGTGCCGCCCAGGGTGTTGCGCGCCTGCAGTGAGCCGCGCAGGCTCAGGCAGTCGTAGACGTCTTGTTCAATGGCCGGATGAAAGCCCTGCAGCACCGCCAGCGGCAGCTCCGAGAGGTCGCAGGCCTGTGTGGTGGCCGCCTTGACCGCGTGCGCCACGGTTTCGTGTGCATCGCGAAAGGGCAGGCCTTTTTTCACCAAGTAGTCGGCCAGGTCGGTGGCGGTGGCATAGCCCTTGAGGGCCGCGGCCTCCATGGCGCTGGCGTTGACCGTGATGCCGCCTTCCTTGCGGCCGCTGGCCGGGTTGAGCTGACCGCCCACCATCTCGCCAAAAATGCGCAAGGTATCGCGCAAGGTGTCGACGGTGTCAAACAGCGGCTCCTTGTCTTCCTGGTTGTCCTTGTTGTAGGCCAGGGGCTGGCCCTTCATCAGGGTGATCAGGCCCATCAGGTGGCCCACCACACGGCCGGTTTTGCCGCGGGCCAGTTCGGGCACGTCGGGGTTTTTCTTCTGCGGCATGATGGAGCTGCCGGTGGTGAAGCGGTCGGCAATGCGCACAAAGGCAAAGTTCTGGCTCATCCACAGGATCAGCTCTTCGCTCAGGCGGCTGATGTGCACCATGCACAGGCTCGCGGCGGCGGTGAACTCGATGGCAAAGTCGCGGTCGCTCACCCCATCCAGGCTGTTCTGGCACACCTGCGCCTGGCCTTGCGCGTCGACCATGCCCAGGGTGCGTGCCACGCGCTCGCGGTCCAGGGGGTAGGTGGTGCCGGCCAGGGCGGCGCTGCCCAGCGGAAGCCGGTTGGTGCGACGGCGCACATCGTGCAGGCGCTCTTCATCGCGCGAGAACATCTCGACATAGGCCAGCAGGTGGTGCGCAAAGCTCACCGGCTGGGCCACCTGCAGGTGGGTAAAGCCTGGCAGGATGACCTCGACATGGTCTTGCGCCACCGTGACCAGGGCGCGCTGGAGCTCGCGCAGCAGCTCGATCAGGCCGTCGATCTCGTCGCGCAACCACAGGCGCACATCGGTGGCCACCTGGTCGTTGCGGCTGCGCCCGGTGTGCAGGCGCTTGCCGGCATCGCCCACCAGCTGCGTCAGGCGTGCCTCGATGTTCAGGTGCACGTCCTCCAGGTCGAGTTTCCACTCGAAAGCGCCGCTGGCGATCTCGTGCTGGATTTGCGCCATGCCGCGCTGGATCTCGGCCCAGTCGGCGGCGCTGATGATGCCTTGGGCGGCCAGCATCTCGGCATGCGCGAGCGAGCCGGCAATATCGGCCTGCCAGAGGCGCTTGTCAAAGAACACGCTGGCGGTGTAGCGCTTGACCAGCTCGCTCATGGGTTCGGAGAACAGGGCCGACCAGGCCTGGGATTTCTTGTCGAGCTGATTTGTCATGATGGCCTGATTTTATGACTTAGAGCAGGCTGGCCCCGAGGTTGATGCTCAAAGCCAGCACGCTGGTGTTGTAGACAAAGGCCAACACCGCGTGCACCGCGCCAATGCGGCGCATGTCGCGCGAGGTGTAGGCCACGTCGGCCGTTTGCGCCGAGGTGCCGATGATGAAGGCAGCGTACAGGAAATCGCCGTAATCGGGCGCCTGCGTCCCCGGAAAGGCCAGGCCCGGATCGCGTGCGCGCCGCAGGTTGAGGTAGTACTCGTGCGCATAGTGCAGCGCAAACATCAGGTGCATGAACACCCAGGAACTGGCCACCGTCCAGAGCGTGAGCAACAGGGCGCCGGTCTGCGCAGATGGGGGCAATTGGCGGTAGTGGCCAAGCTCCATCACGATGGCCACCAGGCTGGCCCCCACCGCGGCGATGGTGAGCAAGAGCATGGTGTTCTGCCCCTCGTCGTGCGCGTAGGCGCGCTGACGCACCTGCTCGATGTTGGCGGTGAACATCAGGCGCGCCGTCAGCACCAGGTACAGGGCCACCAGCACGTTCCAGCTGATGAGCAGGCGCGAGACCTCGCTGCCGGCGCTGCTGGGCAGCAGCGCGTAGAGCAGCAAGGCCCCCAGGGTCGCCAGCAACAGCCGCAAGCGCGTGCGCAGCTGTCGCAGAAGTCGGCGTGGCCAGGGGGTCGTCATGGGGCCATCTTAGCCGCCCGGTGGGTCAGGCGGCCAGATGCCTCAGAACGGCAGCTTGACCTCGGCCAAGTCCTTGCGGGTCTCGACCAGGACCAGCGGGCCCTCGTCGATCACCAGCACCGGCGGGCGCTCGCGCGGCACATGGACCGGCTTGGGCTCGGCGGCAATCGCGGCTTGCACCGCGGCCACCTTGTCGGCGTCGGAGTTGACCCATTCCAGGCCCGACTGCGCGGCCAGGGCCTGCAGATCGGACACGGGCAGGGCAAAGGTCGAGACCTTGGGCATGCTGGCACTCGGGGCCGCCGCTTGCGGGGCCGCAGCGACCACCGGGGCGGGCGTCGGCGCCGCAGCGACCACGGGTGCGGGTGCCGGTGCCGGAGCTGGTGCCGGAGCGGGCACGGGCTCGCTGGCTTGCACCACCGGGGCGCTGGCCGGGGCCGGTGCGTCCAGCGGGCTCACGGCCTCGCTTGCCTCGCTGGGCGCTTCGCCGCTGGGGGCGCGCTTGAAGTACGAGCGCGGTTGCACCGGTGCCGGTTCACCCGCGTCCTGCACGGCCGGGGCCGATGCGACGGCGCTGTGGTCTTCGCTCAGCGCGGGTTGATCCGCCGCCTCGGCAGCATCGGCCGACTGGCCACGCTCGCGGCGGTCGCGGCCGTAGCGGTCGCGTGAGCGGCGCTCACGGCGCTCGCCCTGGGGCGCGGCCTCGGGCGCGGCGTTTTGACCATCGATGGGCAACTCGGCCTGTTGGGCCTGACCGTCGGCGCTGGCCTGGGCGTCTTGCTCGCTGCGGCCTTCGCCACGGCGCTCGCCGCGGCGGCGACCTTCGCCGCGCTCACCGCGCTCACCGCGCGGGGGTCGCTCGCTGCGCGGTGCCTCGGCCTGACCGTTCACGCCGGCATCGGCGCCTTGCTCCGGGGCTTGGGCGGCCTGGGCCTGGCGCGCAGCGCCGTTGCGGCCCTCGCGGCCCTCGCGGCCCTCGCGGCCCTCACGACCTTCACGACCTTCACGACCTTCACGACCTTCACGCGGGCCACGGTCGCCGCGCGGTGCGCGGGCGTCCTGCTCACGGCCTTCGCCTTGGCCACGGGCCTCGCCCTGGCGGCGCTCACCGCGCTCGCCATTGCGCTCACCGCGCTCACCATTGCGCTCACCGCCGCGCTCACCCCCACGATCGCCGCGCTCACCGCGACGGCCACCGCGACGGCCATCCCGACCGCCTTCGCGGGCCGGGCGCTCGCCACCTTCGGCAGCGGCAGGGGCGGCTTTGGCCGGGGCCACCGGCTCGGCCTTGGGCGCCATGCCCAGCAGGCCCTTGAGCCAGTTCCAGAAGCCACCACTGCCCGGTGCGGGCGGGGCGCTGCTGGCGGCGGCGGGTTTGACCGCCGGGGCGGCGGCCGGCGCCGGTGCCGCGGCAGGTGCCGGGGCCTCGGCCTTGGGCGGGGCCACCGGGGCCGGTGCGTCGGGCAGCACGCCCTTGATCACCGGCGTCTGCTTGTTGGTCGGCTCTTGCGAGCGACGGGTCACCGTGGTCGGGTCCTCGACCTCTTCGGCCATCTTGTAGCTGGCCTCGATGCGGTCAAGGCGCGGGTCGTCGTGCTTGAGGCGCTCGAGCTTGTAGTGCGGCGTCTCCATCGACTTGTTGGGGATCAGCAGCACGCTCACGCGCTGCTTGATCTCGATCTTGGCGATCTCGGGGCGCTTCTCATTGAGCAGGAACGAGGCCACCTCCACCGGCACCTGGCAGTGCACGGCGGCCGTGTTGTCCTTCATGGACTCTTCCTGGATCACGCGCAGGATCTGCAGCGCCGAGCTCTCGGTGTCGCGCACATGGCCCGAACCGCCGCAGCGCGGGCAGGGAATCGAGGCGCCTTCGGACAGCGCCGGCTTCAGGCGCTGACGGCTCATCTCGAGCAGGCCGAACTTGCTGATGGCGCCAAACTGCACGCGGGCGCGGTCCTGGCGCAGCGCGTCGCGCAGTCGGTTCTCCACCTCGCGTCGGTTCTTGCTCTCCTCCATGTCGATGAAGTCGATCACGATCAGGCCGCCCAGATCGCGCAGGCGCATCTGGCGCGCCACCTCGTCGGCCGCTTCCAGGTTGGTGCGGGTGGCGGTTTCCTCGATGTCGCCGCCCTTGATGGCGCGCGCCGAGTTGACGTCCACCGAGACCAGGGCTTCGGTGTGATCGATCACGATCGCGCCGCCCGAGGGCAGGGTGACGGTGCGGGCATAGGCCGACTCGATCTGGTGCTCGATCTGGAAGCGCGAGAACAGCGGCGCGTCGTCGCGGTAGCGTTTGACCCGGTTGGCAAACTCGGGCATGACGTGCGACATGAACTGCTGCGCCTGCTCGTAGATGTCGTCGGTGTCGATCAGGATGTCGCCGATGTCGTTGTTGAAGTAATCGCGGATGGCGCGGATCACCAGGCTCGACTCCTGATAGATCAGGAAGGCGCCCTTGCCCGCCTTGGCCGCGCCGTCAATGGCGGTCCACAGCTTGAGCAGGTAGTTCAGGTCCCATTGCAGTTCGGGGGCGCTGCGGCCAATGCCGGCGGTGCGCGCAATGATGGACATGCCCTTGGGGTACTCAAGCTGGTCCATCGCCTCCTTGAGTTCGGCGCGGTCGTCGCCCTCGATGCGGCGGCTGACGCCACCGCCGCGCGGGTTGTTGGGCATGAGCACCACATAGCGGCCAGCGAGGCTGACAAAGGTGGTCAGGGCCGCGCCCTTGTTGCCGCGCTCTTCCTTCTCGACCTGCACCAGCAGTTCCTGGCCTTCGCGGATCACGTCCTGGATGCGCGCCTGGCTGGGCGAGACGCCCTCGGCAAAGTACTGGCGGGAAATTTCCTTGAAGGGCAGAAAACCGTGGCGGTCTTCGCCGTAATCGACAAAACAGGCCTCGAGCGAGGGCTCGACGCGGGTCACCACCGCCTTGTAGATATTGCCCTTGCGCTGCTCGCGCCCTTCAATTTCGAGTTCGTAGTCGAGCAGCTTCTGGCCGTCGACGATGGCCAGCCGGCGCTCTTCGGCCTGCGTGGCATTGATCAGCATCCGCTTCATAAAGCGTTCCTTTTCCAACATCGGAGGCGCCGCTCACAGGGCGGACGCATCCCCTACACCGACCCGCGAGGGGTCACAGATGCCAGAAACAACGCCAGAAACAAAAACGGGAATGGCCGAAGCAAATCCATCAGGCCGACCAGGGGTCGGGCAAGGGATTGAGGGCACGAGGATGGGGCGAACCCAGCGGTGTCGTCCGGGCCTGTGCCCGCTGCGGGCCGGTGGGCTGCCGCAGCGGTTGGGCCGTGCATGGGGGCGCGCTGGTGTCCGGCCGGATCAGCCGCACCACTTGCATCCACCACAGGACGAGACACATCACCATTGTTCGCTTCGATCCGGTCACCAGCCGCTGTGGGGCTGCTGACCCAGGGGATTCCGTAGACTGTGTTTCAGGCGTTGATCCGACCGCCGGTCTGTGCTGCCACCGCCGGCAACGGGCCTTGCGGTCTGCAGAACATGCCTCGGGTGGCATCAACCTTCTGGCCAGGCGAAAGGGGCGGGTGGACTAAACTCCAGCCTCCAGGGGCCATGCGACCTGCACGCGCCCCAACACATTTCTACCAGCTGCCAGTGAAACACATTATAGGGGCCAAATCGCCAGCGCCGAACCCAGGGTCGGCGGCGGCCGTCCAGCAACTGCGCGTGGACGAGGAGTCGGCCGGCCAGCGGCTGGATAACTTTTTGCTGCGTCATCTCAAGGGCGTGCCCAAGACGCACGTCTACCGCATCATCCGCAGCGGCGAGGTGCGCCTGAACAAGGGCCGGGCCCAGGCCGACACCCGGGTCCAGTCGGGCGACGAGGTCCGGGTGCCGCCGGTGCGCCTGCCCAGCCGCCCGCCCGAGGTCGCCGGCGCCGTGCCGGCGCGCGAGTTCCCGGTGCTGCTCGAGGACGAGGTGCTGATGGCCGTGGACAAACCGTCCGGGGTGGCGGTGCACGGCGGCTCGGGCGTGAGCCACGGGGTGATCGAACAACTGCGCCGCGCCCGCCCGCAGGCCCGCCTGCTGGAGCTGGTGCACCGGCTGGACCGTGAAACCAGCGGCATCTTGCTGGTGGCCAAGCGGCGCAGCGCCCTCAAACACCTGCAAGAGCAGTTTCGCGAACGCGAGACCGGCAAGACCTACCTGGCCCTGGTGCAGGGCGACTGGCCCGAGCGGCTCAAGGTCATCGACCGCCCCCTGCACAAATTCCTGCTGCCCGCCAGCGACGGCCTGGAGGGCGAGCGCCGGGTGCGCGTGACCACCGCGGACGACCCGGACGGCATGCGCGCCATCAGCCTGGTGCAGGTGGCCGAACGCCTGCCCGGGGCCACCTTGCTGCGCGTGACCATCAAGACCGGCCGCACCCACCAGATCCGGGTGCACCTGGCCAGCAGCGGCCACCCGATTGCCGGCGACGACAAATACGGCGACTTTGACTGGAACCGGCAACTGCACAAGCAAGGCCTGCGCCGCATGTTCCTGCACGCCTGGTCGCTGCAGTTCACCCACCCGGTCAGCGGCAAACGGGTGGACCTGACCTCGCCCTTGCCCCCAGACCTGGAGCCCCATCTTGAACGACTTCGCCATGCGACCGCGCCGCTATGACCTGATCGCCTTCGACTGGGACGGCACCCTGTTCGATTCAACGGCCATCATCACCCGCTGCATCCAGTTGGCCGTGGCCGATGTGGGGGGCACCGTGCCCAGCGACACCCAGGCCGCTTATGTGATCGGCATGGCCCTGATGCCCGCGCTGGCCCATGCCGCGCCCGATGTGCCCAAAGAGCGCTACCCCCTGCTGGGTGAGCGCTATCGCCACCACTACATGCGCCACCAGGACGACATCAGCCTTTTTGAGGGGGTGCTGCCCATGCTGGCGGCGCTCAAGGCCCGGCACCACTGGATCACGGTCGCCACCGGCAAGGGGCGCGCTGGCTTGAACCAGGCCTTGCACAGCGCCCAGCTGCTGGGGGTGTTCGATGGCTCGCGCACCGCCGATGAGACAGCTGGCAAGCCCCATCCCATGATGCTGCACGAGCTGATGCGCGAGTTTGGCGTCGAGCCCGAGCGCACCCTGATGATTGGCGACACCACGCACGACCTGCAGATGGCGCGCAATGCCGGTTGCGACGCGGTGGGCGTGGCCTATGGCGCGCATTCGCACGACGGCTTTGCCGCGCTGGCCCCGGTGCATGTGGCGCACACGGTGCGCGACCTGCACGACTGGTTGCTGGCCAAGGCCTGAGCCCGGCAGGAGACGCGCATGGACGAGTCACGCATTCCCCTGTGCAACAGCCGCGACCTGCTCGATGGCGGCCGCGCCGTGCCGTTTGATGTGCAGTACGCGGGCCAGACCTGCCGCGCCTTTGCCGTGCGCCATCGGGGCCAGGTGCAGGCCTATCTGAACCGCTGCACCCATGTGGCCATGGAAATGGACTACCAGCCCGACCGTTTTTTTGACGAAAGCGGCCAGTGGCTCATGTGCGCCACCCATGGCGCCACCTACCACCCGGCCACCGGCGACTGCGTGGGCGGCCCCTGTCGCGGCGGCCTGATCAAGATTGCCCTGAGCGAGCAGGACGGTGTGGTTCACTGGCATACTGACCGGCTCCTGCGACCCGTTTTTTTCTGAAGCCTCCACCATGCAAGACCCCCAGGCGCGTCCCCCCGAATCCCTTGTGCCCGACGAATCGGCCACGCGGACGGACACGCCGGCTGCCGCCGCTCCCTCGGCCGATGCCGGTTGGGAGCGCCGCACCCTGGAGCAACTGGCCTTTGCCACCTTGCGCGAGCAGCGCGCGGCGCGGCGCTGGCGCATCGGCCTGCGCCTGGCGTGGCTCTTGCTGATCGCCAGCATCGCCTGGGCCTTGCTGAGCGAGAGCGGTCCGGCCAGCGTCAACACCCCCATCGGGCCGCACACGGCCATGGTGACCGTGCGCGGCGAAATCGGTGCCGACACCGAGGCCAGCGCCGACCGCCTCTTGCCCGCCATGCGCAGCGCCCTGGAAGACAGCAACAGCCGTGCCCTGGTGTTGCTGATCAACTCCCCTGGCGGCAGCCCGGTGCAGGCCGGCCTGATCAGCGACGAGATCCGGCGCCTGCGCGAGCTGCACCAAAAGCCCATTTACGCCGTGGTCGAGGAGTCCTGCACCTCGGCGGCCTACTACATCGCCGCTGCGGCCGATGCGATTTACGTCGACAAGGCCAGCATTGTGGGCAGCATTGGCGTGCTGATGGACGGCTTTGGCTTCACCGGTCTCATGCAAAAGCTGGGCATCGAGCGGCGCCTGCTGACGGCGGGGGACAACAAGGGCTTTCTCGATCCCTTCAGCACCCAGAGCCCGGCCCAGCGCCAGCACGCGCAGGCCATGCTCACGCAAATCCACCAGCAGTTCATCGAGGTGGTCCGCCAGGGCCGTGGCGAGCGCCTGAAGGAAACCCCGGACATGTTCTCGGGCCTGTTCTGGACCGGCGAGCAGGCGGTGCGTCTGGGCCTGGTCGACGGCCTGGGCAGCATCGACAGCGTGGCCCGCGAGGTGGTGAAGATGCCCGATGTGGTGGACTACACCCAGCACGAGAACGTGGCCGAACGCCTGGCCAAGCGCTTTGGCGCGGCCATGGGCGAGGCCGCTGTGCGCGTGCTGCAGCAGGCCCCGGCGGTGCGCTGAGCGCGCAGCGTGCTCAGCGCGTGGCGCCGGGAACCAGGCCGCAGGTGCGCAGGCCGCACGCGCTCTAGAATGCCGTCGCCCCGACCGCTCAAGGAGCCCCATGTCGTTCGCGCTCTACCCTGCCATGTTTTTTCATGTGGCCCTGATGGTGACCACCACCTATTTCCTGCTGGGTGGCTTGCCGCTGCTCATCCTGGCCCATGATGTGTCGCTGGATGCCCGCTTTGTCCAGTCTTTTTTCAAGGTGTACTACCGCGCCGCCTTCTGGGCCTCGCTGGGCGCCTGCCTGAGCTATGCGCTGTGGGCACGTTGGGGCTTTGCCCTGGGCGCGGGCGGCTTGTGCGCGCTGTCCATCGCGCTGCGCCAACGCCTCTTGCCCACCATGCAGCGCATTGGCCAGCAGATCGAGGCGCAGCAAGCGGGCGCGGTGCAGCGCTTTCGCCGGGTCCATGGCACCGCCCTGGCCCTGAACCTGCTGCAGCTGGTGCTGCTGGTCTGGGCCACCCTGCAACTGTCCTGGCTGGTGGCGCGCTAAGCCCTGGCGCTCAAGCGCCCAGCGCAAACACCGCTGGCAGTGCCAGGTCGGGGCCGGCCGGCGCCTGCCGCCAGCGGGCCACGGTGTCGCTGCGGATCTGGGCCTGCGCCAGCGTCAAGCCGCTGGCCACGCACAGGCGTGTGCCCGCTTGCAAGCCCTGCAGCGCGCTCGCCAGCATGGCCGCGTTGCGGTAGGGCGTTTCGATCCACAGCTGGGTCTGGCCGGTTTTGAGTGCCAGCTGTTCGAGCTGGCGCAGCCGGGTCAGGCGCGCCGCCGGGTCCTGCGGCAAATAGCCCACAAACGCAAAGTGCTGCCCGTTCAGGCCGCTGGCCGCCAGCGTCAGCAACAGCGACACCGGCCCCACCAGGGGGCGCACCGCAATGCCCAGCGCATGGGCCTGTCGCACCACCGAGCTGCCCGGGTCGGCCACCGCCGGCATGCCCGCCTCGCTCAGCAAGCCCATGTCATGGCCGCCCAGGGCCGGGGCCAGCAGGCGGCGCAGGGCCGCGCCGTCGTCCTGTCGGGCGTCGTGGTCGCCTTTTTTGTGGGCGTTGCGCGGCAGCTCCTGGATGTCCTGCGCTTGCAGCGGCGCGGCCAGCGGGTGCGTCTGGCCGATGCGTTTGAGCAGGGCGCGCGCGCTGCGTGCGTTCTCGCAAATCCAGTGCGTGAGCCCAGCGGCCACCCGCAGCGTCTGCTCGGGCAGCACCTCGGTCAGCGGCGCTGGCGAGGCCTCGTCTTGGCAGCCAAAGTCCAGCGGCCCTGGCACCAGCCACAAGGCGCCCGTCGGCGGGACCTGGCTCACAGCAGCCTCACGCCCGCCGCGCGCAGCATGCGCGCCGTGCGGATCAGCGGCAGGCCCACCAGCGCGGTCGGGTCGTCGTTCTCGATGGATTCGAGCAGGGCAATGCCCAGGCCCTCGCTTTTGGCGCTGCCGGCGCAGTCGTAGGGCGTTTCAGCGCGCAGGTAATGCTCGATCTCGTCGTCGCTCAGCGCCAGAAAGCGCACCCGCACCGCCGCCAGGTCGCTGGCCTCGTGGCCGCTGTCGAGGCACATCACGGTCAGGGCGGTCTGGAACACCACGGTGCGCCCGCGCATGCGCCTCAGCTGCGCCACGGCGCGCTCGTGGTTGCCGGGCTTGCCCAGCGGCTCGCCGTCCAGATCGGCCACCTGGTCGCTGCCGATCACCACCGCATGGGGATGGCGCTGCGCCACCGCGAAGGCTTTGGCGCGCGCCAGGCGACGCGCCAGCGCCTCGGGCGATTCGCCGGGCAGGGGGGTTTCGTCCACCTCGGGCGCCACCACCTCGAAGGGCAGGCGCAGGCGTTGCATGAGCTCGCGCCGGTAGCGCGAGGTCGAGCCCAGAATCACGGGCCGGGGGGTCAGGGCTTGGTTCATCCCTGGATTCTCTTACACTGCCGGGCATGAGCAGTGTTTTTGATCCCGCCCACCTCGATGTGCTGGCCTTTGCCCGCGCCGGCGCCCTGTTGCAGGGCCAAACCCCGGCCGCCGCCTGGCCCCGCCTGTGCGAGCAGGGGCCCCTGGCCCTGACCCAGGACCCGCCCCCTCTGGTGAGCTGGCGCCTGCAAGGCCGCGTCAAGGCCGAGGCTGGCGGCGCCGAGCAGGTCTGGCTGTCGGTGCAGGCCGAGGTGAGCTGGCCCATGAGTTGCCAGCGCTGCCTGGCGCCGGCCCAGCTGCCGGTGGCGGTGGACCGGTCGCTGCGCTTTGTGGCCGACGAAGAGACGGCGGCCCGCCTGGACGAAGAGCTCGAGGAAGATGTGCTGGTCTGGTCGCGCGACCTGGACGCGCTGGCCCTGATCGAAGACGAGCTGCTGCTCGAGTGGCCCCTGGTGCCGCGGCACGACCAATGCCCCGAGCCGCTGCCCGCGCCCACCGACGAGCTGCCCCCCGAGGCCGAGGAGCCGCATCCCTTTGCGGCCCTGGCCCAGCTCAAGCGTTCCTGAGCCGCCCCCAAGGCCGGCCCTGTTCAAGCGCTGGCGTTTGGGCTATAATGGCGGGCTTGGCCGGGTTTTGTCCGGCGCATGAATACCTCTTAACCCCGGTGGCTGGCCCGAAACGATCCGCTGCCCGAACGCTCAAGGAGCCATCATGGCCGTTCAACAAAACAAGAAGTCGCCTTCCAAGCGCGGCATGCACCGTTCGCACAACGCCCTCAATGTGCCCGGCATCGCTGTCGAGCCGACCACGGGCGAAGTGCACCTGCGTCACCACATCAGCCCCAACGGTTTCTACCGTGGCCGCAAGGTCCTGAAGACCAAAAACGAAGCCTGATCCTTCGCGATCCCGCTTTGAGAGGCCCGTTGCTGCCGTCATGCGGTAGCATCGGGCTTTGTTTTTGGGATTTCCGCAAGAAAGCGGCGCGATGACGACAACCATTACCCTCGCGGTCGACTGCATGGGCGGCGACCATGGCCCCCGTGTGACGCTGGCGGCCTGCGAGCGCTTTTTGCAGCGCCACCCGCACGCCCGCCTGCTGCTGGTGGGGCGTCCCGAGGCCCTGACCTGGCAGCACGAGCGCGCCGAGATCGTGCCGGCCACCGAGGTGGTGCAGATGGACGACCCGGTCGAGGTCGCCCTGCGCAAGAAAAAAGATTCGTCCATGCGGGTGGCCATTGCCCAGGTGCGCGATGGTCGCGCCCAGGCCGCGGTCTCGGCCGGCAACACCGGCGCCCTGATGGCCGTGGCGCGCTACCTGCTCAAGACCCTGGAGGGGATTGACCGCCCCGCCATTGCCACCCAGATGCCCAACGAGCGCGGCGGTGGCACCACGGTGCTGGACCTGGGGGCCAATGTGGACTGCAGTGCCGAGCACCTGCTGCAGTTCGCCTTCATGGGCTCGGCCCTGGTCTCGGCCCTGCAGCCCGACCGGCCACAGCCCTCGGTGGGCCTGCTGAACATTGGCGAAGAGGTCATCAAAGGCAATGAAATCATCAAAAAAGCCGGTGAATTGCTGCGATCTGCCGCCAACGACGGGCATTTGAATTTTTACGGCAATGTCGAGGGCAACGACATTTTCAAGGGCACGACCGACATCGTGGTCTGCGATGGCTTTGTCGGCAATGTGGCCCTGAAAGCCAGCGAGGGCCTGGCCCACATGATTGGCGAATTCCTCAAACAGGAGTTTTCTCGCTCGATCTTCACCAAAATCTGCGCCATCTTCGCGTATCCGGTGCTATCGGCCTTCAAGCGTCGCGTCGATCACCGGCGCTACAACGGCGCGGCCTTGCTGGGCCTGCGCGGCCTGGTGTTCAAGAGCCATGGCTCGGCCGACGCGCTGGCCTTCGAGCAGGCCCTGGCGCGGGCGTATGATGCGGCCCATCACCAGTTGCTCGACCGTGTGCGCGAGCGCATTGCCCACGCCGCGCCACAGCTGACGGCCCCGCCAGCGGCGGCGGCCCCTACCGACCCAGCGATATGACCGTTTACGCCCGCATCACCGGCACCGGCAGCCACCTGCCGGGGCAACGCCTCACCAACGCCGACCTGGCCGAGCGCCTGGCCAAGGACGGTGTCGAAACCTCTGACGACTGGATTGTGGAGCGCACCGGCATCCGGGCGCGCCACTTTGCCTCCACCGGCGAAGGCAGCAGCGACCTGGCCACGGCGGCGGCCCAGCAGGCCTTGCAGGCCGCGGGCCGCAGCGCGCAAGACATCGATCTCTTGATCGTGGCCACCTCCACCCCCGACATGGTTTTTCCGTCGACGGCCACCATGGTCCTGCACAAGCTGGGCGCAGCGGGCGCCCCGGCCTTTGATGTGCAGGCGGTGTGCAGCGGCTTTATTTATGCCCTGACCATTGCCGACGCCATGATCCGCGCGGGCTCGGCCCGCTGCGCGCTGGTGATCGGTGCCGAAGTGTTCAGCCGCATCCTGGATTTCCGCGACCGCACCACCTGCGTGTTATTCGGCGACGGTGCCGGGGCGGTGGTGCTGGAGGCCTCGGACACCCCGGGCATTCTGGCCACCGACATCCACGCCGACGGCCGCCATCGCGACATCCTGTGCGTGCCCGGCCATGTGAGCGGCGGTCAGGTGCTGGGCGACCCGGTGCTGAAGATGGACGGGCAGGCGGTGTTCAAGCTGGCGGTGGGCGTGCTCGAAGAGACCGCGCGGGCGAGCCTGGCGCGTGCGGGCCTTGAGACCAGCGACATCGACTGGCTGATTCCGCACCAGGCCAATATCCGCATCATGCAAGGCACGGCGCGCAAACTGCGCCTGCCGGCCGAGAAAGTGGTGGTCACGGTGGACCAGCACGGCAACACCTCGGCTGCCTCCATTCCCCTGGCCCTGGACACCGCGGTGCGCGACGGCCGCATCCAGCGCGGCCAGCGCCTGCTGCTCGAAGGGGTGGGCGGCGGCTTCACCTGGGGCTCGGCCCTGCTGGTGTTCTGATCCCCACCGATCTTTTTGTCTTTCGGACGCAACCATGACCGCATTTGCTTTTGTCTTTCCCGGCCAAGGCTCGCAAGCCGTTGGCATGCTCGACGCCTGGGGCGATCACCCGGCCGTGCGCGAGGCCATCCAGGAAGCCAGTGACGCCCTGGGCGAAGACCTGGGTCGCCTGATCCACGAAGGCCCCAAAGAGGCCCTGGCCCTGACCACCAACACCCAGCCGGTGATGCTGCTGGCCGGTGTGGCCGCCTGGCGCGCCTGGCGCGCCGAAGGCGGCGCCACCCCAGCGGTGCTGGCTGGCCACTCGCTGGGCGAGTACTCGGCCCTGGTGGCTGCGGGCGTGCTGACCCTGTCGCAGGCCGCGCCGCTGGTGCGCCTGCGCGCCGCGGCCATGCAGGAGGCGGTGCCGGTGGGCACCGGGGCCATGGCCGCCATCCTGGGCCTGGCCAGCGAGCAGGTGCTGCAGGGCTGCCAACAGGCGCAGGCGCAACTGCCCGCCGGCGAGGTGGTCGAGGCGGTCAACTTCAACGACCCGGTGCAGACCGTGATCGCCGGCACCAAGGCCGGTGTGGAAA
>Ga0255220_1000459_pt1 | contig 16611 bp, 17 predicted proteins | sample Miss_Colum_RepB__FD_188423 | JGI IMG/M metagenome (GOLD analysis project Ga0255220, IMG submission 188423) | Freshwater microbial communities from Mississippi River, Louisiana, United States - Miss_Colum_RepB_8d | ecosystem: Environmental > Aquatic > Freshwater > River | place: USA: Louisiana...
CACATGCGCTTTGGTCAGGTTTTCGTCTTTGCTGAATACGGCAATGACCGAATTCCAGAATTCTTTGGACAGATGCTGTTTCAGGCGATAGGTCACTGACTCGGCTTCGCCGATGTACAGCAGCGGAACGCCAGACTCCTCATCGTCGCCAATCAGAAAGTACACGCCAGGATTCTTCAGCTCCTCGCGTGACATGAAGTGCTTCAGTTCAGATCGGGGCGCGGCGACTGCTTTGCCAGACCAATTCGAAATTTCGGCTGTGCGAATCCCTTGAGCATTTCCGAAGGGAAGGAACAACTTGATCGTGGCTGATTTATTCATACTCATCCTTTAGACCTGACCGCCCACACCTTTGAACTTCTCTACAAAAGCAGCGATTTTTTGAAACACACTTTGCTTTTTGGTCAGGTACTGCGGATTCAATGGACTCATCTTGGGCAGAACCGCATTCAGTTCCGTGCCACTGTCACTGGCAAATTCTCGCTTCAGCGAGGTAGTGATATAGCGTTTGGCTGCCTCAGCGTTCAGGTTCTCAGCGGCGATTAACTCTTGCGCTTCACGTTGCTGCTCTGCTTGCGCAAAGGTAAAGAAAGCGTCAATCACGCTGGCCTTGTCGCCAATATGGTCGAGGTCCGTCTTGTTGATGAAGTCCACCAACAAGCTCTCTTTGGCGCGATTACCCAAGCTGCCCCGAATGACGCGGCGAACTTCATCCACCAGGTCGGATTTGCTCTTGATCTTCTTGTTGTGCTCGAAGATCAGTTCCAAGATGTAATCCAGATTGATTTCCTGTGATTTGAGCAGGTCTACTTCAAACACCACGTCATCCCAGTCGATGGTGGATTTTTCTTTCTCTGAGGAAGATTTTTCCCGGCGCAGCCAATCGCGCACATCGTTATAGGTGGAGCGGTAATCCTGAATTTTCCGATCCGCCGGGAGCGTGATGGCTTGCAGCGCCGTCAGATCTTCATCGTTTAAGTAGTGCTTGGCTTTGAACGCCTCCACCGCATTGGCATCCGTCAGGTCAACGCTCTGAAGCGCTTTCAGGCTGGCAAACTCGTCGTAGTTCTGCAGCACGTTCTCAACGCGGAGGTACTCGCCGAACAGTTTGGCGAAGGCCTTTTTGTCGGCTTCCTTTTCAATTGCAGCGGGGTCAGGGAAGCGTGTTTCCAGCTCTTTCACCACATCGACAAAGCCACGCCGCGCTTCACCGGTGACCGCATCGGTGAAACCTTCCATGTATTCCTTGTAGCTCTTCTCCAGCACCACGTTCTTGGTATTCTTGTCACCAAACAGAGTGATGGCATCAATGGTCGCCTGCTCCAGATCGCGGAAGGTGACGATGTTGCCGAAGGTTTTGGTGGCGTCAAAAATGCGGTTGGTGCGCGAATAAGCTTGCATCAGTCCGTGGTAACGCAGGTTCTTGTCTACGAACAACGTGTTCAGCGTGGGCGCATCAAAGCCGGTTAGGAACATGCCGACGACAATCAGCAGGTCGATTTCCTTGGCTTTGACTTGTTTGGCCAGATCACGGTAATAGTTCTGGAAGCCATTGCTGTCCACGCTGAAGTTGGTTTTGAACAGCGCGTTGTAGTCCGAGATGGCAGCGCTCAAAAATTCCTTGGCACTGCTGTTCATGGCCGACACATCAAAGCTCTCGTCCTGGATGTCGCCAATCGCTTCCTGCTCTTCGTTGGCGGCGAAAGAGAAGATGGTGGCCACCCTCAGTGGTTTGTCGCAACCGTTTTGCAGCTCCCTGAAGGATTCGTAATACAGCTTGGCCGCATCCACGCTGCTGACCGCGAACATGGCATTGAAGCCTTTATTGCCCGCTTGCAGGCGGTGGGTCTTCTGCCGGAAATTGTTCAGGATGTACTGGGTGATCTCTCGGATACGGTCGGGGTGCAGCAGTGCCTGCTTGTTTTCCGCCGCGCTCAGTTTCTTCTCATCCCGCTCGGTCTCGATGGCTTTGAACTGTGGGCGGACATCGTTGTAATCAACTTTGAACTTCAAAACCTTTTCATCACGAATCGCATCGGTGATGACGTACGAATGCAGCTCACGACCAAACACGCTGGCCGTGGTTTCAGCACCCAGCGCGTTTTCCGGGAAGATGGGCGTGCCGGTGAAACCAAACTGGTAGAACTTCTTGAATTTCTTCTTGAGGTTCTTCTGCGCTTCGCCAAACTGGCTACGGTGGCACTCATCAAAGATAAACACCACCTGCTTGCCATAGATGGGCAGGTCGCCCTCGCTCTTCATCAGGTTATTGAGCTTCTGGATGGTGGTGACGACGATTTTGTTGTCGTCCTTCTCCAGGTTCCGCTTCAGGCCTGCCGTGCTGTCAGAACCGTTCACACTGTCTGGTGAGAAACGCTGGTATTCCCTCATGGTCTGGTAGTCCAGATCCTTGCGGTCCACTACGAAGAACACTTTGTCAATGAAGTCCAGCTCGGTGGCCAGTCGCGCCGCCTTGAAACTGGTCAGGGTCTTGCCAGAACCCGTGGTGTGCCAGATAAAACCACCGCCCTCAATGTCACTCCAGCGCTTTGCCTGGTACGCGCTGTTGATCTTCCAGAGAATACGCTCCGTGGCTGCGATCTGATACGGGCGCATGACCAGCAACGTGTTGCTCACGTCAAACACCGAGTAGTGCAGCAGGACATTGAGCAGGGTGTTCTTCTGGAAAAACGTGGCCGTGAAGTCTTTCAGATCCTTGATCAGGCTGTTGTCCGCCTTCGCCCAGTTCATGGTGAAGTCGAAGCTGTTCTTGTTGCGCTGGGTGGTGTTGGCAAAGTAACGGCTGTCGGTGCCATTGGAAATCACGAAGACCTGCAGGTACTTGAACAAGGAATGTTCGCTGTTGAAGCTCTCCTTGCTGTAGCGATGCACCTGGTTGAAGGCTTCGCGAATCGCCACCCCACGCTTTTTGAGCTCCACCTGCACAAGTGGCAGGCCATTGACCAGAATCGTCACGTCATAGCGATTGGCGTGTGAGCCGGTCTGCTCAAACTGTTTGATGACCTGCACCTTGTTGCGGGCGATGTTTCTCTTGTCCAGCAGGTAGATGTTCTGGATGCGACCATCATCGAATACAAAGTCGTGAATGTAGTCGTCGTGAATCTTGCGGGTTTTATCGACGATGCTATCGCTGGGTTTGTCCAGAAACGTCTCCACAAAACGCAGCCACTCGCCGTCAAGAAACTGTACGTTGTTGAGCGTTTGCAGCTGCACACGCACATTGGCCAGCAAGGTATCCGGCGTATTCAGGCCGGGCAAGTATTCATAACCCTGGTTTTCCAAATCCTGAATGAATTCCCGCTCCAGGTCGTATTCACTCTGATAGCTTTCGCTGACCTTCCATTCCTGGGTGTATTTATCCAGAACGATGAAATTCCTGGATTCGGCAATGGGCTTGATGTAATCAACCATTTTGTTGTTCCTGCTGCCAGTAGCCATAGTTGCTCTTCAAATGATCGAGCAACAGCTTGACCGTTGTTTTCTCCGCCTGCGTTGGTTCCGCAACGGCTTCATTTGAAAGCGTGCTGTGGCTGGTGAAATTGATGATGCGGCTGTAATACAGCTGCTTGTCGTCTGGCAACAGCTCAGACCATTTCGGGTAGCCTAAGAAGCTGGCTGTCTTCTCGTACAGATTGCGCAGCAGCGTGAAGTGATAACGCTCCACCTTTTGATCTGCAATCGCCTGCTCGATGGTCTGCAGCAGGTGCAGATGGTAGGAAAAGCTCTTATTGGAGTCGCCCGGCTTTTCCGTCAGCGTGAAGCTGCCGTCTTCCAGACGCTCCAGCATGCAGCAGGCTTTGTTGCTGAATTCATTGAACAGCACGTTGTAGAACAGCGGGTTGTGAGTGGTGATGATGAACTTGAGATCAGTGGACTGGCTGGATTTGATCAGGCTCGCCAGATTTACCGCCAATTCGATCAGGTGATTTTCATCCAGAGAACTGACCGGGTCATCAATGAAAACGTATTCCAGATTATTAAAAACATCCGTGGACCGATTCGCGGCCTCTGCGATGTTCAGCTCGGAAATCATCTGCTCAATCAGCGAATGAAATACGCTCCAAATGAAGTTGCTTTCCTCGCCCTTGGAAATTTTTATGTTGGGTTCATGCTCGTTGTTGCCACGCTCGAATGAGAAACTGACCTCCGAAAAGTCTGCGCTGAAATTCGGCGTCAATTTGTCATTGGTGTAGTGCTGGAAGGTGGAGGTCACATTCCGGTCCTGGCCTTGCTCGTCAAGCACCCATTGGGTGAATGCGTTGGGCTGGATTTTCAACCTGGGCTCGGCATCACCCTCCAGATCGTTATCCCAATAGAACAAATCTTCGGTGAACGCGCTGTAGTAGAGGATCTTCTTTTGTGCCAACTCTGACTGCTGTTCATCTTCAACTTCGGTTTTGGGGGCAATCAAATCTTTGAACGCCCGCGACAGGCGCGTCTTACCCGAGCCGTTGAAGGCGTAGATCAGCTGCACCTTCTTGTTGGCGTCTTTCAGCTGTTGGGCGATTTCGGTCAGCGTCTTGCCCATGCTATGCCGTGACCTCCAGCTTCGCAAAACTCAAAAGCTTGTCCCGGTAGTGTTCGTATTGCTGACGCCGCGCCTTGATTTCGGCGGGCAGGCCGGAAGATAGGTCGTTGACCAGTGCGTCAAACTTGCTGAGGATGGCGACGATGCGTTCCTGTTCTTCAAGAGGAGGGACGGGCACTTCGTATTGCATGATTGCGGCCTTGTCTCCGCGAGGCATCTTGGCACCCTTGGCGTATTGCATGCTGTATAGGAAGAATGATTCCGATGCCAACAAGTAATACAAGTATTGCGGCTTAAGATTTGCCTGGCTCTCTTCTTTGATGCGAACAACTAACACATCCTGATTGGTTCCTCCACTTGAATCCGCAAACCAAATCTTTTTGAGATAGGGTCGTATGTTGCCAATCAAAATATCATCTGCCTTGTAGCCGATGGATGTTCCAGACGTTGGCACATAGCTAGACCTCGCTCGACCTTGAGCATCAGGAAGCAAATTATCGACGCCGACATACGAATTCGCATCCAGCCCACCGGATGGGATGCGCGAATTTGCATATGTTGCAATATCACCCAAGGTCGTTATCCTTATTGCTTGCTTGCTTGCTTGCTTGCTTGCTTGCTTGCTTGCGTCAGCGTCCGTGCGTTCGCCGAAAGTCAGCAGCGCGTCGCGGTAATACTGGTATTGCCGCCGACGCGCTTCCAGCTCCGCTTCCAGCTCCGCTTCCAGCTCCGTGAAAGTGTCAAGCACTTTCACGATTTCGCGCTGCACTTCGAGAGGCGGAATGGGAATGAGAACCTTCAAAAACCTTTTTTTGGAAATATTGAACCGCGTCACGCCGCTCGCACTTAGTACGATTTGTTGCCGAATGGCATCGCTTCGAAAAATGTATTTCGAAAAGCCGGGTAAAAGCAATCCGCCATCGTTAAATCGATATCCAAAACAGAAACTATTAAGGTAAATGGCTTCTGACGGCTTCTCCACGACTACCGACGACATTCCAACTTCATCAGGCGTTTCAGACGAACCCGTAAAAAGAATATCCCCAAGCTCTACGAAATTTTGGCTCTCATTTACTCCTACTTTTACAAAGTCGTCGGCTTTCTGGTTGACTGCGAGATTGCCGAATATATTTTTGTAAGAGATATACCGCGCATTGCCATCACTGAAGTCGGCCTTGGTTTTTCCGGTAAGCCCACCGTAGGTTGCCCCCAATTCTTCGAGTGTTTTGAAATCAACTCCCTGGGGGCACAGTTGATCGATGAGATCGTTGATTCGGCTCATGCTTCTTCCCCTTCAAGGTCAGCAACGATGGCATCAATCTGAGTTCGCAACTCTGCCTGTCGCACCACAATGCTGGCGATCTTCGCGTTGAGCGCCTTGATGTCCACCGCTTCGCGGTCGTCGCGGGCTTCGATGTAGCTGCTGACCGATAGGTTGTAATCGTTGGCGACGACCTTCTCGAACGGGACGGACTGGGCAAAGTGATCGACATTGGCCTTACTGTCGAACACGGCCATGATCTCTTTGATGTGATCGTCCAGCAGTACGTTGTTGTTGGTTTCTTTCTTGAACAGGCCGCTGGCGTCGATGAACTGCGTGGTGGTGTCGGTTTTGTGTTTGGACAGCACCAGAATCGTCACTGCGATGGTGGTGCCGTAGAACAGGTTGGGCGCCAGCGAGATCACGGTTTCGACGTAGTTGTTGTCCACCAGATATTGGCGGATTTTCTGCTCTGCACCACCCCGATAGAAGATGCCGGGGAAGCAGACGATGGCCGCACGCCCTTTGCTGGAAAGGTAACTGAGTGCGTGCAGCACAAAGGCAAAGTCTGCTTTGGACTTGGGTGCCAGGACACCAGCAGGAGCAAAACGGTCGTCATTGATGAGCGTGGGGTCATCACTGCCCGCCCACTTCACCGAGTAAGGCGGGTTGGAGACGATGGCATCAAATGGCTTGTCGTCCCCAAAGTGGGGCTCGATCAGGGTGTCGCCCAGCTGGATGTTGAACTTGTCGTAGTTCACGTTGTGCAAAAACATGTTCATCCGCGCCAGGTTGTACGTGGTGTGGTTGAGTTCCTGACCGTAAAAGCCGTCTTCGATGAGGTGTTCATCGAAGTGCTTTTTGGCCTGCAACAGCAGCGAGCCCGAGCCGCAGGCAGGGTCATAAATTTTGTTGACGCTGGTTTGCTTGTGCATGGCCAGCTGTGCGATCAACTTGGACACGTGTTGCGGGGTAAAGAACTCGCCACCAGACTTACCAGCGTTGGCTGCATAGTTGGAGATCAAAAATTCGTAGGCATCGCCGAAGAGGTCGATGTGACTCGCATCGAAGTCGCCGAAGTCCAGTTCGGCCACGCCTTTGAGCACGGCAGCCAAGCGAGAGTTTTTGTCTCTGACGGTGTTGCCAAGGCGGTTGCTGGTGGTATCAAAGTCGGCAAATAGGCCCCGAATGTCACGCTCCGACGGGTAGCCCATGGCAGAGGTTTCAATGGCCGAAAAGATTTTGGCCAGGTCGGTGTTCAGGCTGTCATTGGTGTTGGCGCTGGCGGCCACGTTGGCAAACAGCTGGCTGGGATAGATGAAGTAGCCCTTGGTCTTGATGGCGTCATCTTTGATTTCGGGCGTGATGACAATGTCGTTCAGCTTGGCGTACTCAATGCTGTCGTCACCACCCTCGATGTAGGCAGCGAAGTTTTCGCTGATGAAGCGGTAAAACAGGGTGCCCAACACGTACTGTTTGAAGTCCCAGCCGTCCACAGCTCCTCGGACATCGTTGGCAATTTGCCAGATGCGGCGTTGCAGTTCGGCGCGTTGTTGAATGCTGGTCATGGTTGTTTTCCTGTCGAATCGTTCATCTTGTCTTCATCCGCGCCGCCCGCGCGCACCCAGTCATCCACCTCTGAAAGCTGAAATTTCCACAGCCGCCCAATCTTGTGCGCGGGCAGTCCCTTTCTCTCACGCCAGCGATAAACGGTGTCCTTCACGACGCCCAGATGCCGAGCGACCTCAATAGCGGTCACCCACGGCTCAGAGTTCACGGTGCTAGTGCTAAGCATAAAAAAATCAAAGTCGTCTTAAATCGTCATCAGTCTAACAGAGGCAAGTGCGAACCCGGTGCAAACTGCAAACCCGGATTTCAGCGCTACCGGTAGCGAAATCTCGGGCTTCTGCCCCCCGCATAGGACTTCGGCCAGGAAGGACCCTGAAATCTGTGTGACGGTGCCCCGGCACGGGTATGTGCGCGTTTCCGGTACCTCAAACAATAGGAAGCAACCATCACGACTGTCACCACCGTCACGCCGCTTCGTTTTCGGTGATGGTTGTGATGATGGTGACGGTTTTTCTCTATTGTTTAACCTTGCCAAAACGTTGATATACCCCACAGCCACCATCGTCACACCCCGACACTTACACCGCTGAAAACGTTCAAACATCAATGACCGCATGGATGTGACACGCGATGTGCCCCGGCGTGATGATCTTGCGCCATGACACATATGCGTGCGCCGAAGGTTAAACAATAGGGAGCGGCCATCACAACCGTCACCACCATCACGGCAATACCGGCTCCGACCGTCAAACGGTGCTAATGGGGAACCGTCTCAATTCCGCGACGATGTGCGCAGTTCTCTCTTGGCTTTCCTGATGATTTACGCGTAAATGCGTATCCCTTCAACGACTGGAGAATCCGATGGAAAAAATGGCCTTGAACGAAAGCGAGCTGGCCCAACGCTGGGGTATCAGCGTCAAGACACTTCAGCGCTGGCGGTGTGACAAGCGTGGCCCGAAGTTCTGGAAATTATCAAAACGGGTGACCTACCCCATCCAGGAAGTGCTCAACTTCGAGGCCAAGGCACTGCGTGAGTCCACCGGCCCTCAGCCCTGTCATGACGAACTGACAGCGGGGGCGCGGCTGTACTCCGCCCGTGAGGCAGCCGACGCCACCGACTTGCCCATGTATTGGTTTTCACATCAACAGGTGCGCGAGAAAAAGGGCATCCCGGCAATCAGGGTTGGCAAATCGGTACGGTTCAATCCCAATCAACTGATCGCATGGGTGGATCAGCTCAAGGCGGCACACACGTTCGCCCGAGGTTAAACAATAGCGATTCACCGTCACAACCATCACCACCGTCACAAGTGGCCTGATGGTGGCGAGCGTGTTTAAGCGTGAAGCGGCGCGGATGCTGGTGAGTCAGAGGAATGGCGGGTAAAGCGGTGTTTGTCACCCAGATTTCCCGTTGATATTCTCAAAAAACCAATCCCGGTTTATGACATCCCGACTCGTCGCCATTCATGCCTTATCTCCGCCAATTCGATCAATTCCCCCCATTCACTGGCACAGTGCCGCTGGTCCCGTTTTTTGCGCTGAGGGACATCGCAGAGCGCGCTCGCACCTTGTTGCATGGAGCCTCAGCCGAACAAATCATTCAACTGGCAGAGTCCATTGAATGGATGATTGACAGTGGGCTGAACCGAGCAGACAACGATGCGCTGAGTCAGAGCGATCCACCGATAGATCGAGGCATGCACAGTGATGCGAAATGGCTGAGCGACTTCATTTCTTCCTACGATGTCCAGCCACCCACTGGCGAGGCATTTCCACGTCAGCACCACGCGTTTGCAGTGCTGGCCTTGTGGCAGGTCGTAGACGCTTTGTTATCGATTCAGCCAGACCTTGATGTGATCGGCCATCACGTCAAAGATGTTCCTGAATCAGCGTCCGTCGAGCGCCAATTGATGTACGCAGGCAAATACGTGGTCGATGCCATGGAAGCCATCTGCGTGGCCGAAAGATTGTTCGAGCAGCACAACAGCAAGCGTCTGGCTCAGGTCCTGCTTTCCAATTGCGGCGATGAACTCAAGGCCGCCGTCAAGACGCGCATCTCCTTGCAGGCGCAGGCTGCCGCCGCCAAAAAACATCAGCCAAATCATGCTGCACGTCGGCGCGCAATAGAGCTGTACGCCGCCAAAAACTATTCGAGCGTTGAAGCAGCGGCGCAGACCATTGCCGCACAAGTTTTCATGGCCCCACGCACCGTGGCCAAATGGATTTACGACGAGCGAAAGGGACGCACGCCCTCATTGACCGCAATGCCAGCATAGCGTGGCACACCCCGTGCGCGCAGAGAGAGCAGCCTGCCCGTAGCGCGTCTATCGCATTGGAAGCGCCTTCTATTCAATAGCGAGCATCCTCAATTCACCAGAGATGCTCACCATGAATCAGCACCGTTCCGTCCTGCCCGAAACCGGTTTTCTTCGACTTCCACAAGTCCTGGCCTTGATCCCCATCAGCCGCTCCGCATGGTGGGCTGGCATCAAGGAAGGCAAATTCCCCCAAGGCATCAAGCTGGGCAGCAAGACCACCGTCTGGCGCGCCGAAGCCATTCGCGCCCTCATCGACCAAGCCCGTTGATGAGAGGTCTCAATGGAAGATACCTCTGCATCAGCCGCTGAACTCAGCGCCGCGCCAGGACCGGATTTGAATTCCGACCCTGCGGCCACTCCCATCACCGTGATCGAGGCCGCGCTGTTGCGTTTGATCGATGACGTGGGCGTGCTGGCCGAGGAGCCTGTGGTGCGCGCTTTTGCGGTGCTCAAGGCCACCGACATGGTCAACTACCTGCGACTGCGTCATGCAGCCAAGGTGGCCAACCGCGCTTGCTCCGTCACCACCTTGGACAAACTGGTCAGGGATGAGTTGCCGCATGCGGGCACCGAACCTTCGGCCATCGACGATCTGGTGGACTTGGGTCGTTCTCAATGCCAACTGCACCACGACGCGGACCGCCAGGCGGTGGCGATTATTCCGTCGCCTGCACGTCAAGAGGTCTGGCGCGTCATGTCCACGGGCTACGAATCCTGGTTACGAGCAGCGTACTGGCGGGCCAATGAATCGGGCGTGCCGGACATGACCTTGCGTGCCGCATTGGCCACTCTGTCGGCAGCAGGTGTCAACGATGGCGATCAGGTCGAAGTCCATTTGCGCGCGGCGCAAGCCGAGCCGGGTTATCTGATCGACCTATGTGATGAGCACTGGCGTGCCGTGCATGTGACCGCCCGTGGCTGGCAGGTATTGGATACCTCGCCCCGACTGTTCACTCGCACCCAATCCCAACGCCCTCTGCCGCAGCCGCAAGCGGGTGCTGACATCGGCCTGCTGTGGCAACACGTGAACATTCCGGCGGACCGTCGCCTCATGGTGCTGACCTGGTTGCTGGAGTGCTTTCGTCCGGACACCCCGTTTCCGGTATTGGAACTGGTAGGGGAACAAGGTTCTGCCAAGTCCACCACGCAGTCCATTCTGCGCAGCCTGATTGACCCGAACAAGGTCATGTTGCGTGGCCGTCCCAAGACGGTCGAGGACATTTTCGTAGCCGCCCAAAACAACTGGCTCGTCTCCTACGAAAACCTCTCCGCCCTGACCGCCGAGCAGCAAGACGCCTTTTGCACCCTGGCCACCGGGGGTGGCTTTGCTTCGCGCTTGCTGTACACAAACGGCGAAGAGCATGTGATGGAAACCAAACGGCCCGTGGTCTTGAACGGCATTGCCGTGGTGGCCACACGCCCCGATCTGATCGACCGGGTAATTCACGTGAGCATGCCGGTCATCGCGGCCACGGCCCGCAAGGATGACGCAGACACCCAGGCAGCCTGGGAGCGTGATCACCCGCAAGTGTTCGGCGCCCTGCTGGATGTATTCTCAGCGGCACTGCGCATCTTGCCCACGGTTCAGCTCACGCACAAGCAGCGCATGGCGGATTTCGAGCGCCTGGGTGAGGCCGTGGCACGTGCACTGGGTTTTGAGGCTGGGCACTTCCAGCAGCAGTACGCCGAGCAGGTCCGCACGGGCGTTGACCGCGCGCTGGAGAGCAACTGTGTGGCCCAAGTTCTGGACCGCTACATCCAGGAACGCATCCTTCCCTTTGCATGGCAAGGCACCGCCGGGCAGCTCTACGAGCTTCTCAATGGCCAGCTCATGAGCGACCGCGCCAGTTGGCCCAAGTCCCCCAAGGGCCTGGCCGACCAGTTGCGCCGCATTGCACCGGCCTATCGCGCCAAAGGCATCGAGATCGCCCATCTTGGCCACAGCCGCGAGGGAGCCATCTGGCGCATCGCCACAACAGGCACCACCACACCTGAATTCCCAACGTTCGACGCCACGCCGCCCAGCGTCAGCCCCGTTTCTGTGGGCGGCACCCGCTATGGGGCGCACCGTGAATGAGCACGCCAAACCCCTAACCCACTCCTGTATTGAAAGGACCACTCCATGAAACTCAACCCCTTCACCAAGAAATCCCCCGGCTATCTGGCGGGCATCAAGGCCGACCATGCCCGAATCCAGAAAGAGCTGGCGGACAAAACCTCGGCTCTGCAAACGGCCCGTGATGAATTGGCCGACAGGCAGCAAGACTTGGCTGACGAAGAAGCCCGCTTTCCGCATCGGCACTCCCGCACCGAAACAGAAATTGCACTGCACCGCCAGGTCGAAGCCGGACAAGTGCAAGTGGGCACGCTGGAATACGCCGTGCGCGATCTACAGCGTGAACTGGGCCAGCTCTCGGACATCGTCAATGCCTCCACAGATCTGAAAGAAGCCAAGAACACGCTGACAGGGCTGCGCACCATGCGCCAGGGCCTGCAAGACCATCAAGCACAGCTTGAGGGGAAGTCGCGCAAGCTCAATGACCGCATCGTGGCTTTGGAGGCACGCCAGTACGCCGACATCGAGCGCGCCGGTCAAGCCATGGCTTCGGAATCAGAGGAGCCCATCCCCGAATCGGTTGCCCGCACCGACACGGAACTGCGGGTTGCCAAAACCGCCTTGGCGCAACTGGAGCAGCAAATCCAGACAGTCAAAGATGAATTGGCCAGTCTGCCCGAGCAACTGCGCGAGGCCATGCAAGCGTTCCAACGTTGTCTGGCCACCGTCGCAGAAGTGGAGATGAAAGAGCAGGTCCACAGCCTAGCAGCAGTCTTTGCCAAGGCCAGCGTGACGGCCTATCTGCGCAATTTCCAAGGCGCACCCAACAAACTGGAGATCGAGATCCCTGATGACGTGGTCGAGGTCATTCGCCGTGAGTTGGAGGCGGAAGTCATGGACGACTGACGCATTGAGCACAGCAGGTGATGGGCAGCCGCGACATATCCATGACCTGCTGTGGTTGCGTCCTTGCAGCGCAACCATCCTTCGCCCATGTCGCGTAACGCCTGGCCGGTGCTGACTGTGAACGGCATTGCAGAAAACCGGCCACCCTAAAACGAACACAAATTGGACACCACCATGGACATCAAAACCTCTCGACTGGACGCCAGCAATCCACTGGTCCAGCAATTGACATCGAACATTCACCAAGGCCTAGCCCAGCTGCCTGCGCATGCCCGTGCTGCGTTGATTGCAGACTCCTTGTCACCGGCAACCGTGAAGCCCGCGCCTGCGCTCCATGCAATCTCACACTGTGAGCCTGCCACCATGGAACAGTTGACCCAAAGCATCAAAGCCAAACGGCGTCAACTGGTGCGGTCTTATGCGCGGCCACAACGGCAGTTTCCGCGTGCCGCGCGTGCGTTGCCCTGGCAGTGGCAATTGCGCACCCTCGCCAGCCGCATGACACGCCAGGTCAAGAAGGCCTGGACGCGCGCCATGCGCATGCCTGCCCATCGTTGAAGGAGCCATCCATGCAAAACAACACCATGGAGCAACGCGTGATGGCCTGGTTGGATGCCAATCGCCTGCTGATCTGGCAGCCCATCCTGAGTGCCGATAACTTTCCCGAGATCCCGCAGGACATCTTGCAATTCGCCAATGCACAGCGGGCCGCATTCCACTGCCCGATCCGGGGCATTGAAGATTTATCAAACCTGCCCGAAGGGGTGACCGGTTGGCTCTTGCCAGCCGATGAGGCTGACACCGACGTGGCCTGTGGCCGCTTCCAAGGCGAAGTGCATTTCCTGCAGGTCCGCGACCGGGTTACGGGCCTGCCGCAAACCCTGCTTGGCGAGGCTGGCACATCCATTGAAGCGGCCAGCAGTCAAGTCATTTCTGCCACCGGCAGTCAGAACAAAGCGACAGATTGAAACAGAGCGGGGTTCGCACTTGGCTTATGCCTGGAATGAAGCGTTCATACGGGTCCGCAAACCCCTCTCAGAAAGGACTGAACACATGACTCAACACATCCTCACCGTCCTGGTGACCGATACCAACAACCGTCCACGGGGCGTCATGCCCGTGCCCATGGAGTTTGACGCTGGGGGACCAGCACGGCTGCAGCACAACGGCCAAACCTACCGCAGTACCGGCAAGCTGGGACTCAATCAGACCACGGGCCTGTCCGTGCGCGAGATGGCCACCATCGACGATGCACGCCTGTGGATTACGCTCGATGGCGCTCAGATTTGGGAGGACTGAAATGATCCAAACCCGCCAATACACCGATCCCGGCATCACCGCCCAACTCAGCGCCTTGGCTTCCATGAAAATGGACGACCTGTGGGCGCTGTGGGACACCCATTTCCGCAGACGTCCCGGCACCTGGAGCCGAGACTATGTGATCAACATGGTCGCGTACAAGATCCAGGAACTGGCCTATGGCGGCATCGACCCTGAGATCAAACGCCGCCTGATCCGCATGGGAGAAAAACACTCCAACATGCGCAATGCGAACAATGCTGAGCTCTTGCTGCTGCCGGGCACGGCCTTGGTGCGCCATTACGGTGAGCATGAGCACCGTGTCGTGGTGCAACCCGATGGGCAATACGAATACCAGGGCCAGATCTTCAAGAGCCTGTCCGTGATCGCCCGCCACATCACGGGATCACACAGATCCGGTCCGGTGTTCTTCGGCCTGCGCAAGGATGCCCCGAAAAAACGGACGGTGGCCCCATGAAACATGCGCCAGCCATCAAACCCAAACGGTGCGCCGTCTACTGCCGTGTGTCCTCCGATGAGGGCCTAAGCCAATCATTCAATTCCATTGATGCCCAGAAGGAGGCAGGCCACGCCTTCATCAAGAGCCAGGCCCACGAGGGCTGGATTGCGGTGGTCGACGACTATGACGACCCGGCCTATTCGGGCGGCAACATGGAGCGGCCCGCCTTGAAGCGCTTGCTGCGTGACATTGAGGTCGGCAAAGTGGACATGATCGTGATCTACAAGATTGACCGCCTGTCACGCTCACTGGCCGATTTTGCCAAGATGGTCGAAATCTTTGACCGCAACGGCGTGAGCTTCAGCGCCGTCACGCAACAGATCAACTCGGCCACCTCAATGGGCCGATTGATGCTCAATGTGCTCTTGTCCTTCGCACAGTTTGAGCGCGAGGTGACCAGCGAACGCATTCGAGACAAGCTGGCCGCATCCAAGGCCAAAGGCATGTTCATGGGCGGGCCGGTGCCTCTGGGATACCGGGTGGAGAACCGGCGCTTGTGGGTGGTGCCTGAAGATGCCGCACTGGTGAAACGGTTCTTTGAGGACTTTGTGGCCGATCCGTATGTGACGGGCATGGTGCAGCGCTACATCGCCGAGGGCATCACCACGCGCAGTGGCAAGCTGTTCTCCAAGCAGACTCTCTACCAAATCCTGAACAACCGAATTTACCTGGGCGAGATCACCGACAAAGGGAAAAGCTACCCAGGCCTGCATGAGCGCATCATTGAGCAGCCCCTGTGGGATGCCGTGCAAGCCATTTTGGGCATCGACAAGAAAGTTCGGGGCAACAAGAATTTCCACCGCAAGAGCCCTCCGGCCTTGCTGCGTGGCTTGGTCTACGCACCGTCGGGCAACCGCATGGTGCCCAGTTACACCACCAAGACGAATTCCGGCGGCAAGCGCTATCGGTATTACGCCGACCTGAAATACGTACGCTTTGGCACCAGTGAGGACACTTTCGGCTCCATCAATGCCGAACAGCTTGAAGGTGTCGTGGTCCAGCAGGTGTTGAGTGCCTTGCAGTCCCCAGCCTCCATCCAGGCGGTGTGGGATGCCGTTCAAGCCACACCTGAGCCCACCCTGGACGAGGCGCAGGTGGTGGTGGCCATGCGCAATCTGGGCTCGATCTGGCCTTCATTGTTTCCTGAAGAGCAGAGCCGGATTGTGAATCTGCTGATCCGGCGCGTGCAGTTCACCGCTGACGCCATCGAAATCCAATGGCACCCGATGGGCTGGCAGACCCTGATCGGTGAGTTCAAACCCAACAGCATCGGCGCAGAGTTGACCGAGCTGGCCGAAACCGAATGAAGGAGTTGCAATGAAAGCCAGAAATGTCCTGCAGCAAACTGGTGACGTACAGGTGCGTCAGATCAAGCATGGTGAACAGCTGCATCTCACCACCGTCATCCCCATCCGGATTGCGCGGCACAAGTTCACCAAGGTGATCATTCAGCCCGGCGATGTCCCGGGTTCCACCACCAACAACTGGCAGGCCCAGATGGATGCCAACCTCATCAAGTCTCTGTGCAAGGCGCTGTATTGGCAGGAACAGATCGACACGGGCCGGGTGGCCAATCTGGTGGACATCGCCAAACGTGAGGGCATGGACAAGGTACGTGTGCACAAGATCATGAAAATGGCCCGACTGGCTCCTCGGTACGTGGAAGCCATTGCCAAGGGCAAAGGCCCCATTGGCTTGTCGCTCGAATTCTTTGTCCGCAAGACGCTCCCGTCCAACTGGGGCGAGCATGAGGAGCTGATGGAAAACCTGTCGAGGTGATGAAGGGCGGTTTTCTTATGGCTCGCGGCGCATGGATGCGTGCAAACCGCCTGGCCGCGAACCCGCATGAAACCGTGATTTGGCGCGACCACGACCAACGCAAAAACAGAGAACTGAGACGGAAAACAGGCTGGAAGTGGGCAGATGTGTGGCCACTGCCGCAGAGCGTGGCACACGCAACTGCCCTGAAACCCCGCAAACACTGGGGGGAAACCCAAAAAGAAAAAGACCTGAGCAAGTCAGGTCCTTTAATGTTGGTGCCGGTTGTCGGATTCGAACTGACGACCTACCGCTTACAAGGCGGGTGCTCTACCAACTGAGCTAAACCGGCACGCGTTGGATTCTAACCGCTCC